>ERZ857629.892-NODE-892-length-37355-cov-23.978525_pt1 | contig 37355 bp, 40 predicted proteins | sample MGYA00519700_ERZ857629 | MGnify/ENA primary metagenome ERZ857629 (study PRJEB31778, sample SAMEA3449351) | human gut metagenome | biome: human gut; feature: human-associated habitat; material: faeces | place: United Kingdom | collected 2010/2012 ... | reverse complement strand
CCCTCACAGATCCGTACGTGCGGCTTTCCCGCATACGGCTCCTCATAGTAACATTTCCATTTGCTTTGGGAATGTATACCCTCAGCGATGGAAGTGGCTTAAAGGATTTGCTTTTCAGCCTTTGTACTAAATCCTTGATACTTCTGTCAAGGTTCTTCCCATACTCATCTTTGGTTACCTTGTCGATTCCGACTGCTTTGCTCCCATCTAATTCCTTATGACATTGCTTTAGCATATCTTCATTTATCAAATGGTACACTGATGTAAATATAGGATGTTTTGATTTTGCCGATATCTCAGCTATTCTTACTAATTTCGTTTCCATTATTTCCTCCGTCCCTGAGTACGGATAATGTGTCCTCAGTAAGACCTTTACTATGCAATCCCCTTCCCTCCATCGGCATTACCCGATTTCCACAGTACTATGAGATTGTCCGACTACCTGCCATTCATTTGAAGTCCTCCGTTTTCAGTTGTGACTTCATACTCTTTTTCGAGAAACGGCAGGTTCTCCCCAGTTGATGTGTATTCACAATATAAAACATGATTGGTTCTCTGACTCCGCAGTGCCACATAACACTCGCCATATCGCATTATATGATATTGTCTTCCGCACCAGTTAAGACGTCGACCAACTGAAGTTAACGTTTCGAAGCTCAATCACGATTCAACCCTGCTTTCTTGCTGTCTACGCTTGTCAAATGCCGTTACCGACATCGTCCCAGGACTCGCTATTATCTGGTTGGCTAAACCTTGGATAAACCGGATTCCCACCGGCTCGACTACACACCCTTAGCTGGGCGCACAGCTGGCGGATTTTTACGAAGTGTCCGTTGATTATCTGCTGTGCCGTTCTCAAACAAAAAATCACCCAAACGCCGATCTTGCAGAACTCCGTTTGAGTGATGATATGATTGACCTGCTGAAAAGCGGGCTGGTGGAAAATGCTCTCTTGTGCGAGCCGGCGGCGCACCCGGATTTTCCCCGGTTCATGGCTGACCTTGAAATCTATGTAAACGGCGTTGCGGGAAAACAGGTGCAGAGCGCAAACGCCATTGTGGACGCTGTGAGCGCAACCATTATGAAACAGCACAATCCCGGCTTGACCGACCCGCAGTTAAGACAGCTTATCGCCGCCCACATTGATGATGACAGCTTTTGCCGTTATGTGATACAGCAGGACATAAACGGCATAGCCTTTGACCTGCGGGAAGGCCACAGGGACGATTTTTTCAGCGTCGCTGAGGACAACCCGCTGAAAGGATTTTTACAGGCTGTTGATGAGGCCGCCAGCCTGGACAGCGCCCCAGAGCAAGCGTCTTTGGCGTTTATCTGTAAACGGCTGAAATTGAATTTGAAGAAGCGTCAGCGGAAGAAACAAAGTGGCTGAAAAAGATTGCGGAGAAATCGGACTTGCTCAAAAATCCAAATCCACAGCGGGGGAGAAAGTAAGAGGGCGATAAATCAGAAGTTACTATGAGGTAATTATCATGGAAAGGGATATTGAGTATATATACAGCTATTTATGGAATACGAATCTGATGATATGCCGATGGTATATTTTTATGAAGTTGATGTGAATGATGACCGTTTTGACCTAAGAGCGATAGAAATTTTTGTAGACAGGACAGTAAAGTTTTATAATGCCCTATATTGTGATGTTGTAGAAGTGTGTCCAATCCCAACCGTTGATGAATTAAACGAAAAGGTTTGGGGAGAGGGCTTTTATGCAACTATTATTTATTGAAAATTTTATATCTAATTTTCGATTATCCGCATAAACACTATGCCTTCCAACATTTTGAACTCTTGAAAAACACTCATTTTACCACGAAATTACCACAATCGAATGAGCTTTGATATGATATTAAAAATCAAAAAAGAAGACCAGATAGTTTGTTTACTGAAATCCGGTCTTCTTTTTAATGTTTCGATGAAATGTAATTCAGAAAACATTTTACTTTATTTGTAATAATATACCACTTTATAATGATAACCACTTGGTTTTTTTGCCCAATATGTGCCGTAATATTGTGGCTGTTTGACATGAATGCTTGTCCACGTTACTTTAAAAGTGTGTTTATCATATAATCTATAAGCTTTTATCTCAGCTCTTTTTACTTTTCGCCCATTGTGTGTGCTTGGAACTGTTCGTGAACCTGAATGACCTATTGTATAACTTTTGCTAAAATTAAACCCTAATGTTGCTTGGGCTTTTGATTTTACATTCCATGCAACATTTGAACTTGCTGAGAAAGATGTTGATTTCATTTGACTTAAAGAAATAGTTACTCCAGGATCTCCAGATACAGACTGCCCTGTATAGTCACCTATTTCACTTGAAGTGCTCAGTTTTGTTACTTTGTATGTAATATGGCTTCTTGGTTGAATATCAGGTATTTCTTCTGTTTCATCAATAATCGCTGTATTAAAAACATCAAATTCTTCAACAACCTCACTGTCAGGAAGCATTTCTGGGATTGTTTCTGCATGAACGCTCAAAACATTTCCGGTTAGGAATACAGCTACTGCCAATAAAAAGGATACAGTTCTCTTCATAATCATTTCTCCTTTCTGCCGAAGACAAAATACATAGATAAAATAAGACACGCAACTCGAATGCTCCATGAATAATTAGAAATTCTGCTTATAGCGTATTCAGTAGTAGTTACGTCTATCCAATCCGAAACAACAATTGCTATTGGCGTAGAGAGTAGACAAATACATACTAATATCACTATTTTTTTCAAATTTCTATTTTGCATTAAAATCCTCCTTTCCTAATTTTTTGAGTTAGTCTAATCTAACTGTAAAATATCATGATTTGTTGTTTTTGTCAATGTTTTTTTCTTAATCTTGCCTTTTTGTTTGCTGTATCTTCTACAAAGAGGAAAAAGGATACTTGTCTTCATCATCAAAACGTTTATCATTTAATATTTCTAAAGGTAAATTTGACGAAATATGGAATACTGGAATTTATAACGAAAACCTAACAGCTACTTAACTTCCCATTCGAGCCAGTCAACGGTCAAAATGAACGGCGCATAAATGCGCCGCCGTTGACAGCCCCGCTCGCCTTTGCTGTTGGGTAATCAAGACGGGAAAGCCCTAAAATGGCTTTCCCACCCATTTCAATTTTGAGAAAAAATCCGTCTGCTTTTTCGTAAGTGTGGCTATCCGTTTGGGACACTTTGTCCGATTCCCCGACAGACGGTTGAATCCTCCTTTTTATTTTCACTGTCATTTTTCATAGCCTGCAAATTTTTAAATGCCACGGCACTTTGCATCACCACAAAGGTCTGTTCCCACTATCCTCTTGGATGTGCCTTGGCATATACCTCCCGGATATGATTATGATTCATGGCAGCATAAATCTGTGTGGTAGAAATATCGGAGTGCCCTAACATTTCCTGAACACTGCGCAGATCTGCCCCATTTTCCACCAGATGGGCGGCAAAGGAATGACGCAGTGTATGGGGTGTGATATCCTCCTCAATTCCAGCCTTCTTCGCGTAATATTTAATCAACTTCCAAAAGCCCTGACGGCTCATAGGCTGACCGGAATAATTGACAAACAAGGTGTCCTCTTCCTCGTTTTCAATCATGTCTCTTCGTGCAGATTCCAGATAACGAAGCAACGCATTTTTCGCCTCTCTTCCAAAAGGAACCACACGTTCCTTATTATTATCCCGGCATACAATAAATCCCAGTTTCAGATTTACATCTGTTACTTTCAATGAAATCAGTTCCGTTACCCTGATTCCGGTGGCATAAAGCAATTCCAACATGGCCTTATCCCTGACTTCTTTCGGGCTTTCCGTTCCCGGCTGCTCCAACAGCCGGTTTACCTGTTCCTCTGAAAGAATTTCCGGTATTTTCTTTTCAATCTTAGGCGGTTTCAATGCCTCGGAAATATCCTCCGGCACCTTTCCCTCTTTCCATAAATAATGATAAAACGCTTTGATTGATGCAATGTTTCGGGAAATCGTTGCTGCAGCAAAATGATTCTTCTCCAGATAAAGAATATAGGAATGCAAATGTGTCACCGTGATTTCTGACACCTCCGCAATTCCCTGCTCCTTCATATACTTTAATACCTTATTTAAATCTCTGCGGTATGACATCTCTGTATTCTCTGAGGTTTTCTTCGTATTATGTAAATAAGATATAAACTGATCAATTTCCTTTTCCATTAAAAACACTGCCTTCCCCTCTTGTTATGTCAACAAAATGCGTTGGTAAAATCCATTATATAAGCTATATTCGGGAAAAGCAAATGGATTTTCCAGCGTATTTACGCGATTTTACAGTCTTTCACCTTCAGAATACAAGATATCGAAAAAAGGAAAATTATGTCTACTATATGTGGTGAAAATTAATGTAAATATAAATGTAAATATTTTTGTACCAAAAATGGATTAACATAACTTTGTAACCAGGCGGCTGCGCAGTACATGCAAATACAAAACAACATTTCCCCGAACAAAGCTTTCCTTCCGATAAACTCTCCCCCACATTTCAGACGGTAGGTCCTTGTATAAAGCTTTCGGTTCAGTTCAAAAAACACCCATATCGCTGGTACAAGAATGATGCAGTGGGGAAAACCCGCCACCAGAAACAATCCTGCTCCTTTCCATGCATACTGCTGTATTAATGTCATAAAAAAAGTGCCCTGCAGCATACAGATCCATAGCAGATATAAGTCCATCCCTTTTTTCCCTGCAAATGACATCGAAAGAAGCACCAAAAAAACAAGTTCTGTAACTCTCCTTTTCATCAGATAAAAAAACAAGGATTCCGGCAGAAACACAGTGCTGGAAAGTTTCTGCAGGGCATCTTCATTTGAAAAGCCTGTAAATTCAGAAACTCCGTTTCCAACAAGCTTCGTTACCAGCATCCCAGCAAAAAAGCCGCCCACGGTTACCCCCGCGAGCGGCCATACATTCGGGGAGACATTTCTGCTTCGTTGTCTGATTCGTTGCTTCGTCATCCCTGTCTCCGAATTTTTCTTTATCCAATTTTATGCAGATATTTACATTCATATGCCAGAATGGCGGCGATGGTTTTGCTGTCCTGAATCTCACCGGCGTAAATTTTCTCATTTAACTCCTCCGGTGTAAATTCGTAAACATCGATGTATTCATCTTCATCCAGATGCTGTTTTCCCGGCTTAAGATCTCTCGCCAGATAAATATCGATCTTCTCATTGCAAAAAGCAACGGTAGTACGAATGGTAATGAGTAATTCCAGGTTTTCACTGTGATAGCCGGTCTCTTCCTCCAGTTCTCTGGCTGCAGCTGCTTTCGTTGGCTCATCCGCCCCGTTCAGTCCACCCGCCGGAATCTCCAGTGTGAACCGATCCAAAGCATTGCGGTACTGTCTCACCATTAAAATTTTACCATCAGCCGTTACCGGAACCACAGCTGCAGCTCCCTGATGCTCGATAAAATCCCATTTCGCCATATTCCCATTGGGAATCTGTACCGTATCCTCATAAAATTTCACCAGTTTCCCCTGATACTTTAGTTCACGTCCGATTCGTTTAATTTCTTCATTCATATCGTTCCTCTCATTGATTCTTCTATTTGCACTGTGACAATAATTTTTCCACACTCACCAGTTTGACGCAGAGTGTAAAGAGTTCCGCCGCCTGGAGCATCTCCTCCTCGCTGGGATAAGAGGGGGCGATTCGGATATTGGAATCCTTTGGGTCTTTTCCGTAAGGGTAAGTTGCTCCTGCTCCCGTCAGCGTCATTCCTGCCTCCTTACATTTCGCCACGATTGCTTTTGCACAACCCTCCATGGAGTCAAAGGAGATAAAATAGCCACCCAAGGGTTTCGTCCAGGTTCCGATGTCCAGACCGCCCAGTTCCTTCTCCAGAACTTCCAGTGTGATATCAAACTTCGGACGCATGATAGCTGCATGGCGCATCATCTGTGCTCTGATGCCATCCACATTTTTAAAGTAACGGACATGACGCAGCTGATTTAATTTATCATAGCCAATGGTCTGTACTGTCATGGTGGATTTAATCCAATCCCGGTTTTTCTCAGAGGCCGCAATACAGGAAATTCCTGCTCCTGCCATACTAATCTTGGAAGTGGATGCAAATTCAAACACTATATCCGGATTTCCAGCCTTTTCACAGGCTCCTAAAATTTCCATCAGAGTGTCTGCCTTGTCCTCATATAAATCATGGACACCGTATGCATTGTCCCAGTAAATTCTAAAATCCTCTGCGGCGGGCTTTAATGCTGCAAATCGAAGCACGGTTTCATCGGAATAGGTATAGCCCTGGGGATTGGAATACTTCGGTACGCACCAGATTCCTTTGACTGCGGGGTCGTTATTTACATACTGTTCTACTAAATCCATATCGGGACCCTGGGGTGTCATAGGGATATTGATCATCTCAATTCCCATGGTCTCTGTAATTTTAAAGTGTCTGTCATAGCCGGGAACCGGGCATAAAAATTTCACCTTGTCCAGTTTACACCAGGGAGTGGAACCACATACTCCATACAGCATGGAACGACTTACCGTATCATACATAATCGGCAGACTTGCATTTCCACAGATAATGACATTTTCAGGAGAAATCCCCAGCATATCTGCCATCAACTTTCGTGCTTCCGGAATTCCTACCAACCCGCCATAGTTACGGCAATCTAGACCATCTTCTGCAATCATATTATCCTGGGCAGTAAGAGCATCCATCAGACCGCTTCCCATATCCAATTGTGCCGGTGCAGGTTTTCCTCTGGACATATCCAGTTTCAATCCCTTCCCTTTTGCATCTTCAAATTCCTGTTGCAGCTGTTCATGTAACTGCTGTAATTCTTCTTTGCTCATTGCTTTCAATGATTTCATTGCGATGACCAGACCTTTCTCTTTTATTGTTTGGATAATCGTATACAATCATACACTTATGACATTCTACTACACCTGCTGAAACGATGCAATAAGAAAAGGGTATGAATTTTTAATTCATACCCTTTTAAATCCTTTCACATTGTCAAATTACTACTTTGCGTAGTCAATGACACGGGATTCCCTAATTACATTCACTTTAATCTGTCCGGGATATTCTAACTCAGCTTCGATCTGCTTGGAAATATCCCTTGCCAGTAATACCATGTCTGCATCAGAAACTTGTTCAGGAACTACCATGACACGGATTTCTCTACCTGCCTGGATTGCAAAAGATTTGTCTACACCTTTGAAATTGTTTGTTATGTCTTCTAACTGTTTTAACCTGGTTGTGTAAGTTTCCAGAGTCTCACGTCTTGCACCCGGTCTAGCTGCAGAAATAGTATCAGCTGCCTGTACAATACATGCAATCAGTGTTGTAGGTTCCACATCACCATGATGGGATTCTACTGCATTGATCACAATATTAGATTCCTTGTATTTTCTACATAACTCGACACCTAACTGAATATGAGATCCTTCCATTTCATGGTCAACCGCTTTACCGATATCATGCAGTAAACCGGCACGCTTTGCCATTCTTACATCTAAGCCCATCTCAGCGGCCAGAAGACCAGATAACTGGGCAACTTCGATGGAATGTTTCAATGCATTCTGACCATAGCTGGTTCTAAACTTCATCTTACCAAGTAATTTGACGAGTTCCGGATGAATACCATGTACTCCTACTTCCAGAGTAGCAGCTTCACCTTCCTCTTTGATCATTACTTCTACTTCTCTTTGCGCTTTCTCCACCATCTCTTCAATTCTGGCGGGATGAATACGTCCATCTACGATGAGTTTCTCCAGCGCAATTCTAGCCACTTCACGACGAATAGGATCAAATCCGGAAAGAATAACGGCTTCCGGAGTATCGTCAATAATCAGATCCACTCCGGTCATAGTCTCAAGAGTTCTGATGTTTCGACCCTCACGACCGATAATTCTTCCTTTCATCTCATCGTTAGGCAGCTGGACAACGGAAATCGTTGTCTCGGAAACGTGATCAGCAGCACATCGCTGAATGGCTGATACCACATATTCCTTTGCCTTCTTGTCAGCTTCCTCCTTCGCCCTGATCTCCATTTCCTTGATCATGACGGCGGATTCATGCTTTACTTCATCTTCAACAATTTTCAATAAGTAATCTTTTGCCTGATCTGAGGTTAAACCTGAAATCCTTTCGAGTTCCTGTACTCTTTGCTCGTTTAACTTAGCAATTTCTTCTTTCTGCTTTGCAAGTACCTCTTCTTTTGCTGCTAAGCTTGCCTCTCGCTTCTCGATTGCATCCGACTTTTTGTCGATGTTTTCTTCCTTCTGCTGGATTCTTCTCTCAGAACGCTGTACTTCCGATCTCCGCTCTTTAATCTCTTTGTCCAGTTCATTCTTGGTACGAATGGACTCTTCCTTCACTTCAAGCAGGGATTCGCGTTTCTTGGTCTCAGCAGTTTTCAGTGCTTCATCGATAATCTCGCGGGCTTTATTCTCCGCGTTGCCGATCTGTGCCTCCACCGTCTTCTTGTGACGATTCGTTGCAACAATTGCAGATACGGGAACTGAAACAAGCAAGGTAACTACTACAGCTATCACGATGTATACAAGCATGTACAGGAGCACCTCCTTATTTAGTTTTCATGTGTTTAATATCCTTCTAGGATGATACAACCTACCCTCATTGGCATTTTCACAACATATCAATTTTAAACTGAATTTGATGTTATGTCAAGTAGCATATACTTTCGGATTGTTTCACCGCCAAAACCTTTTCGACATAAAAAAGCATAAGTACGCTGCTTTTCTTTATAGTCCGCTGTACCGGGGTTAAAATGTCGCTTCTCAAGAAGGCGGCGAATCTGTTCCCCTTCATCATAATCACACCCCTGTTCCAGCTTCTCTTCCCAGCATGCACGAATCATATCCCTGGCAATTCCCTTTTTCATCAGATCTGCTTCCATCCGCCGGTAGCTTCTGAAATCTTTGTAATATTCCAGGTAATTATCCGCATAGCGGACATCATCAAGGTAGTGGTAGGATTTCACATAAGTAATCGCCGCTGTTGTCTCCTGCTCTTCAAAATGCTTCCGCAGTTTATCCCGCAGCTGTTTCTCAGTGTAGTCTCTGGCTGTGAGAAGCTGCATCGCACGGTTCACAGCCTTTTCCGTCTCCGTCATGGATTATTTTTCCTTATCCTTGCTCTTGGTTTTCTCCGGTTCTGCCGCAGGGGTCTCATCCACCTCAAACCCGTACAAGGCTCTCACCCGTCTCTCAATCTCCGCAAATACTTCCGGATTCTCTTCCAGGTACGCTTTTGCATTCTCTCGTCCCTGGCCGATTTTATTACTCTCATAGGCATACCAGGCACCACTCTTGATAACGATATTATTCTGGGCTGCCAGATCAAGGACATCACCTGAAGCGGAAATTCCTTTTCCAAACATGATATCAAACTCTGCTTCCTTAAAAGGCGGAGCTACTTTATTCTTCACAACTTTGACTCTGGTGTGGTTACCGATTACCTCGCCACCCTGTTTCAGTGCTTCCACACGTCTGACATCCAGGCGGACGGAAGAATAGAATTTCAGTGCCCGGCCGCCGGTGGTGGTTTCCGGGTTACCGAACATCACGCCAACCTTTTCACGCAGCTGGTTGATAAAGATAACGGTACAATTGGATTTGCTGATTACTGCTGTCAGTTTTCTCAGTGCCTGGGACATCAGACGAGCCTGTAATCCCACATGGGAATCCCCCATCTCACCATCAATCTCCGCTTTGGGAACCAATGCGGCCACAGAGTCCACAACCACAATGTCGATGGCACCGGAACGCACCATGGTCTCCGTGATTTCCAAAGCCTGCTCACCACAATCCGGCTGGGAAATATACAGATTATCAATATCTACACCGATATTTTTCGCATAGACAGGATCAAGGGCATGCTCTGCATCAATAAACCCTGCAATACCACCACGTTTCTGTACTTCAGCAATCATGTGGAGGGTAACGGTGGTTTTACCGGAGGACTCCGGTCCGTAGATCTCCACGATTCTTCCCTTAGGTATCCCCCCCAGTCCCAAAGCAATGTCAAGGCTTAAAGCACCGGTGGGAATAGTCTCTACGTTCATTTTCGTGGAAGGGTCGCCCAGTTTCATCACGGCACCCTTGCCATACTGTTTCTCTATCTGTGATAATGCTGCATCAAGTGCTTTTAATTTGTCTTCTCTTTCCATTTTGATTTTGTCTCCATTCTGTGTTTCCTACGCATCTTAGAACAAGTGTTCTTATTTAAATTAAAACATTTGTTCGGTTTTGTCAAGTTTTTTATTACTGCTCTGTGGACATTTCTATATTAACATATTTAATGTCCGATAAATATCCCTCAACAGCATCCCTCCCTTATATTTTCTGATTGCTTTGAATGAATGGCGAGATGCCTGATATGCAAAGCAGAACGGCTCTGGAAAAGCCTAACGCTATTATAACGAAAAAAGTGCCCGCAGGCAATCCCTCAGACACTTTTTCATATTTTTATTCACATTTTTATAAACTACGAAGGTAATCTCTGTAATCCTGATAGGTTACGGTAATCCATCCCAGTTCATAATTAAATCCGATTTCCATTCCCAGTGGGGTAAAATAAGCGATTCCGGTGTTTTCACCGCACAAGTAAGCTGCCACCTCCTGGTCCGACATATAATCAATGGAATCCGTCTGGTTCTGCCTGGCATTCCGCTCCCGGAATTCGATGGCAAAGGCATCATCCACATGGATTAAATCCATAAGATTGTGCATGACCACGCCGGATTCCATATTGATGTTGACACAGGATAAATACACCTGACCGTAATATTCCATGGAAATACGCACATTGTATACCACACTCAGGAATTCCTCATCCATATAGGTCACATAGCAGTCCACAGAAACCTGTGCCGGTTCTGCTCCGTCAATCCCAAGATCACCGGTAATCATTTCCATGTATTCCTGAAGGTCCTGATATTCCGCCGTAAGAGCATCGTTAAGAACATCCAGATTTTCATTGTTTTCCTCCTGAATCACCGGCTTTTCGCCTGTAATCACATAGAGGTTCTTTTCCTGATCATTCTCACCGTTTAACTGCACTTTCTCCAGTTCCACCTGGTAGGAAAGGTCATCCCGGATGGCATGATGCAGCTCATAATATTCGGCGTCCTCATCCTCCCAGGCCGGAGCCCTTTCTGATTCCTGCCCTTTCTGTTCTTCCTGCTGTTTTCTTCTCTCCGCTGCCCGGGATTGATGCTCTTTCACATCAGCCACAACTTCCCGGGATTTGTCCTGTGCCCATTGGGTAAACTGGTTTGCCGCTGCTCCCAGCGCCACAATAAGAAGGATCAGAAGTAGTGCAATTGCAGAAAGAATGATGATGACCGGAGCGCGGGAAAGTTTTTCTTCCTGTTTCTTTCCCTCACTCTCCGTCTGTTCTTCTCTCTGCTGTTCCTGTTTATCCCAATAGCCGTTGGGGTATTCGTTTCCATCCTGTCTCATATGATCCTCAATTATTTCCGTCCGGTATATTCATTCAGACAGGCAACTGCCAGTTCCAATGCCTCTCTGGCCGCCTGTGCGCGAATCTCCTGGCGGTTTCCATGAAAATGGCACTCCACCACTGAAACTACGCCTTTTACGCTGCAGCCCAGATAAACCAGTCCCACCGGTTTCTCCGGCGTTCCACCATCAGGACCTGCGATTCCGGTACTGGAAATTCCCACATCGGCACCTGCAGTCTTCGCTGCACCCAGAGCCATCGCCTCTGCCACTTCCGGGCTGACCGCCCCCCTCTTTGCCAAAAGCTGTTCGTCCACCTCTAAGAGTGCCGTTTTTGCCTCATTTGCGTAGGTGACAAAGCTGCCCCAGAAGTATTCGGAAATGCCCGGAACGTTCACAAGCCTTGCCGCAATCATGCCACCGGTGCAGGACTCCGCCACCGTCACAGACATCTTTTTTTCTTTTAAGAGAGCAGCCAGCGTCTCTTCTACCTGTTCCATTATTTCTGTTCCTTCAATACATTCTTATTTTTCATCAGATAATCCACCAGGGATACCACGGTGAGAATCAGTGCAATCCACATAATAATATTGGTAAGAACACCATACCAGGCAAATTTTTCTGACAAGTCCAAAAGCATCAGACATACCATCACCATCTGGAAGGTGGTTTTGAATTTACCCCAATAGCTGGCAGCAATGACCACGCCGTTGTCGGAGGCCACCAGACGGAAGCCGCTGATAATGAACTCACGGCTGATGATCACAATGACCACCCATGCAGGGATTCTGCCCATCTCCACCAGGGCAATCATGGCTGCACTGACTAAAAGTTTGTCTGCCAGAGGGTCCATAAATTTGCCAAAGTCCGTTACCAGATTGTATTTTCTGGCAATTTTGCCATCGATTAAGTCGGTAAGGCTTGCCACAATAAAGATTGCCAGTGCGATGCCTCCATAGAGCAGGCTGTTGTCGCCAAACCAGCCAGCCTCGCCGCCCAGTAATACCACTACAAAAGGAACAATTAAAATCACACGAAAAATCGTCAGCTTATTCGGTAAATTCATCGTCTAATTCTCCTATCAAATCATATTCGTTGGAACCGGTTACCACTACCTGCACAAAATCACCGGTCATTAACTGTTTCTCGGTTCTTAAAAAGAGCAATCCGTCCACGCCGGGAGCATCCATATAGGTACGGGCCACATAGACATCATCCTCTGCCACTTTTCCTTCAATCATGGCAAGCAGTCTGCGTCCCACCATGTTTTCCGCTTTTTCAAAGGCAATTTCCTGCTGCAGTTCCATCAGTTCATCCCTTCGGAAATTCTTCACTTCATCGGGCACCTGGTCTGCCATGGTGGCTGCGGGAGTATCCTCCTCTGCAGAATAAGGGAAAACGCCCAGCCGTTCAAATTCCATCTCATTGACAAAACGGTAAAGTTCTTCAAAATCTTCCTGGGTTTCTCCTGGAAATCCACTGATTAATGTGGTACGGAGTGCAATGTCCGGGATTTCTTTTCTCAGATAAGCAATGGTCTGGCGGAGCTGTTCCTCGCTGGTTTTCCGTCCCATGCGGTGCAGTATGTTGTCCGAGGCATGCTGGATGGGAATATCCAGATAATGACATACCTTGGAGGAATCCCGGATGGCTTTTACCAGTTCCTCGTTGATTTCCTCCGGATAACAGTACAGAATCCGAATCCACACCAGTTCCGGAATGGCTTCCAGCTTTTGTAACAGCTCCGGCAGGGCTTTTCTTCCATAGAGGTCGGTGCCGTAAAGGGTGGTCTCCTGGGCTACCAGAATCAGCTCCTTCACCCCGTTCTCTGCCAGTTTCTGTGCCTCGTCCACCAGCTTTTCCATGGGGATGCTGCGGTAGTCGCCACGCACCTTGGGGATAATGCAATAAGTACAGTGCTTGTCACACCCTTCTGCAATTTTCAGATAAGCATAATGACCACCGGTGGTCACCACCCGTCTGCCCTCCGCCAGGGGCAGGGTGTCCAGTGCCCCCAGATAGCAGCCGGTGTTTCCTGCCACTGCCTGTTCCAGCGCCTCCACAATTTTGTCCGTTGCCATGGTTCCCAGCACTTCGTCCACCTCCGGGATTTCCTTCTGGATTTCCTCCCGGTAGCGCTGTGCCAGACATCCGCATACCAGCAATGCTTTCATCTGACCGGACTTTTTCAGTTCCGCCATCTCCAGAATGTTCTGGATGCTTTCCTCTTTGGCATCCCCGATGAAACAGCAGCTATTTACCACCACTGCGTCCGCGTCCTCCTCCGAGTCCGTAAAGCTATGACCGTGTTCCAAAAGCTGTCCCAGCATTTTCTCGGTATCTACCAGATTTTTGTCACAGCCAAGTGATATAAACAATACTTTCATAATAGTTTCTTTCTAACACAAAGAGCCCGGTTTTCCCGGACTCCTGACTTTTACTGTTCCTGTGTCTCCTCTGCGGGCTCCTCATCGTTCAGAATTTTAATTTTGCCCTGGTTTAACTCCTCCACTGCGATGGAAAGGGGTTTTTTACCCTTTGCACCGGAAATCATGGGGGCATCCCCTGCAATCAGCTGTCTTGCTCTTTTGGAAGTCGCCATAACGATGGAATAACGGCTGCTTACTACCGGCTCTTCACCTTCCTCTACTGCGCTGTTAACTACCTTCATCAGGTCTGAATAAGATGGATGTAACATTAGTTCTCTCCTTTCACAAGTGAGGATAATTCTCCTCGTACCAATTCTATAAACTCACGATTCCGGACTGCTGCATTGGCAGAGGCAGCGACAATGGCCTTCACTTCCTCCACGCAGGTGTCCAGATCGTCATTCACAACAATATAATCGTACTGCTCAATTCCCTGGGATTCCTCAACGGCTCTCGCCATCCGCTTGTCGATGACTTCCTTCGTTTCTGTGCCCCGTCCCACCAGTCTCTCATAAAGCACCTTGGCGCTGGGGGGCATTACAAACAGTAACACCGCTTCCGGGAATCTCTCTTTGATTTTCATTGCTCCCTGCATTTCGATTTCCAACAGGACATTTTTGCCTGCGGAAAGCATCTCATCCACATAGGATTTCGGCGTTCCGTAGTAGTTGCCGCAATAGCAGGCATACTCTACCAGACCGTCATTGGCAATGGTTTCCTCAAAAACTTCTTTGGTCACGAAATAGTATTCTTTTCCGTGCTGTTCTCCCTCTCTGGGAGCTCTGGTGGTCATGGAAATGGAAAGTGCAAAATCCTCCGTTTCGCTGACCAGTTTTTTCATGATAGTTCCTTTTCCTGCTCCGGAGAAACCGGATACCACAATCAGACTGCCCTTATGCATCTTCATCCTCTCCGCTGTCCATCACCTGTGCCCTGCTGGCTATCGTCTCAGGAAGTAATGCTGAGAGCACAAGCTGGTTATTTTCCATCACAAGTACCGCTTTGGTCTTGCGTCCCTGTGTCGCATCAATCGCCATGCCGGATTCCTTGGCATTCTGCACCAGACGCTTAATCGGTGCCGAGTCCGGGCTGACAATGGCAATGATTTTACCGGTATTTACAATGTTGCCAAATCCGATATGAATCAATTTATTCAATGTTCTGTATCTGCTCCCTTACTTTTTCAATCTCGGTCTTTAGGGTAATGGCACAATCAGAAATCGCCAGGTCGCTGGCTTTGCTCAGAATGGTGTTCGCCTCTCTGTTCATCTCCTGAGCGATAAAGTCCAGCTTTCTTCCCACACTGCCGCCTTCTGACAAAGTATTCTTCGTGCTTTCAATGTGGCTGCGCAGACGCACGATTTCCTCGTCCACACACACTTTATCAGCAAAGATGGTAACCTCCATCAGCAGACGGTTCTCGTCCACCTTGGTATCTGCCAGAAGTTCTTTGACCTTGTCCTCCAGCTTCTGCTTGTACTCTGCAATAATCTGGGGGGAACGCTCCTCGATGAAATCCACCAGCTTTAGCATGCCGTTGCACTTCTCCACCAGATCATTTTTCAGGTTCTCTCCCTCCTTGATTCTGGTTTCCACAAAGCCCTCACAGGCACCGTCAATGGCTTTTTTCAGTTCCTTCCACAATTCCTCCTCGTCCAAAGTCTGTTCTTCCATATCAAAGACCTCCGGATAGCGGGACAGTGTGGAGACACGGACATCGTTGTCCAGCCCAAACTCCTGCGCCATCTGCTGCAGATACTTCATGTACTCTGCAGCCACATCGTGATTGTACTTGATGCAGACATTGTTTTCGCTGTAATCCTCCAATGTGATAAACAAATCTACCTTGCCGCGCTGAATGTAGGTTTTCAGTTCGTTGCGGATGGCAGATTCAAAAAAATTGAGTTTCTTGGGCATCTTCATATTGACGTCCAGATAGCGATGATTTACAGACTTGATCTCCACTGTAAATTTACGCTTTCCTTCCGCCACTTCACATCTTCCGAACCCTGTCATGCTCTTAATCATAGGCTACCTTCTCTTCTGCATATATTTTCCCCATCGTTATATTATAGAAAAAATATGGCATCCCGTCAAGGCGTTGCTGACTTCATTTTTCGGCTACATTTTTTCGGTAGTGCAAACTGTTTTTTTGCGATATACTTATTAAATAAAATTATAAAAAACGAGGTTACAACTATGGCTTTTGACGGAATTACCATCGCTGCCCTGGCAAGTGAATTAAATCGCACCCTGCTGGGCGGGCGTGTTTATAAAATTGCACAGCCGGAAACGGACGAGCTTTTGCTTACCATCAAAACCGGCTCCGGCCAGTACCGGCTTTTGCTTTCTGCGGATGCCTCCCTGCCTTTGGTCTATCTCACAGACAAAAACAAACCCAGTCCCATGACGGCGCCGGGTTTCTGTATGCTGCTGCGCAAGCATCTCCAGAATGCCCGGATTGTGAAGATTACCCAGCCGGGACTGGAGCGGTGCCTTCATATTACCATGGAGCATCTGGACGAGATGGGGGATTTGTGCCAGAAGGATTTGATTCTGGAATTGATGGGAAAACACAGCAACCTGATTTTCTGTAATGACGAGGGGATGATAATTGATTCCATCAAACATGTCAGTGCCGCTGTCAGCTCTGTCCGGGAGGTTCTGCCGGGACGGAATTATTTCCTGCCGGAAACCCAGGGCAAAAAAGACCCGCTTTCCATTTCCCGCGAGGATTTCATGGAGGTTCTGACTTCCAAGGCACAGCCCGCCTACAAAGCACTTTACACCAATCTGACAGGCTTGTCCTCTGCTACTTCCCAGGAAATCTGCCATCGCGCCGGTGTGGACGGTGACCGCCCGGTGACCTCTCTTTCTGCCGATGAGCTGGAGGCATTGTGGCAGGGCTTTACAAGTATTCTTTCTATTATCAAGGAGGATGCTTTTGCTCCCTGCATTGCTTATGAGAATGGAGTGCCCGCGGAATTTGCGCCCTACCCTCTCACCATGTACAGTGAGCAGAGCCGCACCTCCTATGATTCCATTTCCAAGGTGCTGGAGCATTATTATGAGGAAAGGGCAACGGTTACCCGGATTCGCCAGAAATCCACGGATTTGCGCCGGATTGTTGCCACCGCTTTGGAACGGAATGTGAAGAAATACGATTTGCAGATTCGCCAGATGCAGGACACCGAGAAACGGGACAAATTTAAGGTTTACGGGGAACTCATCAACACTTACGGCTACGGTGTGGAGCCGGGTGCCAAATCCATGACGGCTTTTAACTACTATACCAATGAGGAGATTTCCATTCCCCTGGACGAAACCCTTTCTCCCTCCGAGAACGCCCAGCATTATTTTGAGAAGTACAACAAATTAAAGCGTACCTACGAGGCACTTTCCGCATTGACTGAGGAAGTCAAAGAAGAGATTGAGCATCTGGAGTCCATCAGCAATGCACTGGATATCGCCATGCAGGAGGAGGATTTGGTTCAGATTCGTGAGGAGTTGATTGAGAGCGGCTACATCCGCCGCAAGGGAGGCACGAAAAAGGTCAAGATTACCAGCAAGCCCTTCCATTACATCAGTTCCGATGGATTCCATATTTATGTGGGGAAAAACAACTACCAGAACGATGAACTGACCTTCAAGCTTGCCACAGGGAACGACTGGTGGTTTCATGCGAAGAAAATGCCCGGTTCCCATGTGGTGGTAAAGGCTGAGAACCAGGAGCTGCCTGACCGCACCTTTGAGGAGGCTGCAAGACTGGCTGCTTTCTATTCCAAGGGAAAACAGCAGGATAAGGTGGAGGTAGATTATCTCCAGAAAAAGAATGTGAAAAAGCCCGCCGGTGCAAAGCCTGGGTTTGTGGTTTATTACACGAACTACTCTATGGTGATTGATACGGATATCTCCGGGATTCAGCAGGTGGTGGAGTAGGGATTTTGTTACAAAGCAGGGATGCCGATGTTGACTCTTGAAGGTCTCATTGCAGTTTTAAGTTTTGGCTTAACCTGCTTTGGACTTGGCGGTCGTTTTTAAGGCTTTTCTGGTCTTTGAACCCATTCTTCTAACAAATTTTCCTCTGTGTATATTTCATCGGTTTCATCATCAATATCAAGATATGTCCATGTTTTAATATAATATTGAAACATGGATTCTTCTCCTTCAAAACCTATAAACCATGATAAATGCTGCATCTTATGTGTTGATTTTGAGAGTTCTGGCGCGTTCTCTACCTATAAGCATCACAAAAATCGTTCCTTATATGTCGAATTTGTTGAAAAAATCGTCATTTTCTGCTTATAAGCCTTCTAAAAGACCCATAAGAACTACTGGGAACAGTCTTTTATAGGTGCCTCATCCATTCACAGGGTTCCAAAGAACATATAAGGAGTCCAATAACTCAACTTTTATAGGTTCACACGAACCAGGTATCTCCGGCATGTTACCTCCAATAATTCATTTGCTTTCCATCGAAATTGCTCCTGTGATTTTCTTCATTTATCAACTCATAAGTTTTCAACTCATGAGTCTATTATTGTTTTCACGCCGCAATTATGCTACAGCAGTTCCTAGTGGGACTGCTGCCACGGGATTCCACCTACAGTAAATGCAGTTTCTGTGCTGCCCGGACAATCGCCGTACCCTTGGGCATTGCCAGCAGCTCCTCCTTGGTCACCGCCTTGAAGCGGATAACGCAGAACGCATAGACAATCACTGCCACCAGAATAGCCACGCCGGCAGCAATGAGATTCCGCAGGTAACTGCCCTCTGCCAATGCAAACCCTGCCAGCATGGACACGCCCTGGTACACCAGCCATGCCACCGCTCCCATAATTGATGCCGACATAAAAGGCAGCCAGAAGGTGCGGAATATCTCCTGCTTGTATTTCAGATATTTACGCACTGCAAGCTGATTCATCACACACATGCTCAAGGAATATACAATGGCAGCAATGACCAGCGCATAAAGATTAAAATCCGTAAAGTAAAGTAACAGCGCCAAAGTTCCCGTCTGTAACACCAGTGCAATAGCCGCATGGATCACCGGTACGGTCACTTTGCCAATTCCCTGTAAGACTCCGTTGGTCAGGGTGGACAGGCAGTAGAAAATGACAGTAACCGATAATGCCGCCAGCACATTGGACGCCGTATCCAGGGAATTTTTCTGCCAGAATAAAAGCTGGGTTACCGGCTTTGCCAGCACGCAGAGTCCCACGGCACAGGGAATGGCAATGAGCATGGTTACCTTGACCGCTTTCTTTACATTTCGCCGGGTTTCCTTTTTCTCCCCTCTGGCAAAGCTTGCCGCCACCGTAGGAATCACCGCCGAACACATGGCTGAGGCCATGGCAATGGGGATATTGCTGATCACCACTGCTTTTCCGGAATAGATACCATATAAGGTTGCCACCTCCGATTCTGCCATTCTCTTTACGGTGGTATAAAAACGTTCATAGATCGTCTGGTTTAAAGAGGTGGACAGATTATAAATGAAGGTACTGAGAATAAAGGGGGTGACGATGGACAGAATTACCCGGAAAATCTCCTTCCGGCTTTCTTCCTCCCTGGAATCCCTGGAAATCCTCCGTTTCATCCCCGGCATGTTCAGCATATAAACCCATAGCATGAATAACAGTGCCGTCACTACCCCTGCTCCGGTTCCCAAAGCTCCTCCCATGGCACCGTAGATAGCCCGGGTGGTATCATCCGCTCCCGTACCTGCCACATGGGCAATCAGATACCAAGCTGCTCCCACAGAAACTACGGCATTGATAATCTGCTCTAAAATCTGGGAAATAGAGGTCTGCACCATGCTTCCATAGGCCTGAAAATACCCGCGCAATACTCCCACAAGACCTGACAGGAAAATGGTAGGGGCAAACACCCGCAATACCCGCACAGAATTGGTTCCCACCAGATAGGGAGCAGCAAAAAAAGCAACGAGGCTTGCCCCGCCGCCGACTACCACCACATAAATCAAGGCACATTGAAAAACCCGATGGGCATTCCGGTACTCTTTAAAAGTAAGCCGCTGCGCCAGCACCTTCGATAATGCGGATGGAATACTATAAGAAGAAATCAGGAGAATAATGGCATAGATATTATAAGCATAGCTGTAATATCCGTTTCCCTCATCTCCTATAATACTGGTTAAAGGGCTCCTGTAAAGGAGCCCTATGATTCTGACAATAATACCGGACAATGCCAAAATTCCGGCCTGGATGACGAATCCGCTTGTTTTTTTTCTGGATTGCTCTGACATATAAAACTCTCAGCCTTTTCTTACTCACAAAGCCAGTCATACATTTCCTGGTATTTCTTTGCAGATACGTTCCAGGAAAAATCTGCCTTCATGCCACGTTCCACAATCTTATTCCAATCCCGCTTGTGATCGTAGTAAATTCGCTCCGCATAACGAATGGCCGCCAGCATTTCATGGGCATTGTAATTGGTAAAGCTGAAACCGGTACCGGTTCCCTCAAACTCATTGTAGGACCATACGGTATCTTTCAGTCCACCGGTCTCTCTCACAATGGGAACCGTACCATAGCGCAGGCTCATCAACTGGCTTAATCCGCAGGGCTCAAACAGAGACGGCATCAGGAATGCATCACAGGATGCATAAATTTTGTGGGATAGAGCCTCCGAATAGTAAATATTGGCAGAAACCTTGCCATTATATTTCCAGTCGAAATGACGGAACATATTCTCGTATCGTTCCTCTCCTGTTCCAAGAATGACAAGCTGTATCTCGTCCTGACACAATTCATCCATCACATAGGCAATGAGATCAAAGCCCTTCTGATCCGTAAGTCTGGAGACAATTCCGATGAGCATTGCCTTATCATTATGATCTAACCCCAATTCCTCCTGAAGTTCCCGTTTATTCTTGATTTTCATTTTCCGGAAATTATCAACATTGTAATGGGTCGTAATATAGGCATCCGTATCCGGATTAAATTCGTCATAGTCAATACCGTTGACAATTCCCCGTAAGTCTCCGCTTCTGGCACAGAGAAGCCCATTTAAGCCCTCTCCGTAGAAATCTGTCTTAATTTCCTCTGCATATGTGTTGCTCACCGTTGTGATGGCATCGGCAAAGACCAGACCTCCCTTAAGGAGATTGGCATCCTTGTATGCCTCCAGTTTGTCGGAGGTGAAATAATACTCCGGCAGTCCGGTAATACTCATCACATCCTTAATGTTCCATTTCCCCTGAAATTTCAGATTGTGAATCGTCATAACCGTCTTGATTCCACGGAAAAACTCATTTCCCTGAAAACGTTCGTTCAAATATACGGGAATCAATCCGGTCTGCCAGTCATGACAGTGGATCACATCCGGGCGGAAATCCAGCATGGGTAAAGCAGACAATACCGCCTTGCTGAAAAAAGCAAACTTTTCGATCTCCCAGAGAGCATTTTCTCCGTAAGGCTTAAAGTCTGTAAAATAATCTTCATTATCAATGAAATAATACTGTACGCCGTCTACTTCTGCCTCCAGAATTCCCACATAGACATTTTTCCAGTTAAAATCCATATAAAAATGCGCCCGGTACTTCAGCTTATCCTTCATCTCCTGTTTCATACAGGAATACTTGGGCAGGATTACCCTGACATCAAAATATCTCTTATCAATACACTTGGGCAGAGATCCTACCACATCCGCCAGACCACCGGTTTTTATAAAAGGTACACCCTCTGATGCTGCAAAAAGAATTCTTTTCATGAACGTTCTCCCTTGCTGATTCTTTACTCCAACTTACTGTTTGCTGATAATCTTACCAAGATTATACAACATCAGAGTGTGCATTGAAAGCCTAATTTCGATATTGAAGACGGATTTTATCCGCAATCAGGGCAATGAATTCCGAATTTGTGGGCTTTCCCTTTCCCACATTGATCGTATATCCAAACAAAGATTCCAGAGTCTCCATTCTTCCCCTTGACCACGCCACTTCAATGGCATGCCGGATAGCACGCTCCACCCGGCTGGATGTGGTCTGATATTTTCTGGCGATGGAAGGATATAAAACCTTCGTGATAGCCCCCAGCATCTCCGCATCTGTCACCGACATCATAATTGCTTCCCGCAAATACTGATATCCCTTGATATGAGCCGGAACTCCGATTTCATGAATCATGTCCGTCACATCCTTTTCCAGATCATGTACCTCCGGCTCCTGTTTTTCCCTTACCGGTACATCCACAATGGAGCACGCCGAGGCACTGCGAAACACAGCGCCTTCTCTGTGATGACTTTCCTTGTTTTCTTCCTTCGTACTTCTTTTTTCTCCCTTTTTTACTTCCCCTGTTTTTCCCGCTGGCACTGTGATCATGATCTGAAATTCACGATCTGTCTCCATTAAATCTCCCAAAATCCGGTACAAATTTTCATTATCTTTGGTAGCAGTCAACTGAAGCTGCTCCATAATTTCCTCCTTATCTGTTCCCTTTTACATTTTATTTTGCGGATAGATAAAGTATAAGAGTTTTCCCTCTATTTTGACAACCTGCAAGCATCGCAGGAAAAACGCAATTTCTCCATTACCGTTATTCCTCCAACATTTCCTCTATAAAAATACCGTAGCCCTTTGTCGGATCACCTACCAGAACATGGGTCACTGCCCCGATAATTTTTCCATTCTGCAAAATCGGGCTTCCGCTCATTCCCTGTATAATTCCTCCGGTCTTTTTCAATAACTTCGGATCTGTCACCACAAGTTCAATTTCCCGGCTTTCCGTACCCGCATTGTAATTCACTTTATCAATGGCAATCTCATACTCCTGAATCGAACCATCCACCCCGGTGAGAATGGTTGCTTCTCCCGTTTCGATCTCCTGCTTGGTTCCTATGGGCATTTCCTGCAGATACTCGCTGTAGGATGCCATTTCCCTCACAAATTCATCGTTGAGATTTCCAAAGATCCCTTTCTTGGTATTGGCGTCAATCCTGCCGATCCGATTGCTGTCCTGATAAGAAATCAGCCCTGTCAGTTCCCCCGGAGTTCCTGCACTTCCCCTGCGGATTCCGATAATATCCGTGTGATAGAGTTCTCCGTACTGCAGTTCCATAAGCAGCCCGGTATCCACATCGTTGATTCCGTGCCCTAAAGCGCCAAAATTTCCGTTTGTTTCCATAAAGGTCATGGTTCCCACACCCTGGGCATTGTCCCGAATCCAGATTCCCAACTTATAAACACCATTTGCATCTGCTCTTGGCTGCACCAGCATGGGAAACTGCTCTCCGTCCCTTTCAACCAACAGAGACATCTGTTTTCCCTCTGACTCCTCAATGTGCCTGATTAATTCCTTCTTTCCGTTGATTTCCTGCCCGTTGACCTGTAAAATGTAGTCTCCTTCCTGAAGAAGATAACGGGAAGGCGCATACTTCATTCCATCCCCTCCGATAAATTCCCCGACTCCGATGATCATGGCAGACTTTGCTTTCATATAGATTCCCACCGGCATTCCCACGGGAATCAAAGTCCTCTCTCCTGTAACCCGCACCTCCACATCACGGATGGGTACGATCCCCAGCAGTTTCAGACGCATCTGATAGCTTTGGCTTTCCTTTGCAAAAAGCGTCACCTGATCCGTCACCGGAAATTCCATAACCGCCTTTTGATCCGCATTATAAACAGTCCCGGATACCGGAATATCAAAGGTGAGATTCTGCTCCTGTCCCGAAAAGATCCGTAATGTATCCGGAATTTTCCCCCGCATATACAAGCATGCCCACAGAAAAGCTGCTGTCAGGACAGACACCGTCATGATTAAAAAAGCATAAAATCCAATTCTGTTTTTTATCTTCAAAATACCACATCCTTACCTTAAAATCACAAAAGAGACACAAAGGCTTCCTTTGTGTCTCTTTTAGTATGTGGCGTTTTCTTTAATTTACTATAAAATTGCAACAACTTTTCTATGAAGATTTTGCCTGTTTTCGAATTTCCCTTGCATTCTCCAACACTGCATCCGTCAATTCCTCGCCTCCCAGCATGCGGGCAAGTTCCCTGATGCTGTCCTCCTCGGAAAGTTCAAAGAGACGGGTTCTTGTGGAATTTCCATCCGCACTTTTTTCAATTAAGAAGTGGGTGTCTGCATTGGCTGCAATCTGAGGCAGATGGGTAATACAGATAATCTGGTGATCCCTGGCAAGTTTTCCCATTTTCTGCGAAACCTTCCATGCAGTCCTGCCGCTGATGCCGCTGTCGATCTCATCGAATATCAGGGTTTCCACACTGTCCTTACCGGCAAATACAGTCTTTAAGCCCAGCATAATACGGGACAATTCACCGCCGCTGGCAACCTGGGTCAGGGGTTTGACAGGCTCGCCCGGATTCGTGGAAATCATGAATTCCACTTCATCGTAGCCTCTGCTGTTGACCTTTGACTCCTCAGGCTGCACGCTCACCTCAAATTCCACATTTTGGAAATTCAGATCCTCCAACGCTTCCGTCAACTGCTTCGACAACTCTTTTGCACTCTTCTGTCTCAGAGCTGATGCTTTCTTACATGCCTGAAGAAGCTTTCTCTCCACCTGCTCTTTCTCCTGCTGTAATTTTGCACGGTATGCATCAAAGTCTTTCAGCCTGTCTATTTTTTCCTGTTGTTTCTGTTCATAGGCAAGAATTTCCTGTACGGTATTGCCGTAGCGGCTTCGCAGATGGTTCAAAAGATTCAGTCTCGTCTCGCAGGTGACAAATTCCTCCTCATCAAACTCTAAGCCTTCCTCATAATTGGATAAAAAGCGATTGAGATCATTCAACAGTCCGTCAATATCCGTGAGCATATTGACTCCCTCCGTTAAATCCTCATCAAAGGCTGCCACGCTTTTCAGCTCCCGCAGTGCTCTTCCGGTCTGCTCTCCTGCAGCTCCCTCGCTTTCATAGCCCAGACACTGGTGGGCGATTCCCACACTTTCCGCAATGCGTCTGGCATTCTCCATCTTGCGGTAACGCCGCTCCAGCTCTTCCTCTTCTCCTGAGACAAGCTGTGCCTGCTCAATTTCCTGAACTTCAAACTCAGCAAGCGCCAGTTCCTTCTGCCGCGCCTCCTCGTCCATGCTTCCTTCTTCCAGCTGATGTTGGATCTGCCGGAACTGCTGATAGGCATCTCCGATCTGCTTCAGGACGGGTTCCAGCTGCTCCATGCAATAAGCATCCAGCACATCCAGATGTTTTCGCTTATTTAGCAGGGACTGGTGCTCATGCTGCCCGTGAATATCAATCAGTTCCTCCGCCAGTTCCTTACAGATTCTGGCGCTTACCGTCTCTCCGTTGATCTTACAGATACTGCGGTTTTCCTGGATTCTCCGGCTGATGGTAATGATCCCGTCATCCTCCGGATAAAGATCCAGTTCTTCCATTTTCCGCCGGATTCCCGGACGGTTCGTCTGAAAGACCAGTTCCACCAGCGCATAATCTGCTCCGTTGCGGATCAGATCTTTTTCTGCTTTGGCTCCCAATGCCAGACTGACGCTTCCGATGATCAGGGATTTACCTGCTCCGGTCTCACCGGTGAGAATGTTCAAATTCGGGCCGAAGGTGATCTCCGTTTCATCGATCAGAGCCAGATTTTTCACATGTAAACTTAAGAGCATATTTCCTCCTTTGCTCTCTCCCAAAAAGCTTTATGACTCCATCGTCTCCCTTATTTTACGCATAACGACCTGAGTGTCTTCCACAGTACGGATCGCCATCATAATCGTGTCATCTCCTGCAATGGATCCCACAATCTCTTCAAATTTCATAGCATCAATAGCGGCAGCTACTGCCATTGCCATACCCACACCGGTCTTAATCACCAGAATATTCTGTGCGGAATCCATGGATACGAAACACTCTTTCAGAACACGGATGTACTTGTCTCCCAGATGACTGTCATCCTGCCGTAAGACCGCATATTTCTGCCGGCCATTTCCCGTTGGAATTTTGGTGAGTTTCAATTCCCGGATATCCCTGGAAACGGTGGCCTGTGTCACCGCAAAACCATCTTTTTTCAGATACTCTGCCAGTTCCTCCTGGGTTTCGATATCATATTTTTCAATGAGTTCCACTATTCTGATATGTCTGGTCTGTTTCATAATTCTCCTTTACCCTCAAACGTTAGCTCATTTTTTTGTGTAAGACCTGTAAAAAGCTCTCCTGATCCAGCTTTACAAATTCCACATGCCGTGGGCTGCAGGTGATCATAATCCGCTCACCTGTCTGGAAAGGTACTTTTGTCGTTCCGTCAAAATTAATTTCCGCCTCCTGCGGTGCATCATCCCTTCCATAGGGAATCTCCACGGAAATCACATCCTCCGGGGATAACACAATGGTTCTCGCATTGGTGGTATGGGGACAGATCGGTGTCAACAGAATGATCTTGGCCCGTGGCTCCACAATGGGACCTCCTGCCGACAAATTATAGCCGGTGGAACCGGTGGGTGTGGCAAGAATAATGCCGTCCGCACTGAAGGTCAGCAGTAATCTGTTATTTACATATACTTTATACGCAATGATCCGCAGAGATCCTTTTCTGGAAATAACGATATCGTTCAAGGCATCAATCTCATTTCCAGCGATGGTTCCCCGTAGCATCATTCTTTTTTCCAATTCATAATCATCCTGAATCAGACGCTCCAGCGCCTCCTCCAGACGATTCTGTTCAATTTCTGCCAGATACCCCAGCGTCCCCAGATTCACACCAATCACCGGGATTTCCAGTTCCACCGTGTCTCTGGATGCCTGCAAAATGGTGCCGTCCCCACCAAGAACCAGGATACCTTGGGTTTCTCCGGGAATTTTGGCGGCATCCGTGCGGATATCCCCCTGCTCTGACTGCTCCTGCACCTCGCAGGTACAGCCGCGTTTTTCCAGATAGGTACGGATTTTCTTCGTCGTGGTTCTGTCCGGATCTTTCTGGTTATTGGTAATCACATAAAAATGTTTCATGACTTGTCCAAATCCTCATGGGCTGCTGCCACCGTCCGGCGAATCAGTTCCTGTAACGGTTCTTTGTAAGAACAGCCACTTTTTTGTTCCATAATTTCCCGCAAAGCTTTTTCTGCAGACTCCTCGGTACAGTCTGCCAGTTCTGCGTTTCTCTCCGGGTCTTTTTCCAGGTAAACCAGATACTCGATATTTCCCTCCGGTCCCTTGATGGGAGAAAATTCCAGGTTCAGGATGTAGAAACCGGCAAGATCTGCGAAATCCAGAATTTTGTGAACCACTTCCTCATGAATTCCCGGCTCCCGTACCACGCCTTTTTTTCCAACCTTCTCTCTTCCTGCCTCAAACTGGGGTTTAATCAGACAAACCATCTGCCCTCCATCCTTTAAAAGCTTTCTGGCCGGCAGTAAAATCTTGGTCAAAGAGATAAAGGACACATCCACGGAGGCAAAGTCCAGTTGGTCTGCAATATCCGCCGGGGTCATATAGCGGAAATTGGTCTTTTCCATGCAGACCACCCGCTCGTCATTGCGGAGTTTCCAGGCAAGCTGTCCATGTCCCACATCCACAGAATAGACCTTCACCGCACCGTTTTGTAACATGCAATCCGTAAAACCTCCGGTGGACGCTCCGATATCCATGCAGACTTTTCCATCCAGGGTCAGCCCAAACCGGTTCATCGCCTTCTCCAGTTTCAGTCCGCCTCTGCTCACATATTTTAAAGCAGTTCCCCGCACCTCGATATGTACCTTGGACTCATCGAAACTTGTTCCTGCCTTATCCTCTCTCTGTCCGTCCACAAAGACATCCCCTGCCATAATGACAGCTCTTGCCTTCTCCCTGGACTGTGCCAGTCCCTGCTTCACCAGCAGGACATCCAGCCGTTCCTTCATCGTCTATCCCTCTCGGTTCTCTACACTCATAATTGTACGGGCAATGTTTTCCCCGTCCAGTCCCAGTTCTTTTTTCAACAGTTCTACATTGCCATGCTCCACATAAGCATCCGGAATGGTCAAGGTCAGCAGTCTGGCAGGAAGTTCCTGTCTGTCCATGCTTGCCCGTACTTTCTCCCCGTAACCGCCGCTTGCCACATTTTCTTCCATGGTGACAAACAAATGGTGATCTTTCGCTGCCTCTGCCAGCACTTCCTCGTCAATAGGTTTCACAAACCGGGCATTGACAATGGAACAGGGTACTCCCTGCTCTTTCAACAATTCCCGTACTTCCAGAGCCGTTTTTACCATACTGCCCACAGCCAAAAGTACCACACCGGATTCCCGGCATATCCACTCTGCTTTTCCCAGTTCGATGGGCTCCCGGTACTCCCGTAACCTGTCAAAGGCTTCTCCCCTGGGGTAACGTACCGCAATAGGCGCTCCAAAATTCACCGCGAATTTCAACATATCAGAAAGCTCCCATTTATTCTTGGGTGCCATAATGTGCATATTGGGAATGGAGGACAGGAACGATAAATCAAAAATCCCCTGATGCGTCTCTCCATCACTTCCCACCAGACCAGCCCGGTCAATGGCAAAAGTTACCGGCAGATTCTGGATACAGACATCATGTAAAATCTGATCATAGGCTCTCTGCAAGAAGGAAGAATAAATCGCCACAATGGGGCGCATGCCTCCCGCTGCCAGACCAGCCGCAAAGGTCACCGCGTGCTCCTCCGCAATTCCCACATCGAAAAAGCGATCCGGGAAAATGTTATGGAACCGTTTCAGTCCCGTTCCGTCCGGCATGGCTGCGGTAATTGCCACCACCCGTTCATCCCGCTGCGCCAGTTTCACCATGACGGTAGAAAAAATATCCGTATAATTCGCCTTGGTTCTGGGATGTGCCGGTAAACCATTTTCAATTAAGAAAGGCTCTGTACCGTGAAACCGTGCCGGATGACGGATGGCAGGCTCATAGCCTCTGCCCTTCTGGGTCATGCAGTGGACAATCACCGCACCACGCACCCGCTTGGCATCTTTGAAGGCCTGGAGCATCTCCGGGATGTTATGTCCGTCCACCGGTCCCAGATAAGTAATTCCCATATCCTCAAAAAACATGCCGGGAATCATCAGATGCTTCACACCGGCTTTCGCCCGGCGGATTCCCTGCACCATGCCGTCGCCGCCCTTATTCGGCAGGCTGCGAAGGGTATTGTAAACCCCTTCCTTCAAATCCAGATACTTGGTGGAAGTCCGGATATTGTTCAGATATTTGGACATGCCCCCAACGTTCTCGGAGATGGACATGTTGTTGTCATTTAACACAATGATAAAGTTTTTTTCCAGCTTGGAGGCATTGTTTAACGCCTCATAGGCCATGCCTCCGGTGAGGGCTCCGTCACCGATGACCGATACCACCGTGTAGTCTTCTCCCCGGATATCTCTGGCTTTCACCATGCCCAGCCCCGCAGAAATGGAGGTGGAGCTGTGACCGGTATCAAAGCTGTCACAATCACTCTCTTTCCGTTTTGGGAAACCGCTCATGCCTCCGAATTTGCGCAGGGAGTCAAAGCCCTCCCGTCTGCCGGTGAGCAGTTTGTGGGTGTAGGATTGATGTCCCACATCCCAGATAATCTTATCCTTGGGAAAATCCAGGGACAAATGCAGTGCCATAGTCAGCTCCACCGTACCCAGGTTCGGTCCTAAGTGTCCCCCGGTGACACTGATTTTCTCAATGAGAAACTCCCGGATCTCCTGTGCCAGTAACCCGTAATCCTCTTTCTCTATGGACTTGATATCATTTGCCTTTTGTATTTGTTCTAACAGCATATCTGCCCGCCTACTTTTCTCTTGTAATCAACCAGCTTACCAGTTTTTCCAGAAATTCGTTCCGCACATGTTTGCTCTGTAACAGCGAAAGTGCCTCTGCGGACATCCGTTCCACATCCGCTTTTGCCTGCTCCATTCCATGAATATGAACATAGGTCTGCTTATGATTTTTCTCATCGGAGCCGATGGGTTTGCCCAGTACCTCCAGCGTGCTGGTGAGGTCGAGGATATCATCCTGAATCTGGAAAGCGATTCCCACCTGATGTCCCACCAGTTCCATGGTTTTTATTTCTTCTTCCCCGGCGCCTGCCATCACAGCCCCCATCATCAGGGACGCCTCGATTAGCGCGGAAGTTTTGCATTCATAGACGAAGGTCAGTTCCTCTTCAGAAAGGATATGTTCCTCCTTCTCAGCTTCCACATCCACCACCTGACCACCGATCATACCGTAAATTCCTGCCTTGTGGGCAAAAATCCTGCATGCCCGTAACACCCGTAAAGGGTCTGCTCCCGGCTGTTCTGCTGCAGATAACGCCGTTTCATAAGCGGAATTCAACAGGGCATCTCCTGTCAGAATTGCCATTGCCTCCCCGTAAGCCACCCAGGTAGTCTTTTTGCCCCGGCGGTACTCGTCATTATCCATTGCCGGAAGGTCATCATGCACCAGGGAATAGGTGTGGAGCATTTCCATGGCCGCCATCAGCGGTTCGATAGGTGCTGTGGGAGCCTCTGCCCCTGCAAACATCCGGTAAGCCTCCAGCATCAGCATGGGGCGAAGCCGCTTGCCTCCCACCATCACGCTGTAATCCATGGCATCCAGCACCGTCTTCTGAAATCCCTCCTGTTTCGGGAGTGTATCCTCTAAGATCTTTTCAATGCAGGAAACCCGTTCCTGCAGCTGTTTTTCAAAATTCATCCAAATCACCTGCTTCGTTTAAGCTCCGTACTTTCTTTTCCACCATATCAATCTTGTCATGGCAGGATTTCAACAGACGCATGCCTTCCTCATATTTGGTAAAGGAATCCTCCAGGCTGATAGAATCCGTTTCCAGACTTTCTACTGTCTCCTGTAATTTCTTAAAGGTCTCTTCCAGATTCATTTCTTCCATCCAAAGACTCCTCCCATTTCATGCTCCTGGTTTCCTGCACCGTGGCATCAATCCGTCCGTTTCCCACATAGACGCAAATGGCGTCTCCCGGGTTCACATCGGTAATATCCTTCAAGGTTTTCCCCTCCCCGTACGTGCTGTAGGAATATCCCTGTTTTAATTTATCCAAAGGGGACAAACCTTTTAATTTTTCAAAATACACATCCCATTCGTGTCGGCTGCCTGTCAGTCTGCGTTCCATGCTGCTTTGCAGCCGCTGCGCCAACTGCTTCATCTGGTTTCTTTGCTCTGTGAGTTTCCCCTGGGGACTGACATGCTGTAACTGTAACTCCAGATTTCGATACTTAAGCCTTGCCGCCTCCAACCGGTTCTCCATGCAACGCATCAGCTCATCTTCGCAACCGTCCAGGGTGAGAAGGAACTGATTCACATCATATACTGCCAGTTCTGCTGCCGCCGATGGAGTAGGTGCCCGTAAATCTGCTACATAGTCGATAATCGTGGTATCCGTCTCATGTCCCACCGCAGAGATAATGGGAACAAAGCAGTCAAACACTGCCTGTGCCACGATTTTTTCATTGAAAGCCCACAAGTCCTCAATGGAACCACCGCCCCGTCCCACAATCATCACATCCACACCCAGCCGTTCCAGTGCATGGATACCGTTGACCACGCTCTGCGCTGCCTGATCGCCCTGGACGATCGCCGGGTAAAGAATGATCTGTACATAGGGGTTACGCCTTGTAGTGATATTGATAATATCCTGTACAGCAGCTCCCGTAGGTGCTGTAACTACGCCCAGTTTCTGAATAAAACGGGGAATGGGCTGTTTATATTCCGGGGCGAACATCCCCAGTTCTTCCAATTCTTCCTTTAAACGTTCAAAACGTTCATACAGTACACCGGATCCATCCAACGCGATCTGCTTGGCATACATCTGGTATTTCCCGTCTCTCTCGTACACATCGATGGTTCCAAATACGACGACCTGTTGGCCTTCTTCCATGCGGAACCTCAGTCCCGCCCGGTTTCCGGCAAACATAACGCAGGCGATGGAACCCTTCTCATCCTTTAACGTAAAATAAATATGTCCCGAAGAATGATATTTGCAGTTGCTCACTTCGCCTTTAACGAAGATAGACTGCATCATAAAATCCTGCGTGAACATATTTTTGATGTAAGCATTTACCTGTGCGACTGTATAAACGTTTTGCATTGCTTTCCCCATAACATTTATGTCTATGCTATTTGCTATGCAAATTTGGCTAAAACGCCATTCACAAATGCAGGTGATTCATCCTGTCCGAATTTCTTTGCCAGTTCCACTGCTTCATTGATGGCTACAGAAGCCGGAACGGTCTCATCATGCAGGATTTCAAATACTGCCAGACGCAGAATGGTCAGTTCCACCTTGCCCATGCGCTCTGTTGTCCATCCGGATGCCTTCTCATTAATCTGCTCATCAATAGAAGGAAGTACATCCATGAGCTTCCCATATTTTTCATCAATGTATTTCTGATCCTGCTCGGAAGCGGATTCTGTCTCTTCAAAAAACAGTTCCTTCTGCTCCGGCATATCTTCCGGTGCATTAAACTCCACGCGAAACAGCAGTTTAAAAATCTGCTCACGCAGCTGTCTTCTACTCATCATCTCTCTCGTCCTATCTGTTCTGTGGGACATGTACTCCTGCGATGCGGATATTTACATTCGCCACTTCTAAGCCCGTCATGTTTTCAATGGCACTCTGTACCTTGCTCTGCACCTTCTGACAGGTTGCAGGAATATTATAGCCATACTCCATCATCACTGCCAGATCCACATATACCTTCTTCTGGCTCATCTCAACCTTGACACCCTTGGACAGTTTCTTCATACCCACACGGCTCATCAGTTCGTTCGTGATGTTGCCTGCCATTGCAGATACGCCCTCTACCTCAGTGGCTGCCAGGCCGGCAATCATTGCCACTACATCATCTGCAATCTTAACACTTCCGATATTTCCATCCAGTTCCTTTTCCATCTGCTTTTCCACCTTTCCATTTATCACATTATATCAAACCCCTGTCACTTTGCAAAGCCTTTTATTTACGGAATCCATACCCCGATGGTGTACTGGGCGCTGCTGTCATAATAGGCAAGTACCCCATCTTTTGCATCCAGATAGGAAAAGACATTCTGCTTTGTCAACAGGTATTCCTTCATCTGCTCATAAAGCTGATGATCACTGCATTTTAAAGTAACTACGGCTTTATCCTGCTGCACTGCCCTGTCAAACAGCCGTTGCAGCTGCTCCGTGTCAATCTCAGTAAAATAAGCCCCTTCCCGCACATAGTAATTGTCCCGCATGCTGTCACATACCGGCATGGGAACTACATTGTCAATGCGGTGAGTCACCAGAAGCTGACTGGTAGTCACTCCCAGATAATCATAATTCATGGTGGGAGTATCTGACTCCTCATACTCTCCGCTGCCTTCCTCCATCTGATAAGATGCATCTCCCCAGGTGGGGTCCACATAATACCAGTCGCCGTCCATCTTCACCAGATCCCAGGCATGTCCGTCACCATTCTCTACATAGCCTAATACCAGGGTGGCCTCCAGCCCTGCCTCCTGTACCAGATACTGTAAGGCCTTGGCATACCCTTGACAGACGCTCTCTCCGTTTAAAAAAACGGAACAGATATTCTGGCTGTCCGGTGCATCCAGCTGATACTGTGTGTGTTCAATCACATATTCATACAGGTACCTGACCGTTCCGTAATCATCCATTCCCACAGGCATCTGCTCAAAAATTTCATCCACCAGCGTCTCAATTTTCTCCTGCCGCTCTGCAATTTCTTCTCCATCATAGATATAATTGCCGTGGAATGTAATCTGTGTAATCTCATTTCCGGTCTTGTGCTTCGTATAGGTATATCCGTCCACATAAAAGATCTCCGGATGATCATTTATCACACACTGAAACACTTTGGAAAGCGTAGTCTCGTCCACTGTTGACAGATCCGACTCCTGCTCCCTGTTTTCCAGTCCCTCCAGTATCTCGTCATATAATGTCTTCTGATCCACCGGCAGGGTATCATAAGCATAGCCGGTACGGTGACGTACCTGCCGCGGAACACCATTTTCCACCTTCGTCTCCCCTGCGGCAGCACGTTCCCGGGACTCTTCCGGTTCTTCACTTTTCCTGTCCCAAAGTTCCTGTTCCTCCGGCAATATTCCATCTGTAGCGCTTTTTTCCTGTGGAATCTGTGGGAGTTCTTCCGCATATGGATCGCCTTTTCCGGTGACCCAGGTATAACTCAAAAAAATTAACGCACACAGTGACACCAGGACTGCGACAGAGACAAGCAGCTTCTTCATTCACAACTCCTTTTAGCCACGACCAAATTCAGACAGAACCAATCCCTTATTTCGGTCCAGAACCATGCCCACACTCCAGGCATTGACAAATAACAATAAAGGATTGCCCTTTAAGTCCATAATCTTCTTCATATCGGAGGTTCCGGTCAGTTTGTCCAGATCCACCTCTTCTTTATTTTCAATCCAGCGGATATGCTCATAGGGCAGATTCTCCAACCGGATTTCCACATTATATTCATTCTCCAGGCGGTACTTCAGCACATCAAACTGCAGGACACCCACTACGCCTACAATAATCTCCTCCATGCCGGAATTCACCTCCTGGAAGATCTGAATGGCACCCTCCTGGGCAATCTGGTTGATTCCCTTTACGAACTGTTTCCGCTTCATGGTATCAATCTGGCGAACCCTCGCAAAATGCTCCGGCGCAAAGGTAGGGATTCCCTCATACTGGAACTGGTCTTTAGGACTGCACAGCGTATCTCCGATGGAAAAGATTCCCGGATCAAAGACACCGATAATGTCTCCCGCATAAGCCTCATTTAAGATTTTACGTTCATCTGCCATAATCTGCTGGGGCTGGGACAAACGCATCACTTTGCCACTCTGGATATGCTTTACTTCCTTCTGAGCATCAAATTTTCCGGAACAGATACGCATGAATGCGATTCGATCCCGGTGTGCTTTATTCATATTGGCCTGAATCTTAAACACAAAGGCGGAAAATTCCTTTTCGGCGGGCTGAATCAGTCCGATATCCGCTTTCCTGGGAAGAGGCGGTGTCGCCATCTGTAAAAAATGCTGCAGGAAAATTTCCACGCCGAAGTTGGTCAATGCAGAGCCGAAAAACACAGGTGTCAGTTTACCAGCACGCACTTGTTCTAAATCAAAGGCTGCACTGGCACCATCCAAGAGTTCGATTTCGCCAAACAGTTTCTCTTTGGCTTCCTCCCCTACATAGCTCAACAGCTTGTCCTCATCATCCAGAACGATTTCTGTTGCCTCACCTTCCTTGGTTCCCTTCTCGGTGTCGGAGTAGGTGATGACACAGGATTTCTGTCTGTCATACACACCCTTAAAGCCTTTTCCGGAACCGATCGGCCAGTTCATCGGGCAGGTAGCAATTCCTAACTCCTTCTCAATCTCATCTAACAAATCAAAGGTATCGTTGGCATCACGATCCATTTTATTAATAAAAGTAAAAATAGGAATACCGCGCATTCCGCAGACTTTAAACAGTTTTCTGGTCTGCGCCTCCACGCCTTTGGATGCATCAATGACCATCACCGCAGAGTCTGCCGCCATCAAGGTACGGTAGGTATCCTCCGAGAAATCCTGATGTCCCGGTGTATCCAGAATGTTGATACAATATCCGTCATATTCAAACTGCAATACAGAGGAAGTTACAGAAATACCACGCTCCTTCTCGATTTCCATCCAGTCCGAAACCGCATGTCTGGCTGTCGCTTTTCCCTTTACGCTTCCTGCCAGGTTAATCTGTCCGCCATAGAGCAGGAATTTCTCCGTCAGTGTGGTTTTTCCGGCATCGGGGTGGGATATGATAGCAAAGGTTCTGCGCCTGTTAATCTCTTCCGTATAATTTGCCATTGTGCTGTTCCTCCATCAATTAAATATCACTTTCAACCTTTCTATACTATCATATCCCTGCCCTTTGTGCAAAGCATCATCTGCTTAATTTGCCTTAATTTGTGCTGATTATGATATTTTCCGGTGCTATACCGGTCTTACGCTGCACAATATCCTCGATCTGGGCACATTTTGCTCCGGTTAGCTCCTCATTTGCCACAACCACATCCACCGTGTTTCCGGTAATGCTGACTACCACATCCTCAAACCCTTTCGCCTCCAGCAAAAGTTCTGCCGCTGTCTCCATCTCTGCAATCCGGGTCATGGCTACCATGGTATCCACGGCCGACTGTTTCTGGGTTTCACTCAACGCTTCGTTATTGATAATTTCCAGAAGAGTTTCTTTGTTCCGGGCTCTGGTCTGCTCCTTGGACAGTTTCGCACCCGCCAGAGAGGACACCGTCGTTGTGGAGGTAAAAACTGCCTGCCCGGGAATTTCTCCCTGCCCCAAATCCTCCTGGACATTTTCCTGGGTCACATCCACGGAGGCAAGGGCATCTTCATTTCCTTCTGTAACACCTGCTGCCTCCAGATCCGCTGCGCTGTCCGTGAGCATACCGCTCTCCAGATAGTCCTGGGTGACCAGATCCGGATCGCTGTCCATACTTTCAATATCGGTGACACCTGCTGCCTCCAGATCCTCTGAAGAAATATCCAACATACCGATTTCGTCCGAGGTCGCATTTTCCACCTCTCCTGCCGTGTAATTTTCAACCACAATGCCACTGTTTAACACCTGCTCCGAGCTTGCCGGTGTGGCTGTCAGTTCCTCTTTTGAAATCTTTCCCTGAGCAAAATGGAGATACCCCGCCACGCCGATCATAATTGCCAGCGCCGTAATCATCACCTGGTTCTTTTTACATATGCCTTTCATTTTCTTCTTCCCTTCTATCCGGTTTTCATCTTGACTACTATTACTTTATGTGCTTCCACATCAAATAATGCTTGCAAAAGTCTGGTAATCTGTTCTTTTACTTTTGCATTTCCTGCTCCCTGGGCAATGACCACCACGCCCGTCACTTTCGGCGCCGACTCCCGTACCACATAGGGTACCTGCCTTCCCTCTGCATCGGTGTAAAACACCGTGGATTCCGTGCTGGAATAGTCCTGTATCTGCCGGGTGCCGCCCCCACTGTCCTGCTCTTTTGTGGTACTGGTCTGTAGCGGCACATCCTTCTCCACAATGGTTTCCCCGCTGTCCTCCAGCGTAATCATCACCTTCGCCTTTCCCACCCCTTCCATCTGGGACAAAGCAGTTTCCAGCCGTTTCTCCCAGTATTCCCCGTAGGAATCCGCCGTACTGTCCGTCTCCGCGGAAAACTCCCTGCCTGCCCCCTGGGATTCCTCCCCCGCTGCCGGAGCATTTTTTCCTGAAGTGCGCTCCACTGGCATGGCAATGATGAGAAGTAACACCCCCACCAGCGCCAGCACGATATAGTCCTCCTTTTTCCATCTGTCCATCCGCAGTTTCTCCCTGATGGTCTGCTTACTCATGGTCTGCTTCCTCCTCCGGCTCCCCAATTCGTTCTACCTGTATCACCACAGGAGAAATCCCCGTCTCTCCCGTCTCTCCCGTCTCTCCCGTCTCCCCTGTTTCCTCTTTCATTT
>ERZ857629.891-NODE-891-length-37367-cov-4.362109_pt1 | contig 37367 bp, 14 predicted proteins | sample MGYA00519700_ERZ857629 | MGnify/ENA primary metagenome ERZ857629 (study PRJEB31778, sample SAMEA3449351) | human gut metagenome | biome: human gut; feature: human-associated habitat; material: faeces | place: United Kingdom | collected 2010/2012 ... | reverse complement strand
CTCCACTTTACGCCGGTCATGTCAACCTTAGCCTTTTCTATCTTCCACTCTAAAGAAGTAGCAAGATCGCCGAGATTTATAAGCTCGTAATTGTCTGCGTCGATAAGTTCAAACGAAACGTTAAAGGTTCCGACGTCTCTTGCCGACAATCTACCAATAAAACGAAGTTGTTCTATTTCTTTATTAAGCGAAACGGTTTTGATTTCACCGTCATAGGTAAACGGAGCGGTATAACTCCATTTCACGCCGGTCATATCGATTTTGGCCTTTGCGATGGCAACATTAAATACAGCCTCTTTAACTGTATCGCCGGACGCAACGACGCAAATATATTTGCCGCTATCAAGTACGTTACGAACTTCTAACGTATCGGAATATGCGCCATCGATAGCTACTCTACTATCGCCTACAATTTTGTACCAACCGAAGTCATAGGTTTTTTCTATGCTGCTGAGGTTAACAACGTTAACTTTTAACTGCTTAGCTTCTCCGTCATAAACGGTATCGATATCGGCAGATTGCTCGAGCTTAAATCCGGCATCGTACACTGCATATACTTCTGCGTCTCTTTCCGGCATCTTGGATATCGAATTGCCGTTTTCGTCAACCCAGTCAAGTATCTCGCTGCCGCTGATTTCGGTTATGCCTGCAAAGAAACTCAAATCGGCGTCTTTAGGCAGGAGTCCGCATTTAATTACGTTTTCGCCATCCTTGTATGTAACTTTATAGACGTCGGTCAGCGTTACGGACGCTTCCGCAGATACCGTATAGCTCTCTCTGTTGAAGAACATCGAAAGCATGGGAAGTTTGTTGAGAGCCTTTTCCAATCTCGAATTCCACTTGAGGATACGAGAATCGGTATAAGTATTCTTAATATAATCGGTTACGGCAAGTCCTTTACTCTGAATCCTGTACAGCCAAGTTTCCACAAACAATTCGTAATTATACTTAGCCGCAAAGAATTCGCCGTTTCCTCTATAAAAATCCATCATTGTTTTGGACTGGAATCTCTGAGGAACGAAAGTTACGAGTTCGATGAGAGCCGTCTTTATCTTCTCGAAGTACGGTTCGATTTTCTTAAATGCATTAAGTATTCTTTCGTTGGTTATACCATCGGGGAAATATTTTCCGAGACGGGTATTGTCTATGCAACTTACGATATCGATCTTTTCGAGAAGGTTGTAAACTTGTTCAAAAGTTATAGTCTTAGCGAATTCGGCAAACTCGTTAACGTTTTTGTCGAGAGCTGCGAATATCTTAAGTTTTGCGCTATCCGAAAGCTTGCCGGTAGCGATTGCCTTGTTGAGGATTCTCGTGAATGCCTGCGGAACGTTTACGCTTACCGAATACACGCCGTCTTTGTGGCTAACGCTTACATTATCGGCAACGATTTGAGCAATACGTCGAAGTCTTGCGTAATTGTTTGCATTTGCGAATTCGAATCCGAAGTTTACGGTAATATCAAGATTACCTTTGGACTCCGTAACTACTTTAACAACAACCGAAAGTAAATTGCGGAATTGCTCGTCCGTATATGTAGCAATTTCACTCGGAAGAGGAAGTCTCTTAACAAGAGCCTTGATAGAATCGGTTCTTACCGAGCCGTCGTATATAACCAAGTCGTCTACCGAAACAGACTTTATCGAATTTAAAATTTCTTTGACAGCGGCAGTGTCCACTCCGTTCTGCAATGCTGCCAACAAGGTAAATTTGTTATCTACGGATGCGGCGGTGAGAGCCTGAACCGCATCGGTATAAACGTCCAGCAGCAAACTCTTAAATCCGCTTTCGGGACGAGTAAAGTTATCTTTTACTACGAGATCCAAAACGTTTGCCTTGTACGCTATTTTATAATACTGCCTGTCTGCGAGGTACTCGGTTTTAAAATGCTCCTTAACTTCGTCGGCAAGATTCTTTATGTAGTCGTCTACGTTAAAATCTTCCTTATTTTCGGGCAATTCGGGAAAGACGAAATCCTCCGGGAGCTGAAAATCTTCCGGAAGTTCGGGAATCTCTACATCCTCGGGTAGCGTAAAATCTTCGGGCAATAATTCCTCGAGTCTTTCCTTATAGTCTTGCGGAACCTGATTCCAAAGCCAATCCGGAATTCCGTAAGTGTTCTTTATTTCTTCGGCAGTTATAGCCGAAACAGAGAACACGGACACCAACGACAACATGACGATAAGCATCGTCACTATAAGTATCGGTATCTTTTTTACAAATTTTCTCATACAACTCTCCTTTTTATTGGTAAGTTTGCAATACACCAAAGGTGCCACACTGAAAATTATACCACCTGATATAAAATTAGTCAAGAATAAAATATTAAAATGTCAAAAAAACTTATATATTTTATGTTTTTTGTCGTATGTGTCAAAAAACGCACGGCTGATAACTCTCTACTTTTTCCTTTTTTTCTTTTTCAATATCGCAAACGCAGCTGCCGCTCCGCCGAGAACGACTACCGTAATCGCCGAAATGCTGATTATTGCGGTTTTACCGCTGAACCATCCGCCCTTCTTTATATTTTCTTTTTCAATCGGCGCACGAGAATATTCGGCTACGAATTCTATGTCCGACGTTAGTTCGCCGCCTATGCTGCGGCTCCATCCCGAAAACGAATACGTAAATTCGTCGTCACTGTACCTTGGCGGCGGCGCAGGCGCAATTATATCTACGCCCAAAATACTACCGAAAGGATAGCGTTTTTCGAGCAATATGATTTTTTGTCCGTCTTTTTCGTACAAAAATCTAACGTTATACATAATTCGGGTGTAATCGCAATGCAATAATACCCCGAACGGAGGCATAAAAAACGAGCCGGAATCGACAGCGATTTTTACGTCTCCGTCGTAATAGTATACATTTGCCGTATACCCGCTTTTTTCTTTTACTCGATAAGTTACGGCTTCTCCGGCATAGGCGCATTCCGCCGAAATCGTTAAGGCGTCGGCACACTCCGAAAATACGGAGACGCTATACTTGGCAGCCAAAACATATATGCCGGACTCTGCACGGTAAACAAACTTTTTTTCTTCGAAATTGTAAGTAAAATTATCGGCCGCCTCGCCGCTGTCTCCGTCTGTAAACGAAAGCTTGCCTCCGACAAAATCGATGTTCACCCCACGAATCGTCACGGTTGAGCCTATACGCCTATCGTCTATAGCAATATCGGCTCCGTTTGTATTTTTTACCGAAGTAATAACAGTGTATTTGTTTGCGCCCGCAACAGAAGTCATAATTATGCGTACAGACAAAATTGCGCCGTAATTGCTCGAGGCTATCGCTTTTACGTCCGTCCTATCTATAATCGCTTCGACGTCATTAAGACAAATCGCAAGCGGCACTTCTCTTTGCGCCGCTCTCGCCGCAGCATCGAATATTCGAATTTCCGTTTTCTTATCTTTATCTAGCACGCTGTAATCTGCGCTTATTCTGACGACTCCGCCACGATCCGTAATCGAAAAGATTTCGCCGCCTATAATTTCGGCAATTGGCATTCGTGAAAATTTAGCGATATATTCTGCGTCACCGCTTACGGCAGTTATCTCTCTGTCGTATCCTCCGAATACAAACATATAATCGCCGTCGTCGTCTACCGAAGGCGTCGGGACCTCCGGCTTACGTCCGCACTCCGTTTCTGCTCTCAAAATCACGGAGTTTTTAAGCTTGTCGGGCAAAAACTCTTCGTTTCCGTATCTATAAACTACTGCGTATTTACGTTTTTTCTTATTATATTTTGCGTAAACGTTAACGATATCTTTGTCTTTCTTGCCGTCGGTGATATTTAAAAAGTTTACTTCTTCGCCTGTAATAAACACCCACTTTTCAAAAGTGTACTCGTATTCGACGTCCATATAACCGTTCGGATAAAAAACATACTTACCGAGCGGATCGTACGGCGTAACGGTCTTGGTCACAGACACGTCGCCGTTCTCGTCTTTGTAATTGAACACTACGGACAAATTCAAATTCACCGCAGAATACACGACGCTATCGCCGAAAACGACTTGCCTCGAATCCTCCGAAGAACTCAAAAAATCCCTCTCGTTTATTTTGCCATCCGCAAGTTGCGCCACCACTTTATCTAGGGCATAAAATCGAGCCGTGGCATCCTTATCGGATGTCGGATCTTCGACTTCTGCCGGCTGCTCGCCGGGATGTTCGGCATACGGTTGTTCTACAGGACGATCTACTTCTATCGGTTCCATTCCTCTGTCGTCGTTAGGCGGTTTCGGAAGCGTAGGCAACGCAGGCTTTTCTACGTTTAGGGGAGCATCCGGAAGTTTTACTGCTTCCGGGAAAGCTGCCTCGCCCTCTTTCGGCTTTGCGCAATTGTCGTCATCGACCGTGACTGTCGGAATCTGCGAAGTGCCGACGGGATAATTATTGAACTCGTTTTCCAATATTTCCCTTATCGTAAGATTTTTGTTGACGCTTTCCGACTTTCGTATTTCATAAAGAATGGTAGTCTTTTGCAAATCAAACGTCCTTGTTTTGTCATATGAAAGCACCGGTTCGTCGGAAAGAAGATTGCTTATAAGTATAAGTTGAGCCAACAAAATTATATATTTTTTATCTTTTACCGGATCTTGATCGGTGTTTTGCGCCCGAACCATCTGCCTTATATGAAAATTCTGCCAAAAGTATTCCAAGTAGCTCGTCAATTTACATATCTGAGTAACTATCAAATCGTAGTTTGCGCAATAGTACGCATATTTCTGCTGTAAAGTTTCGCACTCCTTATACTCTGCAAATATTCGTCTTACGGTTACGGTCGTTTCCTTTGCAAGCGCAGCAACGCCTACCACTTCTTTACCCAAAGCAACTTCCATTGCCGCCGCATTGTCCAAAAAGGCGTTTAGCACGGTCGTTACGGAAGAACCCATAACTGCAGAATATACGTCTCTGTTAAGCGAAGTCATCTTTACGAATATGGAATCCAAAGCTGCGACTCTATGCTTAATAAGCTCCATTTTACTCTCGTAAATCATATATTCCGCCATTCTTTCATCGTACACTTTTTTTTGTTCGAGATACTTGTTATATGCGCTGAGAGCGGCGTTATATCCGAGCAAATCTTCTTCGTACTTTGTCAATTGTTTTTCATATTCGGCGCAGGCAGCTTCGTATGCGGCGACTCTTTCGTCATACTCCTTTTTTTGCTGAAGATACTCGTCGTAGATTTGCTTTTTTTCGAGATAATCGGAATACGCTTCGAAGGCTTTTAATTGTAAGTTATAAGAAGCAAGTCGTTCCGCATACTGCTCGTAAGCAAGTTTTTTGTTTTTATATACGCTATACTCCGAATTGACGTTTGCGGCGTACTTAGCTTCATTTATCGCATAATTCGTTATTTCGTTGGCTTGAGAAACGGAAATGACTGTAGATATAGAATAGTTTATATCGAACTTATCTTTTTTTTCGACTAAATCGCAAATATACGAAGCGCCGTCGGCAACAAATTTCACTTCGTTGTTTCCATAAGAAATCGAACTCGGCACGCACACGAGCGTAGCGCCGTTTTTTGCTTTAAATTCTTTTGCCGGTGCCGTTATTTCGTAACCGCTGCCCGTACTTTTGACGGATATGCCCAAATCTTTATCCGTACCCAATCCGTTGTTTATTCCGTACGAAAACTTTATATCGCAATAATTCTTCGTGTAATTTCTTTCTTCGTCGGTAAGCCGAACGCCGAGCATGTCCGCTACGGATGCTGCGTCGATACTTTTTCGATAATCGGAACTTACTCCCGTCGCAGAATAATCGTAAGCCGAAACGCCGACCGCCGAAACATGACTTATCGGTGTGACGGAAGCTGCGGCTATAGCCATACTAAGTATCAGACATATAAACCATATTTTCTTCGACATCGGTTTCTCCTTGACGTTATTTTATCAGTATGGGCGCAAATCGAACCGAATTTTTCCATGTCAAATTCGATTTTACGAATCCATAATATAATTTTAACATACACGCATGCAAAAAATCAAGCGGCGACAAAAAATTATTTTGAAGATTTACAATAGGTTTGTTAAAAATTGATAAACCTATTGCCCGAAAAAAGCCTTAAAAACACCCCGAAATTAAAAAAGTTATAATTTTTTCATAAAAACTATTAAAAAACGATTGACAAAATAACACGGCAAAAAATTATTTTTTGCCGCCTACATAAAATTCTTGCATATCTTCTTTGCGTAACACACCCAAAAAACCGGTAAACGCAACGCCGCAATCTAACCTCACTTTCGAAAAATCCGAAAACCGGTTGCCTCTTTTATTCGGCCCGATTGTTTTGATTATTCGACCGGAAGGATTGTCGTAAAAGCACGGCGTATGTCCAAAAAGCACCGTCTTGTCTCTATTTATTATCGATTTTTCTTTAAATTTTCTATCTGTCAGAAGAATTTGAGGCATTTGCTCGGAAATCTTCTTAATCAACCCTTTTTCATCCAGTTCCACGCCCGCATGAACGCACAAAAAATCTTCTCTGTCTATATACAGCGGCAAACTTTCAAGATAGTCGAGCAAATCCCAGTCTATCCTTTTGCAATCGGGAAAATAACTCGCAACCATATACGGAACGTCGTCTGCGTCGTCGACGCTTTGCATAAGGCTGTCGTAAAATTTTAAAAAGTAATATTCGTGATTACCGATAATCATCTTAAAGCGATCGACCGAAGCAATAAAACTCAAAAGCTTGACTGACTGTTTTCCTTTGTCTATCGCATCTCCGCATATTATCATCTCGTCGTCCGAAGAAAACTTAATCTCATCGAGCAATCTCATAAAAAGGTCGTATTCGCCATGTATATCGGACACAAAATAAGTAGACATTCTTCCCTCCGACTATCTCCGCTATAAACTTCAAAAGGCATATCGTAAAATATACAAGTTTAAGATGCCTATATATCTTGCGTGTGTGGATACAACTTTAAACATTCATTATAGAATAATTCTTTCCAAACCTAACCATTCGGTTAATGCGTAAAAACAACGTCCTCTTTTTAACATACTTCTAAATCGCCTACGATACTTCTAAATCGCCTACGCTTTACTTTTCCTCTATCCAGCGCGCATACAAAGTCAGGTCTTTATTTACCGACGTAAGGTCACCGAATCGAGAATAGACGTGTTCTTGTCCTACATACAAATTCAAATCTTTTACGGTATACCATCCGTCAAACCTGTATCCGTCTCTTACGGGTACGGGCGGTGCGGATATTCCGTCATCTCCCGAACTGAGATAATCGCCGTGTTTAATTCCTCTATATATCTTTATAGTCGAACCACCGTCAAAAGCACCACCGTTTGCGTCAAAAGTAACCGAATGCGTTGTATCTACAGTCTTAAAGGATATAACTTCTTTCCAACTGCCGTTTTCTTTTATGTATATGACCTTAGCCGCAGTATCAAAGTAGTAATCGCCGTTTTTGCCTATGCTGCCGCCGGGTTGCTCTACCCCGCTAATCCAATTGCTCGGTTCGCTCGGCTTATCGAACTTAACTTCTTCGGTAAGACCGTTGGTATACGATATTACAAGCACGTACTTTGTCGGGTCTTTTTCGTCCGCTTTAGTGGTTACGTTTTTTACTCCGTTAGCCATGGGAACGTCAAATTCCGTAGGTTCGCTGTCGTCATCGAAAGTCACTCTTAATTTTGCGCCGGTAATAACGCCGGTTTTTTCGTCCTTAATCTCGATAAGCTCGATACTCTTGATTCCCCTGCCGTCTTTTGCTTGCGGCAAAATAATTTCCTTGGGAACTCTGCCATCGCTGAATGCAAAAGTAAGGTACGGCGAAGCGTGCGTTTCGTCGGCTTCGTTTAACGTAACGTGCGAAATATACACGCCGTGCGGAATTTGAAAAGATACCGGCTCTTTTTCCTCATCGGTAAATTTTACCGTAACCGTAGTTACGCCCAAATCGTCGTCTTTAACCGTAACTATGTCTGCGATTCCGTTGCCGGCATCGCCTTGCGGTCCCTCTTTGCCAAGCTCGGTAACTCCGTCCGCCTGTACTTTTTTTATCGTGCCGTCGTCATACGTTATCTCAAAATAATATTTTTGCGAAATTTCGTCGTAAGTTATAGCCGCCGATACCATTTCGGCATCGCCGCTAAAGCCCATTCCGCAACCGACGGCAAACAAACATAGCACAAAAATCAAAACACAAGTAAAAAATTTTTTCATATTCAATCTCCGTTAGCGTAAGAAATCATATTTTCAAGGCTCGGAGCGCTTCCGAGTTTGTTGGCGTTAGTATAAACAAACTTAAACGGTTTCACTCCCGTCACTATGGTTACCACTTTCAAAAATGCGTTTTGGTTGAGCCCGCCCGAACTGTTCAGACTTCGTCTGAGATATTCTTCAAGCAAGTCTACCTCCCGAATCGGTCTCAAATCCCTCGCATATTCGTAATCCTCGTATTCGACTACAGACGCATTTGCGCCTCCGCCGTAAAAAGCGATTGCGATATTTGCCTTACCGTCGTATTGATAACCTTGATTAGCCGTCTGCCGACCAACCAAAGTCTTTAGCGGAAAAATGTAATCTATATCCACTTCACCGAAACTATCCTTGTTTAATTCTTTTAGCATATCTGTGATATTTTCGTTGATAAGTCCGGATATATCCATATTACTTACTTGTTTGTAATCGTAAAATGCGGTCTTGCCGGTAATCTTGAGTTTGACCGGATAAGATATTCCCGAAACCGACGACGTGGACATAAGTCCCAACATCTCGAATAAGCCGCTTACTTTTGACGGTGCCTGAGTACTGTATAGGAACGGACCGTTAAACAACGATTCCATTGCTATAGCAGCAATACCGCTTCGCTCGAATTGACAATTGTTTACCGTAACGTCACCTTTAAACTTACCATCCACTTCGCTAAGTTCGTCCAAAGCGTTCTGCAAGGAAATCAACGCTTCTTTTATCTTTTCGGTATTTTCGGAAGTAATGCTACCTATAAGGTATTCTTCCAAAAGTCTGTCTCCGGCAGCATCCTTACTTAAGTATTCGCTCAACGTAGCCGATATCCGATTGCCGTACAGATCTACAAGCTGTTTTTTGCCGTCACCGACAGCGACGTACTCGTTTGCACCCAGCGACATAAGAAAGTTTTGGCTGTTGCGCATATAGCAATTATCTACTTTGAGAGCATTACACGAAAACGCTCTGAACACAGTTTTACCGTTAGATATCTCACAATTTTTAATCGTAACATTATCCCCGCTCACTTCGCAAACGGTACCTGTATATTCTAACTTTTTGTAACTGTTTACATTGTCGCAGTTTTGAAGCTTTACGTCGTTAACGGTAATGCCGTCGCCGTCAACGTAAAACCCTATATTGTCTTGACCGTATGCAGCGACTATGGGTTGAGATACATCTCCGAGCGAATAGAAAGGTAACGGACCTCTAAAAAGGTTTTCGGGCGTTAAGACGTTAATTTCTTCGCCGCTTACCGAAGCGATTTCGCCGTACGGATACGCCAGAGCGTGCATGTTTAACGTATAACCGTTACCGTAAAAATCTTTTTGAACTCGAACTCCGACGTTGACGAAATCGGAAATTTTTTCGCTTTCCGGCTTTCCGTCGTTATACTGCATAATGTAACGGTTGTTATACTTCGTTTGCAAAGAATAAATTTCGTTTTTAAAATTATACGTTTTCTTTGCCGAATCGTAGTTTCCGAAATACGCCCAATTGTTGGCAGATAACGCAGATTTGCCGTAAGCACGAGACTGAAGCGACTTACGCAAAACTACCGTTTCGCCGCTTTGCGACGCATTGGTACAATATAGCAACTGATTGTAGTCAAAGACGTTGATTCCGTCTTTGACAACGGTAAATTTAAGTAAATAATCGCTTATGCTTTCATCATCGACCTTAAAGGCGATACAAGCCTCGCCGGGTTCCGATACGGTAACGGTAGTGTAATCCTCGCTAAGCGTTACGTTATCCGAACACTCTACTTGCAACGCTTCTTTCAAACTACTCGGCGCAGTGGTTACCTTTATTCTGAAAGACGCCTTTTGCTTTTGAAAATTCTTCAAATCGTACTCGCCGATATACGTTACGCTGTCAACGTTATTGCCCTTGGCTATCTCGTAAGTTGCCGCTACTGCGCCCTTATCGTAAACAATAGCCTCAAAACTTCGGCTGACGTTTCCTTTTTTTGTCGAGCACGTTACTATAACCGCCCCTTCAGATAGCGTAGATAAATAATATTCGCCGTTTCTTTGCACTATCTTGGCAAGCGGCTCCATGCTGCCCTCTTTGTTCCTTACGCTCCAAACGAGGTCGTTGTCGCTGCCGACTTTGTAATTACGAAGATTTATTCCGTCCGCCTCGAGGCGCTGCTCCGTATTTATTTTAACGGTTTCGACATCGTCGTATTTCCACGAAATATCCGAAATATCGACGTCGACGTATATGTAAGTTGCGTTTATCGTGACGGTGGTCAGAATACACATGAGAAACGGTATCAAAAGCAGAATTACCAAATTACGTTTTTTCATTAGTTTTCAGCCTCCAATCCCAAGAACAATTCGCCGGCTCTTTTCTTTACGTTTACGCAAATCGGAGCCAAAGCGGCAATCGCTACCGCCGTGGCAACAAGCAAACTGAGGTAAACGTTAAGACCTGCGAAAGAAAGCAACGAACCCGTTATCGCTACCGCCGCCGGATATCCGTACGAACATGCCGTACTGAAACCGTTCTTGCGTTTTTTGCCGTGTCTTATGCTGAGTTCCTCTACGAGAGACGCCATATCGAACGCAGACAGAGAAACGAGCGCACATATAAGTGCGAACGGCAACACTACCCATCCTATTACCCCTGCCGCCGTAAGCGCCGCAAGAGAAATCACCAGCGAAGTGACTGAAAGCGTCATCGGCAAAGCGACTTTTACTATAAGCTGGGTTTTGTAGTCTACGGGAACCGTTTTCATATTCTTTACGGTTTGTTTTTCCATAGATATATAGGAGTTTGCTCCCTGAGCGATCGTCGTAGAAAAAATCATAATAAAGAATATATCCACGCACGGAACGAATGCCGGCAAAAACGCAGTATAATATCTTATCGTACCGCCGGAAAAAACAGCGTTCATCGCTTTAAGAACCAGCGTAAGCAAGAACGGTTGTACTACAAGCAATCCCGTAAAGGAGAAGATATAGTCCGAATCTCTGAAAATAAGCGTAAGCTCTTTTTTTATAAGCGATTTAGTTACGTCAAGGATTTTAATTTTGCGGCGATTTCGGCTCTTTGACGTAAAATTGATACTTCTGACGTAATTATAAGCAAAAACCGTTATAGTGAGTCCGAGGCAGAATATTCCTCCGCCTATCAGCAAATAAATCAAAAACGCCTTACCGCTTTTCTGCACGAATATATCCATCAGGAAGTTTACCGGGAGCGCATAAGTGCGGAAACGAATGAGACTTTCGATTCGCTCGGACGTAAAAATCAAAGCGATGCTGTTGTTTACGACGAGGTCGGTAAACAAACCGAGCGCCTTTGCGTAAAAATATGTAAACGCTGCCATTACTACCGTAGCGATACACAGCTTTACTATAGGTTTGTTTTTTAGATACTTAGACAATATAAACAGCGGATACACAAGCACGAGCGCCACTCCGCCCTCGAACAAAAACGATGCCGCCGGATAAAACAACGCCTTATAAAAGTACATTGCCGAAAAATTTTGTCTCGATCCGTACACTGCGAGCAACGGAAAAACAAACATAAAAGCGGTAATATAGTGAGTCGCAAAAAGCGTAATAAGCTTAGACGATATTATCTGTCCGTTCGTAACCGGGCGTACGGACAGCATCTCGATATCCTTTGCGTCGAAAAACAATTTCTTTGCGGTAAACAGATCCGACACTGTCATAAAACACGTTACTATAAACAAAAACACGCACAAAAATGCGTCGGGAGCGCCTTTTATATCGGAAATTTTGGATAAAATGCCGCTAAACAAATATATCTCCAAGCCTATGAAACAGGCATAAACGAATACGACGAAAGACGCAGAAGCGAGTCTGCGACCTATCGTTGTCTTTTTGCCGATCATAATTCGGATATCCTTTAGCAACAAATTAAACATCAGTTACTCTCCGTAAGTCTCCAAAAACAGTTTGCTAAGTTGTAATCTTCGGTTAGGCTCTTTGTTAAGGTCGTAAAGAGCGGAAACTTTGCCGTCGTTTATTATTGCGACTCTGTCGCAGATTTTGCTTACGAGTTCGATATTATGCGAAGTAACGAATACGGTTTTGTCGTGGTTCGCATACTCTCGCATCATTTTTTTCAATTCTTCCACAGCCATTATGTCCAAGCCTACCGTAGGCTCGTCCAACACCCAAATTTTGGGATTAAACAGCAAGCTGGCAACGAGGCAAAGCTTTTGCTTCATACCGTGAGAATAATCGGAAACGGGATTATACAGTTCCGTCTCGGCAAGCTTAAGACGGTTGCATAGATACGTGTAGTTCCGACGAAATTCGCCTTCGGAAATTTTGTACACGCCGGCGATAAACTCAAGATAATCTATGCCGGTCATAACTTCGTAGCACGAAGGCTCGCTCGCAACGTATCCGTAGCAACGTTTTGCCTCGAGCGGTTGTGCGACGACGTCGTATCCGCACAACGTAATCGTACCTCCGTTAAATTGTTTTGCGCCTATCATACAATCTATGGTGGTGGACTTACCTATGCCGTTCCTACCGATAAAGCCGAACAATTCCCCTTCGAAAACTTCGAGATTGAGTCCCTTAAGGACCTTCTTTTCGCCGTAAGACTTGTATAAGTCTTTGATAACTATTGTAGGAAGGCGTTCAGCCGTAGTATCGTTATCTCTTTCGGTCATCTTCCCCTCCCGTGCTTACACAGCCAAATAACTTTTCTGCCCTCTCTCTCGGTAAAGACGAACTGAGATCGGCATCTTCGACACACGACTTTGGTATCGCCGCCGAGCGAAGCAGCCTTACAAACAGGGCAAAACTTTTTGTAGGCGTCGCCGTCTGTCGGAACTATGCGAAGTTTTCGCTTAAACCATTCGAGCATAAGGCGATACTCGCTTAGTCCGGACGCAAACAACGTTTCGTCGCCCGAGTAAATGTTCCACACGCCTATATACTCGTCGCCTTGTCCTATCCCTAACGTCGAACTTTGAGTTACTCCCGACTTTTTGTCTGTAACCGTTATCGTTACGGCATTGTCGAAATTTGCCTTAAGGTCGAATCCGCAACCGACAAACTCCCATGCTTTTGACTTGTTTTTTAGCGAAAATCCCAGAGTTTTTAACGCTTTAAGCGTCAAAAGTTTATAAAACGAAATCTCGTCTTTTTGCGAGTCGGTTACCTTGTATTTTACGAAATCGTCGTAAAATTTGTAGCACTCTCTGTACTTAGGATCTTTAATAAGTATGTTTGTGGGCTTTACCTTACCTCGAAGGCGTTTTTCTTTACCTACAGTCTTATAAAAATTGGTTTCTTTGATAAAATCCACTTTCCGGCGAAGCCTGTCCGTACTACAAAATTTTTGACTTAGCTTAATTGCATCGAGCGAACATGCTCCGTCGTCTATCGACGGCAGAATTTTAGTATAAAAATCGACGTATCTGCTGAGTTCTTTGTCTATCTCGTCGATTAGCATTACGACGAATCTGTTTTCGTATATGGCAAGTTCGTCGGTATGCTGGAAGTAATAGATGTTTTCGGGAATCATTACCGCTTTTCGACGTTTCCAAAGGCTGCTGTCCCGGCAAACTCTGCCGAAATCGTCCGGCGAAATCTGTTTTGCTTTTTCTACCCTCGTAACTATTTCTTCTCGCTTTGTAGACAAGTGCGGTCTTGCGGCTATCGACGCTATTACTCCGAGCGCAAAAGAAATGCGCTCGAACACGAAGTCGTCCGCTCTCAGCGATTCTTCCTGCAGCGAAAAATCGCCTGCGTCGTCTAACGAAGAAAAGACGTCAAGCGGAGTTCGGTCGCCGAAAAACGAGTTTAACGACTCCGAACATTTATTAAGTTGCAGACATTCCGCTATTCTCATCTGTAATTACAAGGTCCTGATAATTTTGTTTAACGTTCTTTCGCTACGGGGCAAAGTTCCTGCGCCGTAAAGTTCGCCGATAAGCTCGACTATCTCTATAAGGGCGGATTTTACGTATTCTTCAAATCTGCCCTCGAGTTTTGCGAACAATTTTTTGCAAAGCATAAGGTCGATTGCGTCCTCTTTTTTGCCGCCTGCGCATACAAAGGCAGGAACGACTGCTGCGATCTGATTGATTATACGGTTACCTATCGTTACGTCGAATCTGTCGTATACAAATTCGGCAAGTTTGTCTATCTTTGCCATATCGTCGTTAGAAAGAGCAAATTTTTTGTCGTTCTTTGCCGATTCCAACATGTTTTTGAATGTGCTACCCGTTAATTTTATCGGTTTAACTTCCGCCTTGGGCATAAACGGCGTGTTTTTGGACACAAACTCCATGGTTACGGCTCGGTCGTAAACCTTATCGGTTATGGTAAAGGTAGAGTCATCTCGGTTTGCCGTACCCACAAAATAACTGAGTTCCGGGATACGGATATATCCGTCTTCGAGTTTTACCGGCGGCACGAAGTCGTGCGGGAAATTCATCAGCTTTATCTTCCAATCTTCCGTGGGGTACTCGAGTACGCTCAAAAGGTCGGCAAAATAGTATTCTACTCGAGAAATATTCATTTCGTCCAATACGTAGATGTTTATGGCGTCGGGTTCGTAATTTGCCTTATACAAAGCCGACAAAAATTCGGTCTCGGTATAAGTCTTGGAAAATTCGTTAAAATAGCCCAAAATATTTGACTTATCTCGCCAAGTTGCCTGTACCGGCATAAAAAGCACGTTTGCGCCCGTAAACTTGCCGAAATATCTCGGAAGCGACGATTTACCCGTACCCGACAAGCCTTCCAAAATTTCGAAATGGCTGGCTGCGAATCCGCTTACGAAGAATCTTATGGTATCTATGTCAAAATAAAGATTATGGCTGTAAGCAAGGTAGTCTCTGAATCTGTCGCACAGCTCGCCGAGCGAAATTTCGTCGCCTTTGGTCGGAGGAAGATCGAAGCCTTCCAGCTCAACATCTATTGCCGAAAGCGTGGGGAATACGACCTCTCTGTCTTTGAGTTCCTCGGAGTCTACTACCGTGCGATTGTCGCCGCCGCCTTCGCCTCCGCTTACCGCAGCTGCGGCAGCTGCGCCTACCGCTCCGCTACTCGACGCATTTACGTCAAAACTGCCTGCAACGTCGTAATTGTCCATGCCTTCGTCCTCGAAGACCGGCTCGTCTGCCGTACCGAAGAATCTGAACGGCTTGTCTACAAAGACAAAGTTGACGATAAGCATCAAAAGAGCGCCTATCGCTACAAAGGCTACTAAGTATATGACGGTGGTAAGAAGGACGCACTGACCGAGGTACTTCATTACAGCCGAAAGGTTCTCGCCGGTAAAGGGACTTTGAAACAAAAGTCCTATGCCGATGCCCGCTAATTCAAATCCCGCAAAGTCCAATACATACCAACCTATCATTTTGAGACTTTTCGGGCTTTTTTTCTTAAATATGGCGATACGACGCAAAAAACATATTCCGGTTACCGCAATAAGCGTAAACACGGCAACCATCATCACCATGATGAATCCGGACATATGTCCTTTTATCGGTTCGAAATTCATACCCTGCGCTATTATATTGATAATATTCTTTGCCGGAAAAATCGAGTGAGCGCCGTCTATGCAAGCGCACACAAACACAAGCAACAAAGAATATACGCAGGCAAGACCAATGGTAATCAGCGTCTTTCTCGTGAATAATGTTTTTATCATGTTTCCACCTCTGAGATGTTTTTTTACTCTGTTACTCTTCTTGCAAGAAAAGTAAGAAAGAATTTTAAAAGGTTCCTTTTTTAATTATCCTAATCAAGCGTTCTTACGCCGTAACGCAACCTTATTTTACTCGGTTTCGTTATCCGCATGTTCGGACGGCGGCGGATTATATTTGACAATTTCGTCGGCGACTTCTTTTGAGATAAAACCGTTGTCGTCGAAATGATAAATGAATTTGTCCAGGTAGAGTTTTTCGAAATATTCCGTCCTTACGTCTACGTTGTCGCTTATCTCTTCGGCATCGGCGGAAAGCAGCTCTATAAGCATGTCCTTACGTTTTTGACGAACTTCGCTTATAACGCCTATGCGGTTATCGAACATTATCATGCAGTATATAACGGCAAGAACGGTAGCGATACCCGAATACGACTGGAAAAACAATATAAACAAACCTACCGTCGGGAGATATTTGCCGCTATACTTACCGACTACGTTATCGAAAGACGGGCGCATTTCGTCCACGCCGTTGTTTGCGTCGCCCTTAATCGTGTAAGTTCCGTCCGGATTGACGCTTACGATACGGTGAATAATAATTTTGCCCTCTTTGTTACGATAAGCAATAACGTCGTACTTTTTCAGCTCGTCGGCATTTTTTACCTTTTGCAAAACAATAACGCTGTATGTAGGAAACTGATCGTTGAGATTATTCTCTTCAAGGTACTTATTGTCCTCGTGTTTTTTCTCCATCGAACCCGATGCGACAACCATAAGCATTTTGTTGCCTATAGCCGTAGCGTTGCCGCTGATTCGGTTAACTATGCCGATAATCAAAAAGATGGCGATTATCGCAAAAACTACCGAACCGACAACCCGCTTTATCGAAGAAATAATCTGCTTGCGACGAATTTTCTTTTCCGAATCCGCTTTGGCAAATTCGTCTATAATGTCTACGTCGAACCTACCTGCGTTATACTGCTCGACCGTAATCTTGGTGTACGCTCCGAAAAGTAGCGTAAAAACCACCGAAAAACAAGTTACGGCTAAAATCGTTATTATAAGCGCTATCAGATCGAGTTTGTCCATATTACGTTACATCTAAAAAAAGCAAAAATCTCTCTTACCCAAATATCGATTGAACTGAGTTACAAAAACAGCATATTTATTGTCGCTCGGAACAATTTGCAAGCCTCTGAGACGCTATCGAAATTTCGCCTTTTGCGCCTCTGCGCTACGCACTAATCGGCTTTACCGAAAACCGCTTAAAATGCGCATGTTTACTTTAAGATTTGTTGATTGCTATGACGGAAACGCCTTTACACCCGGGCGACAAAAATAAAAATGTCTGCAAGTCCTGCAAAAAACGTCATGCTTTGCGGCTGCGTTCGATTTGCTTAGGGTTTGCTGAAGTTTTTGCCCTTTAAAAATACTTTCTGCCGCACGTTAGTCGTAATGCGCCGAAAAAACGGCTGTAAACGACTGCTGTATTAAATACCAAAAGGACGAAGAAACTTTTTGTCGGTCTCTCCGTCCCACCGAATATTTATTGAAAAATTTTAGTTAAGACTATCACTTAGAAACAGCCTCAACCGTTACCACGAACTTAAGGTTAGCGGCGTCAACATTTCCCGATTCATCCACGAAAAGTCTACGCAACTCGGTCATAATTTCCAGTTTTCGCTCCACGGTATAAGTTTCACTCGGCAAATGATCGGCTAGTTCTCTGTCAAGATATTTACCGGGGTTGCATCCTTCGAACTTTTCGCCCCAACCAAACGTAACGTCAAAAGTAAACTTCTTTTCGTTTTCGGTTGCGCCGTCTGTAAACATACTATCCCCCGCCGAAATAGTTTTCGGCGCAGTTGTTTTAGACGAATCGGAAGGATTAGACGAATCGGAAGGAAGCGGTAAAAATCTGCCATCCGTATCTACGGCGTATTCCGGCAAAGATATGCAAGCGTTGCCGGCATTATAAGTATACGTTCTGTTCTTCAAGCTGCCTTCGCCTGTTTCGGTCCAAGTATAGCCTGCCGCCTTTAGAGCTTTGTCGCTGATCTTTATCGTTATATTAAACTCTTTAAGTCTGTCATAATTATTTATCGTACCGGTTACGGTTGCGACAAGGACTTCCCTATCGTCTTTTTCATCACCTACAGGACCTTTGTACCTTATATCTGGATGATCGTCGTCCGCCTGAGGACCGAAGCAAACGAAGTCTTTACCCTCTGCCATTGCTACCGTAAGACCGAGACGAGCGTCGTCTATAGTCGCAGTGGTAATATTACCCGTGCCTTCGCCGGATGCGCCGCTGCTTATGAGCCAAGCGGCAAAACCGGTAGTAATAAGGGCGAGCGTTACAAACAAACTTGCGGTTATCATAATCGCTTTTTTAGAAAAAGCATGTCTGGTAACTTTTTTCATAACTTTTTTCTCCTCATCTTAATATTGTTTGGACACGATGTTTCTATACTTCTCGTATCGTGTATGTACGTCTTGTCGTGTACTTCCGTCACCACAAACATTATACATAAATAAGATTGCTTTCGTCACGTTTTCGGCGTAACGTTACATCTTTTTAATAACACAAACGCTTATGCCGTTTGCTATGCGTTTGCCTTGGAAGCTATCTTTACTTCGTAGCCGACACCCTCAAGATTAGTCTTCATTTTATCATATCCGAGCGCCTCGGTTACAAATTCGGGAGTCTGAGTTTTTCCATGGAAGTAAGTGTACGGATTTCCGTTATTACCCCAAGCAAACGTAATGGTTATCGCAAGAGTATATTTATTGTCAGCGCCTTTTGTAAATGCACTCTTTTTTATTTCGATAGCAGTGCCGAGAGTTACATCTTTCGTCGTAGCGTTTGTTTCTCCGTTCGCAGTATAGCTAATAGTCGGATTTTTAATTCGTCCTGCCGTAACCTCTGCATTGAAACCGGTGTTATCTACCGCATCTTCTTTCGTTGCATTCATAGTAAACGTAAACGTGTCGGGAAGATGATTTTTAAAAACCTCTTCATCCAACGCAGTATCGTCTGGCTTAGTCAGAGTAAGTGTAAGAGTAGCGGTAAGTTTTTCGTCCCCCACATCGCTACCGGGCTTAAACCAGTCGCTGCTGTCAGGTCTGTAATCGCTCGGCTTACCGAAGACAATACTTCCGTTGGTAATCGCCGCCGTGAGCTTGTATCTTGCGTCCGTTACGCCGGATGCGGTAATCGTGCCGGTCTGCCTATCTTCCACGTTCGGCGTAGTAATTATCCATGCGGCGAAACCCACGCCGACAAGAACTACGACCGAAAGAATGCTGATTAGCGTCAAACTAAACTTCTTTTTCTTAAACATAATTCTCCTAATAAAACATACTGTTTTGACAACGGCAAAATGTCAAGCAACACAAAAACGTATCGACTTTTTACAACGCAAATCGTCATAATTCGTCACGTAAAGCAAAAAAAATTCTCCCCATCTGTCAATTTACAATATCACTTTAACACGACATAACTAAAAAAGCAAGCATTTTTTAACAAATTTCTTAACATTATTGAAAAAACTTTACAGTATTATACATTATTTAATTTCGGCTACCCCCCCCGACCAAAAAAGTCCTATTTTAATTATAAAGTGTCGATAAAAGGCATAAAAAGTCGAATTTTCCTTGACTGCATAACTTTTTTAATGTTATTATACATATACAAAATAGTACAAAACTAATCGCATGCGCCTGCGCGCACGAGAATCACATATACATACTACACAATTTGTACACATTTTGTAATCTGCGCCGGCAAAGCCCGACTTGGCAAAAAAACGTTGCTTAGACTCGCTCGTCCGTTTTGCCGTTTTGCCGGCAAAACAGCTGCGCCTCCCTATCTTATGCCGTAGGATTTGTACGAACTTTCTACCCATCGCATAAAACGGGCTGCGGCGCAACGTCAAGTGCGATTACTGCGGCATAAGTCTGCAAAGCAAAATTACGACAGGAAGATTATACGGGACCGAAAATCATGAAAATCTCTCTTCGCAAAAAATTAAATAAATTTTTCGACAAAATCTGCACGCTTCGCAACTCCGCCCTATGCGCCGCTTTGGCAATAGCCGCCGTAATATGCGTGGGGTTTTCGACGTGGGTAATTCGTACTCCCGGCATAACCACGGTGGCGTACGGCAGCGAATTTGCCGTATATTCGGTAACAGACAGTTCGGACTATGTTACGTTTAGCGACGGCGCAAGCGGATTTGCGTACAACGCCGTAGGTTTTTACACTGACGACTATACTATCAGCTCTGTCGGCAAAATCGCCAAAAACATTACTCTTAAGGGTGGCTATATCCAAGGCTTTTTGCAAGGCGCATACAGATTGGACGTTGCTTTTTATCCGCACGGTGACAACGTTTCCGCAAGCGACCTTGCTTTTATGGACGGCAGAATAACGTTTGCCGTTTCTTACGGCGACAAAACGGTTACGCCGAGCGTTACTTATTCGGCGAGCGGCGAAAGCAGCGTCAAAACGGTTGCTTCGGCAGGAATCGACAGCGATAACTTCGCAAATCTCGGCATAAACCAAACCGACGACATTCTTCTTACCATAACCGTAAAACTTGACTACGCCTCGGGCGGCGAAACGTACGCAAAATTATATAATTATCTGCTCGGTGGCGGAGCTTTTGTAATGGACGCTACCGTAAGGCTCAGCGAAGGAGGCGAAGCGTAGTGAAAATTCTTTCGTCCCATTTCGCAGCAATATGCGACAAATACGATTCACCTGCACCGAACGGCTCTTTCGCACGCAGATGCGAAGCTGCCCGCAGCTCCGAAAAAAATTCGCTGACAGCAAAAATATTCAAGTACGCTCTTACTGCGGCTTTGTTTTTGCTTGCGACGGCGTTTTTGATAGGTGCGGCAGCCGGATATTGGATAATAGTATCGAGGTCGGACGTTCCGACAAGCGGCATTTGCTCGTACGACTCTACAAACTTACTGAGGTATTACCTCGCCGACGAGTCCTCCGACCAATTCGGCAAGGCTTTGGACGGCGACTTAGGTTCTGCAAGCGCAACGTACGACGGCAAATTTCACTTCCCTATCGTAAGCAAAACTCCGATCAAAAAATTCGACGGATATGACAAAGCTCTGCTCCCGCTCCAATTTGACGATTTCAATTGTGGCGGCGATTTGACTCAGGCGTATTTTGACGATTTCGGATACGAATACGTTTTGCTCACCGGCTTTAGCGCAGGCGCAAAAATTTCTCCCGAAAATATCAAAACTTCGGCGGAAATTTTGAAAAATCAAAGTAATTACACTTGGAGAGCGGGCGTTCCGTCCAATGCCGGCGTGTATGCGGTTCGCATTACCTCGCGCAAGGAAGTTACCGTAGTCGGTTCGTCCGCTACTCGCAGTAAATACGGCAGTTACATAGTAATCTACACGATTGCACCCGCCACGGCGACCATAACCGAAGCTGCGCCGCTTGGCGGAAGTTTTATCGTCGAAAACGCTTCGTCGGCGCAGAGTGCGGCGACTATGGCTGACAATAGCATAGAAGGCGGCGACGGCACGTTTATATACGGCGTGGACGAAAGCGGCAAGCCGCTTAATCAAGGCGTAAAGGTAACTTCGCTTACTTTGGGCGGTTCGAGCCACTCGGTAAGCGGCTATTCGGATATCAGCGTCGGCAGCGTAAAAAACGGACTTGATATCGTCCTTAGCGATAACGTAAAGTCTGCGGCTAACCACTCCGAAGCCGCCAACGAAAACTTTTGGTACACCGTTACGGCAAGTCTCCGCGGTGCCGAAGCGGGCAACTACGCCCTGTCTAACGCAACTTCGCTAAGATTCCGAATCGCCCCCGTTGAACTTAACGCCGACGACATAAAGTGGTATTACGCCGGTGAAGCAACGAACGGCAAAACCGTCGTTTATAACGGACGCGAACACGGTTTGACCGCCTCAATCGACGAAAGGACGGTATCGAACAGATATTACGCAAAATACGGCAATGACGAATCGGTAAAATCTGCCGTTAAGTCCTTGATAGACGCTATAAACGGCGGTTCCGCTCCGCTGACGCTCGGCGTATACGCTCGCTCGAACGACAACTATACGGCGGCGATACCGTCTACAGCCAAAGTCGCAAAAAATGCCGGAATTTATCTGTTCTCGGCAGACGTTTACCTCGGCGGCAAACGTTCTACCGACGTATATCTGGCTACGGAAGCGACTAACACGCTTACAATAAATGCGGCGCAACTGATGGTAAATTACGGCTCCGACCCCGTTTATAACGGCGAAGCGCAACAGCCTACCTTTACGCTCGCAGGCTTAATAGGCAACGACGGCATGGGAGTAAACGCAAAAGTTACTAAAGGCGCAACCGTAGTAGAGCCTATAAACGTCGACTCTTATACTCTTACCTTGAGCGTAAGCGGCGAAACTTATCTTAATTACGTTTTCGGCGAGCCGACTTTGACGACCGAAACTTCGACTTCTCACAATTACAAAATTATTCCGAAGCCCGTATCCCTGACTACTTCTAACGTAAGCAACATTACCTATGACGGAGAGGTTCATGCTCCCACGGCTACGTATATCGACGTTAGCGGCGCTACCGTAAACGCAGCTGCTATAACTAAGGACGGAACCGACATAAATGCTAACGACGTGAAAAACGCCGGCGAATACACTCTGACCGCTTCGCTTAAAGATAAGACTAACTACGTTTGGGATGACAACAATACGACCGCCGATAAAACTTATAAATGGACTATAAGCGAATTAAAAATCACCGTAAAGGTAACTAATGCCAATCAGTCGGCTACCTACAACGGCACAGAACCTACCATAAATACCGACACGACCGTTACTCTTACCGGTAGCGTAGCTTCTGCACCCTCTTGCGTAAGTAACGAACTTTCCTTCTCGGTAACCAAAGTAGCCGGAGTAAAAGCCGGTACTTATGCGCTAACTCCTACGGTGTCCCCAAAGAGCGGCTACTCCGTAGATAACTACGATATAACTCCCACTAACGGCACCTTTAAGATAAACAAGGCGGCTTTGACCGTCACAGCCAATAGCAAAAATATTACCTACGGCGACGATAAACCGACTTTCTCCGTATCATACAGCGGATTTGTAAATAACGAAAACGAAAGCGTTCTCGGCGATTCGCTTGTTCTTGAATGCGATTACGTTAAATACGGAAATGTAGGAACTTACTCGATTACTCCGAGCGGTCTTACGAGCGACAACTATGCGATTACCTTCGAAAGCGGAAAGCTTACGGTAAGCAAAAAGCAGATTACTGCGACGATTTCGCTCTTGTCCGATTCGATTTATGTTACCGATCATGTTCTGACGGTAGCAAAACCGAGCGTTGCGTTTAGCGGCTTGGTAAACGGCGACACTCTCACCGTTACTTACACCGCCGTTAACAACGAAACGACAGTCGTAACGCCATTGACCGATTCCACCACCCTTGAAAAAGGCGTGTATACCGTTAATGCTGACTTTAGCGGAGATAAAGCGGGTAACTACGATATTACCGTTCCCGCCGCTACGCTAACCGTAAAAGAAAACGACGGCACTGTCACTAAGGTAGCCGTTCCCGTTGCAAATACGGGACTTGTGTACAACGCAAGCAACCAAGACGGCATTACGCATAATCAAGCTAACTACGGCGACTATTACACCGTTAGCGGTACTGCTTCCGCTACAAATGCCGGGACCTATTCGGTTACGGTTACGCTTAAAGATAAAACAAGCTGCGTTTGGGCGGACAATACGACCGCTGATAAAACTGTAGAATGGACTATAAGCAAATTAAAAATCACCGTAAAGGTAACTAATGCCAATCAGTCGGCTACCTACAACGGCACAGAACCTACCATAAATACCGACACGACCGTTACCCTTACAGATGATAACGGAGCTTCAGCCCCCTCTTTTGTAAGTAACGAACTTTTATTCTCGGTAACCAAAGAAACCGGAGTAAATGCCGATAATTATACGCTTACTCCTTCTGCCGAACCAAAGAGCGGCTACTCCGTAGATAACTACGATATAACTTTCACTAACGGCACCTTTAAGATAAACAAATTAAAAATCACCGTAAAGGTAACTAATGACAATCAGTCAGCTACCTACAACGGCACAGAACCTACCATAAATACCGACACGACCGTTACTCTTACAGATAACGGAGCTTCAGCCCCCTCTTTTGTAAGTAACGAACTTTCCTTCTCGGTAACCAAAGTAGCCGGAGTAAACGCCGGTAATTATACGCTTACTCCTTCTGCCAAAGCAAAGAGCGGCTACTCCGTAGCTAACTACGATATAACTTTCATTACCGGCACCTTTAAGATAAGCAAACTATACTTAAAATTCAGCGGAATTATAGAAATAGATTATGGTGGTAGTACTAAATTAAGCCAAGATTTGTTAAGAGGCAAACTTACTTCAACTAATGGAACTATCCCGACCGGAAATGCTGCGCCCTCATTCTCATCTGCAGTCGCTCGTACTTACGATAGTAGTAACGATGACAATAAAGCGTATACCGAAACCAAAGATGCACAGGGCAATATTACTTCTATCAGCGGCGAACACGGTTATTACAAGGTAACATTAAACAGCGCATTTACAGTAGGCTCTACATACAAAGTAACCGCTAAGTTAAATTCCGACAATTACGCTTTTGCAGTAGGTGGCAATACTATTATCGTAAAGTACAAGACCGCAAAAATTGGCAACGCCTACTACACTATCGAAGATGCGCTTAGTGAAAGTGCAAGCGGCAATATCACCTTAGCCGGCGACTCGAGCGGTAGTGCTTCTTACATAATAACAAGCTTTACGAAACTAACTTATGGAGAATTAACTGCCGGATACACTCAAGAGGATATTGATAACTATTTTAAAAACTATAAGGACTGCAGCAGCACGAATGAAAGCATAAACCACTATACCCTTAGCGGCAAAACGCTAATTGTGCCGTATGCCGACGGCGTAACCGCATCTTCCACCGAGAGCACCTCAGCCGGTACTGATAAAGTATATAGTGCGCTGATTATTCCTAACGATATAACCTTGAATATATCTTCCACCATGAATATAACAGCCGAGGTTGGACACATAGGTACGTCTAACGTCTGTCAGGTTTCTGCACGAGGTGTCGTGATGAATAACGGCACAATAAATGTTAAAAACGGCGCAAACATACTTGCTTACGGCTACCTTAAGGGCAGCGGAACGGTTAACCTCGAATCAGGCGCAACTGCAACCGATTTGTTCCGCATATTTGACTTTAAAGGTGGTTCAATTTCAAGGGGAATTAATGAAAATGCAAAAGCTTACTTCCCTATTAACAGTTATTCCTTACATAATATCAGCTGCAAAACAAGAGTATATTGCGGAGCAATCTACAAAACTCACTGGGTTTTGACAGCGGGCAACAAATGGTTTGATGGAACAGTAGATATAATTGGCACAAGTACCGCCACTAATGCTTTATTTAAGCTAAGTAGCGGTTATATCGAAAAATCGGCTAAGCCTGCCGCATCGTGGACATCATCAGACGAAGAATACACAGCATTAGATACAATAGTTGGCTCGAATCAAATTTGCGGACAAATAGACGTAATAGACATTTACGGAAACGTAGCTGATGGGCAAGTTAGCATTAAAATTAAGCTAGCAATTTTTACGGTAAACATGAAAACCAGTACCGACACGCCACTTCCTATACCATATATGGATATAACGGTACGCAGCAATGGTACACTTAACTTAAGCAATTCATCATATAAATTTATGCCCGGCGCAAAGCTAACCGTTGAAGAAGGAGCTGCCTTAGAAACCGCAAGCGGCGTACAACTTGTAATGTACTCAACTATCCAATGTAACTCGGCAGAAAACTTTGAGGGAAATCCTAAACCATTTTATCCGGGATTGTGTATTGACCAAACAGACGCCTTATTAATAGTAAACGGAACCGCAACTATAAACGGCAGAGTATCAGGCAAAATTACAGCAAATGCTTCAAACGCAACCGTTAAAATCACACAAAACAATACCCAGATAACTGTGTTAAATACAGTTACTCCTAAAACATTGAATGCAGATGTTACAACTCGCAACTTTTCTGCAGATGCTATCGGCAATACGGTAAACGGAGAAAATCAAAAGTTGGATAATAATACGACATATAAGTCGCAAGAAGTCGGCAGTAATATTGTTTGGGTAAAAGCGGACAATATCAAGACAATTACTTTTGATTCGTGCGGCGGCACTCTTATTTCGTCAAAAACCATAATATTGACTAACGGTGAATTTACCATACCGGCAACCAACGAAGACGGCTCGGCGTATCTCGAAACGCCTTCGCTCGACTACTACACATTTGTCGGTTGGTTTACGGCTAAAGACGGCGGCAACAAAATCAGTGTCGGCAGTATCGTTTCCTCCGACATCACCCTCTACGCCCATTGGACTCCTAATACCTATCAAATTGTGTATGAGTGGACACATTCTGAAAACAGCGAATATGACTTCAGTTCTGCCGATATTATTTGTCCGTTGGATGAGTATAAAGCAGGTGAAACGCTTACGTTGGCAGCTCCTACGACTACTGCTACCGATTTATCATTCGTAGCTTGGTATGATAAAGACGGTAATCAAATTAGCAACATTACGCTATCAAATATTGCTAATTTGTTGGGCGATGACGGCAAACTCCATATCTTAGGAAATTGGACTAATAAACGTGTCGTTACATATACCGTAAGTATAATTGTCGGTAATAAAGATTTGTATAATAGCGACTTTACTGTTGCCTGCGAAACCGAAATAACCGCTACGGAAGGTGAGTACAAAGACTTTACTCCTACAGTTAACGACAGTAAAGGAATACCCTTAAATTCAGATTACGGAACTGCCGTTACAAACTATAACTACGCTAAATATTTCGAAGGTTGGTATACCGACGAAAGCTTTACTTCGCCCTATACCAACAAAATAAACGGCGATACTACCCTATATGCTAAATGGGAAGATAAATCTAAACTTAACATAAACTTCGTAGATAGTCGAGACAGCTATGTGATAAAGTCTACAAATATTTCTGTAATGCCGACAACTACACTATCAGCAGATTTTATCAGTCTAGTGTTACAAGAAAAGACGCCTACCGGATATAAATATTCAAAATATACAGTAGACGGAGCCGAAAATTGCGACGTAAGTTTTGACGACAGCTATGTTGAAAAAACACTAATAGCAGTGTATAATATTATTATTAATGTTACATATAGTTTAAATATTACTGATCCTGATGTTACAGATCAACCTACTCAACCTGATTCTATAGAAAAAACTTATGGTGAAAAACCTGATAATTTAATGGGTGGATTTGGTAAGGATACAACTTATACCGTTACCAAATCGGAAACATGTGGTGGTAGTAGTGAAACCCATTATTATTTCCAAGGTTGGGAATTTAATGGCACTATTTATGTTAATTCGGAAAAATTAAGCACAGCGATAGATAAATATATCAAAGACAATAAAGATAAAACAGAAGTTACTCTAACCGCAAGTTGGAATACTAAGCAATACGATGGTGCGATAGGCTGCACTGAGCCTATAAACAATAATTTCACCGATGCGTATGTAATGCCGATATTTACAGCCATCATTATAGCTATTCTTGCTTACTATATAGCAGCCCAAAAGCGAAAAGGTAAAGCAAAGCGAAAAATGTAGTTCCCCCATGACAACGCTACTTATGCGAACAGGAAAAACTTTACTATGTTTGAATATTTTTTAAGTGATTATATTTCGATACATAACTTTATGATAGTAGTCGGCTTTATTGCGATGTGCATCATAAATGCTTTTAGGGCACATTCTTATGATTTGAAATGGTGGCACGGCATAATAATCTCCATAGTCGTAAACATTTACGCCATATTTGGAGCACGGACTTTGTATATAATAGAAAATCTTAGTTATGTTATCACTAACGGACTAACGATTTGGGGCGGAGTATCGTTCTTCGGCGTTGTAATGTTTTTGCCGATATTAACTATCGCTACATGTAAAATATTTAAGCTCGATACAAAAAAAATCCTTGACTTCATTACTCCTACAGTTGCTGTAGAACTTGCTTGTATAAGAATAGGCTGTTTCCTTGGGGGATGTTGCTACGGACGTGCATTTGACTTTGGCATAGCAATGCCGTCAGATCCTGAAGTGCGACGTATCCCGACGCAACTTATTGAATGTGCGCTTGACCTCGGTATATTTGCTTATCTCCTTATTTACGAAAAAAAGTGCGGCATAAAAAACGGCTTGCTTTATCCCCTATTCTTAATTTGCTATGGCTCGATACGATTTGTTATAGAATTTATGCGAGAAAACAGAACTTTATTTACTTATGCTCACTTGTTTGCAATGTTGTCTGTTATAACCGGCGTGTATTTTTTGTTACAACTAAAAAAAGGATTAAACTCTCAGCAAAAGCCAAAAGACTCATGATTTTATCTTTTTTGAATATTTGCCTCCACGGGATAACCGTGGAGGCATTTTTATTTACTTTTATTAAAATTCGAATAAACAATTTTAATAACACTCTGTCCCTCTTCCTCTTGTTTGAAATTCATTCAATTTATCCATTAAAATTTCAACAGTTGCTTTGGATACCCTTATACCGTTCAGTCCATTTACTGAAATCTAAACGCCACTCTAAATATCGCCCCTATCTCGCAGTTAAAATTATTTGTTAAAATTTTAACGGTTCTTTTAATACATCAATCAAACCACTATTCCACTTATCCGATACACCGTTTACTTTATACGTTAAAATTTCAATAGCTATTTAATACTTTTGTGCCGTTCAATCTATTAGCTAAAATCTAAACGCCGCTTTAAATATCGCCCTTACCACGCCGTTAAAATTAACACCATTAAAATTTAAATAGTTGCTTTGAATGTATCTTTGCCACACCGTGCAATTTGTCACTCCAATGGTTGCTTGAATATCGTTTTTGCCACGCAGTTAAAATTATACTTTAAAATTTTAACGGTTCTTTTAACATTAAAAAAATTAGCTAATTTAGATTTCAACAACGTTTATGGCGTTTATCTATAACCACTCTATTGATTTCGCCCATATAATTATTGCATTTAACGCCATTATGTCGCCCGTATCGTAAGCAAAGTCGTTTACGATACTTTTATAATCACACACATAACTGCGCCATATCATGGCAAATTTCGACTGTAACGGAATGCGAAAGGGACTCGCTCGAAAATACATCGAGCGAGTCCCATAACAAAGGGGAATAATCACAACGGCATCGGTTACTACCGCCAAGATTATCTATGAACGAACTTTATTTTTTAATTATAAAGCAAATTCTATTTTAGCGTTACAGCCGCTATTCCAGTTTCCGACAAACTTACTGCCTTCGCCGCCGCGATTAAAGGTTATGGTCTGACCTGCGCTCCAGCCGTCAAATACTCCTGCCGCTATGGATTCTACTGCGCCGGGTACAACCAAGTTCTTAAGCGAAGTACAACCCTTAAATGCGTTTCGACTTATCGCCTTGATGTTTGCGTTAAATACAAACTCGGTAAGCGAAGCGCAGTTTTCGAATGCGGATTCCGGTATGTTATCACCTTCGTTTACGACAGTTCCGCTGCAAGCGAATTTGTCCGAACTAATCGTCTTAAGCGATACGCAGTCCTTAAACGCACGTCTTCCGAGGCTTTCTACCGTATTGTTAACGGTAAGGCTCTCGAGCGCACGGCAGTTCATAAACGCTTCATCCTGTATCAACTTAAGTCCGCTTCCGCCAAGCGTTACGGTCTTAAGCTGCTCGCAGTTTCTGAATGCGCCTATGCTTATCGTCTCAGGCTTGCCTACAGTTACTTCTTTTAACAAGCTGCAGTTTTCGAATGTGCCTTCGCCGACATAGGTACAGAACGTAAGGTTAAGCGAGGTAAACGACGTACCGTAGAATGCCTTTTCGTAAATCTTCGCTGTTTCGCTAAGGTCGATCGTAAGGCTGGTGCAGCCGTAGAACGAATACGGTTCTATGGTGCTGAGACGTCTCGTTTCACCTATCGTCAAAAGCGACGAGCAGTTCTTGAAGCATGCGTCTTCGATAAGGTTTACCTTTACGGGAAGATTGATCTTAGTAAGCGCAACACAATTTTCGAAGGTGTACTCGGGAAGTTTCTCGAAGAGTACCGCATCGCCAAGCACAACTTCTTTAAGCGAGGTACAATCCTTAAAGATTCCTTCACCCAAAGTCCTGAGTGCGCCGGTTACCGTAAACTTGGTTATCGTCGAACCTGCAAACGCATAGTCCTGTATATCGATAATCTGCGTCGGCAAGGTGTATTCGCCTATTTGCAAGCCTGCAAACGCTCCTGCGCCTATAGTGGTTACCGTTGCGGGAAGCGGTTCGTTTATCTTGTCGATGGGCATACCCATTATTACCGTCTTGGAGAGGTCGTACATTATGCCGTTTTCGATTACAAAGTTGCCGTTGCCTTCTTCGTAAGTTACGTCAACGACATCGCTTATCGAACCGTTTACCTTGGACTCTTTGCCGATAATATGTTCGGGCAGCATTGCGCACTTGCCGAATACCATCGTTCCGTAACTTGCTACGGAAACGTTAAGTTCTTCTTTGTTGTCTATATTAAACTCAGCCAAAGAAGTACATCCGTAGAACGCCATGTCTTCCAAGGTAAGTCCTACTGTAGTCTTAAGGTTAGTACGGGATACGTTTACCGTGGTAAGCGAAGTACAGCCTCTAAACGACTCTTCGAAAAGCGATACGGTATTAAAACTTACGGTGTCAACGTACACGTTGAGAGTTTGGAGATTTACGCAGTCCGCAAAAGCGTTAGCCGCTACGCTGCAGTAAATATTGATCGTTCCCTTAATGCCGGTTCCTCTAAATGCGTTTTCGCCGATATACGCAAGCGAATCGGGGAATATTACGGTTTCGAGGCCGGTGCAGCCGGTAAACGTATCCTCTGCTATTACAAGCACTCTGCCGTTAGCCGACTTATTAAACGTCAATGTCTTAAGTTTTTCGCAACCTACAAACGCTCCGCGCTGAACGCCGTTGGTTCTCGAACTTACTATTGCGCTTATCGTGCCTGTAACTTGCGGATGAATGTTAGCGCTTTCGAGGCTTACGCAGTCTCTAAACGCATACCTGGATATGGTTACGTTATGCGTAGTACGGAAGCTGAGCGCAAGGTCGGACGGCATATAGTCAAGATCTTTAAGCGAAGTACAACCCTCGAATGCGCTTATTCCTATAGCATAAATTCCTTTAGTGGCGCTCTTGTCGTTAAGTCTGTACGGCAAGTTTACCGATACGAGCGACGTACAATGCATAAACGCCTCATTACCTATATACAACGCTACCAATCCGTCATCTTCGAATTTTACGGTGGTAAGGCTATAGCACTCCTTAAACGCCCTGTTGGGTATTGCTTCCACTTCGGCACTTATAGTAATACTCTTAATTCCGCTACCCATAAATGCCTTTTCGCCAAACTCCGTTACGCTGAGCGGTATCTCGACATCGAGTTTGCTGCATCCGTAGAATGCGCTTGCTCCTATCGAAGTTACTTCGGTTTTGGTGAGATTTATGCTTCTCAGACTTACGCAGCCTTCAAACGCACTTTCGCCTATCGAAGTTACTTCGCTCGGAAGAACGACTTCTTCGAGCAATCGGCAATTATTAAACGAATTGTCGCTTATCGAAGTTATAGACGGGGGTAACACGAGTTTTCCGCTTATATTTGAACCTGCGAATACGCCTTCGGCTATAACTTCTACCGTGCTCGGTATTTCCAATGCGCCCTCTCTTGCAATCGGGTACGCATAAAGTCTTGTAAATTCTCTGTCGTACAATGCGCCGTCTTTTACCGCAAACTTATTGTTACCTGCTTCGAGATCGATAGAGGTAAGCTTGCAACCCATATACGGCGATGCGCCGAAGTACGTTAGCGTTGCAGGCATATGTGCCGTGGTTATTGCAGTGTTTGCAAACGCATAATCGCCTATACCTTCTACTAAGCCGAGATTTTCGAGCGAAGCAAGCGAGAAGCAGTTTGCAAACGCATTGTCGCCTATCGCAGGCAATACGGTGGGTACTTCGTCTACCTTCTTGCCCCTTGCGTTTACCAATCTATCGGTAAACGACACGTTTTCGAGTGCCGAGCAGCCGGAGAATGCGTTATCGCCTATCGTAAGTCCGTCCGTACCGCCTTCGGCAAATACGAGAGTCTTAAGAGACGAGCAGTTTTCGAACGCCTCGGTCTCTATACCTCTTACCTGCGCATTTTTGTCATCATAGGGTTTGTTGCAAACAGACGCCGGGATTTCCAATTCTTCTATAGATGTACAACCTGCAAATGCGCTTGTTCCGATAGTCAACAGACCTTCACGAAGAGTAACGTTTTTGAGGCTTTTGCATCCGACAAACATTTTTTTGCCTATGGATACGCACGCTATATCCGCATCGGTCAGCGAAGTACAGTTTTCGAACGCTTTTTCGCCGTCTACCGTAGTTATGCTCGAAGGAAGAACAATCTTTTTGAGCGAAGTACAACCGCCGAATACATTACGACCGAGCTTCGTTACGGATGACGGTATTACTATTTCTTTAAGTGAGGTACAACCGTTAAACGCAAAGTTCTCGATAGAAGTTACCGTCGACGGCAAAGTTACCTTGGTTATCTTCTTCATGTCTCTGAACATGCTTTGGGTAATCTTGGTAATGCCTTCCGGGATTACTATCTCGCCTGCTATGTCGGCGCTGTATGCAAAGGTAAAGTTACCTGTGGAACTTACTCTGCCAATAAGATTGTTTACAGTCTCGATACTCAAAGAACCGCAATAGCCAAATGCGTACAAGCCGAAGTTCTCAAAACGAGCTTCGCCGTCTACGATTATCGTCTTAAGATCGAAACACTTGAAGAACGTACCGTCCGAAATCTTAGTTATCGACTTAGGAAGCGTTATGGTGGTTATCTTACTGAACGAAAGCGAATACTTGGGAAGTGTGGTTACTCTGCAACCTTCTTCGAAAGTAACGGACGCAAGTTTGTTTGAAGTCTTGGTGTTATTAAGGAATCTATCGCTCAATCCGTCGGCTGCCGTACGAGCAGGCACTTCGAATGAGGTCAGCGAAGTCATTTCCGCAAAGCAGTACACACCGAACCATATCTCGTTTGCCGTTTCACCTTCGACAGGCTTTTCGAATGTAAGCGACGATATCGACGTACATTTATAGAACGAAGCCGCAGAAATCGTACGAACGCTCTTGGGTATAACAATCTTCTTAAGCTTTGTATTGGAAGTAAAGCCACCTATTGCGTACGTATTCGTTCCGCCGATATTCAAACCGATCGTTTCGACGTCGGACGGTATCGTGTACGTATCGCCCGTCTTTTGCATCGGGTAGTTTATTAGCGTCTTGCCGTCCTTGCTGAACAATACGCCGTCTACGGCTTTAAAGTTTTCGCAGTCCGCTTCGGTCTTCCATTCTACCAAAGAAGTTACGCCCTTCATAATTCCGTTAACCGTCTTCATCTTTTTTGGAACGGTTACCGTCTTAAGTGCTAAGCATCCGGTGTAAATGTTGTCTTTGTATTGCTTGGACACGGGCAATACAATGTTGTCAAGTTTTTTATTAGATGCAAACGCATTTACGCCCACAAAATCAAACTCCGCATCGGTAGGCCAGCTTATCGACGTGAGTATATTATTTGACGATACGCTGTAGTTATCAAAATACTTCATACCGTCTTTAAAGGTTACGGACGCAAGTTTTTTACAATATGCAACCGCATACTTGCCGAGTTTTACGGTGTTGGTTCTGAATTCGAGTTTTGTAAGTGAAATGCAGTATGCAAATGCGCTGTCCGCTATAGTGAGCGGTGCCGCTTCCGCATCGTCCTCGAACGTTATGCTCTTAAGTTTGGACGGCTTGGATGCGCTGGTTCCGCCGAACGCATACTTGCCGACACCGGGGGTATTTCCGATGTCTCGTATCGTCGTGGGTATCGTTATCGTTTCGAGCCCGCTGTTAAAGAACGTTCTGTCACCTAACGTGGTAAGACGAGAGGGAAGTTTTATCGTCTTAAACGTCGTACCTACAAACGTACCTATTGCGCTTACCGTGCTCGACAATGTAACGAGAGGAACTTCGGTCTTGCCCTCCGGCGTCTCTTCGAACGTTACGGAAGTAATCTTTGCGCAATCGGTAAAAGCAAACTCGGATATTGTCTTTACGTAATACGGAACAACCACTACGCCTTCTTTAGCCTGGGGACAAGTAAAGAGTATGGTAAATTCGCCTTCGGAATCCTTTTTGAACATCATGCCGTCGATTATGCGATAAAGCTCGCAACCTTCTCCGATATTGATGGTCTTAAGAGACGAGCATCCGAAAAGAGTATTAGAATAGAAAGATATAACATTTCCGTTTTTGCCAACGGCGTTGGACATACGAGACGGGAAAGTTACTTCTTCGAGAGCCTCGCAGTTTTGGAACAAATACGTGCCGAACGTCAATCCGTTACCGGTGCCTTCGCCCTCTTCGAACACAGCCTTTTTGAGGTGAGCGTTGCCGCTGAATACCATGTTTCCGAGCGCAAGCGTCTGTTCAGTCTTAGCGTCTACATATGCGCCGTTGCCGAGCGAACCGGGAAGGGTTATTTCCAAAATGTCGCACTTGTTAAATGCGCTGTTGCCTATCGATCTGAGCTTGGACGGAACTACGGTGCCGTCTGCTTTTGCGGGATCGGTAAACGTTACCGTATTGAGCGCAGTACAGTTTTGGAACACTGCACCGCCGAGTGCGACAAGTCTGCTCGGAAGAGCTATGGTCTTAAGCGCATCTGATTTAGAGAACGCATTAGAGCCGATAGTAAGTTCTTCCTCGCCGCCGTATCCGAATTCGACTTCCACAAGAGACGGACATGCGTTAAACGCATACTTACCTACAGAACGAATAGACGCAGGTATATAAATTTTCTTAAGTTTTGCACATTTTTGCAGGAAATATTCGGGTATTTCGCTGATCTTAGCTCCGTCGGCAAAAGTTACCGACTGCAACTCTACGCAGTTAGCAAACATTTCTTTCTTAATCGTTTCGGTAGACGCAGGCAATTCGATATTTATAATCATCGTGTTTGCAAAAGCTCTCTCGCCGAACGTATTTACAGTTGCATTTTCGGTAAAGCTTACAGATGCAAGTTTGGAGTTATCCATAAACGCTTCGTCGCCGATAGAAACAACTCTGTCGGGGATGGCGATAGACTCTATACGGCAATTCTTGAATGCCTTGTCGCCGATAGAAACAACTCTGTCGGCAAAAGTCACTTCGGTAAGACGAGTAAGATTCATAAACGCCTCTGCCGAAATAACAAGATCTTCCGTTCCGTTTTCTTCGAAAGACAATTTTGCAAGTCTGTCGTTATCCGCAAATGCGCCGAATCCTATGGAAACGATATTCTTGCCGATAACCACTTCTCTTATTCTGGTATTGTACCTGAATGCGCCGTCGCCGATATTCTTAATCTTATCGCTGAGAATAAGTTTTCCGTCTTCGAAAGCCTTATTCTTGCCGCAGTAGTATACAGTTTCTCCGTCCAAAGACGTAACGTATCCGTCTTCAGACTTAAAATTAGTGTTTTGAGCAGATATTTCTACCTCATACAAGTTGGGGCATTGGCTTATTGCCGCTACCGGCAAAGTCGACATCGTAGCGGATATACATACTTTATTTACTCCGCTGCACTTGAGGAATGCGTCCTCTGCTATGCTGATATCGGTAACTCCGTCCATAAAGTTAATAGTCTTTATGTAGGCGCAATTTGCAAACGCCAACGAGCCGATCTGCTTAACCGAAGCAGGTATATCGAGATTGAACAAATAGTTACAGTAATAGAACGCCTTGCTGCCTATAGCCGCTACTCCGCAACCTTCTTCGAACACGATTTCTTGCAAAGAATAACATCTTTCAAATGCGGACGCCTTTATCGTCGAAGGCTGAGCGTCGGGACTACCCTCGAATTTTACCGAAGTGATGCCCGAGTTATAGAACGCCTTGTTGCCTATAGTAAGCACGGTGTGCGGTATTCTTATTTCCTTAAGCAATGCGCAACCGTCAAAGGCATTATCGCCTATCTCGGTAACTAATGCGGAAACACGAAGGTTACCGCTTCTGCCGATGGGACAGTAAATAATTTTTGTCTTATCTTTAGTGGTAACTATACCGTCTACGGATGCAATGTTTGCGCAGTTTTCGTTAATATTGATACGTTGCAGCGATACGCAGCCGGTGAATATGGTCGTGTCGAACTGTGCAAGTCTTGCCGGGAAAGTTATGTTTTGAAGTGCGGTACACTTTTGGAAAGCGTACTTTGCAATGTTAAGGCTGCTTACGGATTGACCATCGCTCGGTTCTTCAAAAACTATATCGGTAAGAGCTTTACAATCTTCGAATGCAGACTGCGCTATTATGCTTACCGATGCGGGAATGGTTACGTGAGTAAGCGACTTAACTTGATAGAATACCTTTGCCGGAATACGTATTGTATCGGGCAAAATTGCGTACTCTCCCGATTTGCCTGCGGGGAAATAAGATATTTCTTTGCCGGCTACGTCTTCTGCGTAAAGCACGCCGTCGTCCGACGAATATCTGGGAGCATTTATCGTTCCGGTTTCGTATATATTTACCGCTATCAGGTTTTTCATATTTCTGAATGCGGTAGAAACTTCTATTATCTCTATCGAATCGGGAATATTGATAACGGTAATCGTATTACAAGAGTTAAACGCATTTGCACCTATTGTGCTAACTTTTTTGCCGTTATACGTAGCCGGAACGGTAATCTTATTGAATTTGGCTATATCCAAGCCCTTAATTACCTGGTAAGTGTCATCCGCTTTTAAGGTAAACGAAAGAGCGTTACTCGAGTAATAAGGATAAATGTATACGTCGGCAACCGAATTCCACGGCTTAAGTCCTACGCCGTCTACGTCGGTAAGAGGTACACCGGTGCCGTTAGTACCGGTATACCAACCTACGAACATGCCGTCTTCGGCGTCGCTCGCAGGAGGATCGAAACTGAATTCCGTTCCGAATACTACTTCCTTTTCGTAGCGATTTCCGTCTCCGTCCACATATACCATTCGGAACGTTCCCGGAGTCCAGTCTGCGTAAAGCACGGTGTCCTTAGCTTCGCTGTACACCATATCTTTGTACTCGCCGCCGTTGGACGCTGCTCCGTCATACGTATCGTACCATCCGTCAAATTCGTATCCCGGATTTAATACGCTCGGCAATTTTACTTTATCGCCTACAGCTACGTATACCGCTCCGGCATCCTTGCCGTTTCGTCCGTCGTATCTTACCATGTACGCTACTACTTCTACGCTTACGGTCTTCGACCATCTCATTCC
>ERZ857629.890-NODE-890-length-37409-cov-7.549687_pt1 | contig 37409 bp, 32 predicted proteins | sample MGYA00519700_ERZ857629 | MGnify/ENA primary metagenome ERZ857629 (study PRJEB31778, sample SAMEA3449351) | human gut metagenome | biome: human gut; feature: human-associated habitat; material: faeces | place: United Kingdom | collected 2010/2012 ... | reverse complement strand
GCGAGTCCCTCCTGGAGAGGATGATCTACGGGATCATGGTCGGCGACCACATATCCCTCTACATCGCCGCCCTCCACGGCATAGACCCATGCAATGTCGATCCGATAGTGGATATAAAGACCAGGATGAAGACGGTCCTCAACAGATAAGGTCATTCTTCGCTGAACAACTCTTTCCAACCCTCTTCCGAGGAATAGCGGGCGGATGCTCTCCCGTATTCCTCGTTCAGTCTCCCCATGTTGCGGATCAGTTTTCTCTTGAGGATATGGAGTCCGATCGTCTGGAATATGGCCTTCGTAAGACTGCGTTTGCAAAGCGTCCCTTTTTTCTCATCGACGACGTAGAGTGCTTTACCGACACGGTAGAAGTCCTTCGTCTGCATGTTGTCGAAATCTGTTATCATGTCCCCGGATGACGGGAGTAACAGGCCGTTGAGTGTGTATTTGCGGAATCCGAATCCGGCACAGGTCTCCTTTCCCGGTCTCAGTCCGACACTCAGTTCTCCGACGTCCCCATACTCGTACCCTTCGATCCCGGCAGGTCCGTCCAGACACATGCGGAACAAGGTATCCGGGCCCTTGAGGAAATCCTCGATTGCCTTCATGGTGGCGGATGTCGATGGATATCTTAGGCATGCGGTATCCAGGAGCGCCCTTTCCATGAATTCGTCTATGTTCCTTCTGTCGAGCATATGGTTGCAGGCGAGGAGGACGAGGTCGTTCCGATGGGCATAGTATGTGCCGGATGCGGAATAGCTGCTGGAGAACGACGGATGCCAGATGGATATCCCACACATGGTGACCTTGCGCGATGGGGACCTCAGACCATACTCTACATCGTCCATCTTGTAGAACATCGGCAGAGGATATCCGTTCTTTTTGATGGTCTCTGCAGGAATAGCCAGATACCACCATCCGAAGTAATCGATACTCTCCTCGCGCTCGAGCTCCTCGTTCGAACTTATGTCCGAAAGGTCGAGGTGGCGTTTCAGGGAATGGGGTTTGGAGCCTTTGAAGACCGCACCGGATTCATGTGTTTCGCAAGGTCTGTCCAGGAGGAGCATGGTTCCGCCCAGCATCGTATCCGATAATCCGTCTTTCAGCAGAGAGTAGAACGATATCGTACGGAAAAGGATCTCCGGATCCAGACGGGCATCGTCGTCGTTCAGGAGGACATGGGTGGTCTTCCCGTCCCTGTAGGCCTCCATCATCCCTCTGGCGAATCCGGCGCTTCCTCCGTAGTTGTGGGATCCGATAAGGCGTACATTCCCCCTTTCGATGTCTTTGACGGTGCGGCCGTTGTCTATGATGAAGATCCCCAGGTGTTCTTTCATGTCCGGATCCTTATCGAGGAACGAACCGATCCTCTCCAGCTTATCCCGTAGTTCCTTCTCCCTGTGATAGGTGCATATAACATGTGCTAGATGGACGTCTTTCCTGGATTGCGGCCGGCACAGGAACTCCCCGGATTCCAGGACGGAATCGGTCATCGCCGTTATGACGATCCCCAGGAGGTCTCCTTCGGAACCATCGATGACGCAGCATTCCCCGTCGGACGGGATGATAGCATCCTCGGACGTTTCGGTCCCGGGACCGTATGTCGTGACGAGTACCGAAACGGATCCTTTGAAATACAATCTGAGGAAGATGGTCCCGGTTTCGGTATTCTCCCTAAGTTTGTGTATCGGAAGGAGATTGAAATGGGAACGGAGGTCGAGGGTCTCCCCCTTTCTGAGGTCTATCGGAAAATGCCTGCCATCGGAACTTCTGTTGTACAGCGGGATGTCCCCTTCCACTATGCCGGAGGGCATGACGATGTGCTGTATGACGACCTCGTTCCGGGACATGTTGTTCAGTTACCGCGCATCTTCTTTTCCCACATATAAGCGGTGCGGATGCTGTCGGACAATGTGCGGCGGGGGTTCCAGTGGAGGATCTCCTTCGCTTTCCTGTTGTCCGCCACGAGTACTGCCGGGTCCCCGGAACGCCTGCCCTTTATCTTCAGGGGGATCTTTTTTCCGGTGACCTTCTCGCACTCGGCGAACACCTCCTTGACGGAACTGCCTTCGTTGGTACCCAGATTGAAGAAGTCCGTTCCGCCTCCGTTCACGAGGTATTCCAGTGCCAATATGTGGGCGTCCGCCAGGTCTTCGACGTTCACATAGTCCCTTATGCATGTGCCGTCGCGGGTGTCGTAGTCGTCGCCGAAGAGCTCGAACTCCTTTCCGTCGCCGAAGGTGGATTTGAGGATGTTGGGGATGAGGTGGGTCTCCGGATCGTGCCATTCTCCCACCCTGCATCCGGAGTCCGCACCGGCCACGTTGAAGTATCTCAGGCGTACGCTTCTGATGCCATAGGCCAGGTCATAGTCGTCCATCATCCCTTCGACGGCGAGCTTGGTCCTGCCGTAGGGGTTGATGGGTCTCTGGGGGTGGTCTTCGTCGATGGGGGTGTACTCGGGCTCGCCGTAGGTGGCTGCGGTGGACGAGAAGACGATCTTGTCGACACCATGGTCCTTCATGGCATCCAGGAGGTTCATCGTCCCGCAGACGTTGTTGCGGTAGTAGATGTCCGGTTTCCTCATCGATTCGGCGACTTGAGAGAAAGCCGCGAAATGGATGACGGCGTCTATGTCGTTCCCTTCGAACGCCCTGTCTATGTCATCCCTGTTCAGGAGGTCGCCGGAGAAGGTCCCGAGGAATTTCCCTTTTGTGGATATCCCGGAGATGTTTTTTGAAGTCTCCATGTGGCCCGTGCTGTGGTTGTCGAAGGTCAAGACGTCGTATCCGGCTTCGAGGAGGGCCAGGACGCAGTGGCTGCCGATGTAGCCGTCCCCTCCGGTCACCATGACCTTCATTCGAATACCTCTTCGTAGACTTCCATGGCCCTTGCCACGGCCTTGTCCATGTCGTAGTATCTGTAGTCCCCGAGGCGGCCCAGGAAGTGCATGTTGGGATACTTCTTCTTAACCGCTTCCAGATATCTGGAGTATAGTTCGGCGGATTCATCGGTGGGAACGGGATAGTACCTCTCGTTCTTTCCGATGACGAAATCCTCCGAGTACTCCTTGGCGATGACGGTCCTGTCGGACCGGTCATCCAGATAATACTTGTACTCGTGGATGCGAGTGAAGTCGTAGTTGTTGGGGTAGTTGACGACAGCGTTGTCCTGATAATGCTCCCTGTCGTACGTCTCGAACCTGAAGTTCACGCTGCGGTAGGGGAGGGGACCGAAGCGGTAGTCCATCAACTCGTCTATGGGCCCGGTGTAGAAGATGTGGTCGTATTCCTCCGGGTTCTCTATGTCCTTGAAATCGGTGTCGAGCCTGACCTCGATGTTCGGTCTGTCGAGCATCTTCTCGATCATCCTGGTATATCCTTCGGAAGGGATCCCCTGATAGATATCCTGGAAATACCTGCAGTCCCTGCTGAGGTAGACGGGGACACGGGCGGTGACGGCGCCGTCTATCTGGGAGGGGTCCTTGCCCCACTGTTTCTCGGTGTAATGGACGAAGACGTTGTCGTAGACGTATTGAGCGAGGAAGCGGAGGTCCGCATCATCCTGTTCCATGAAGTCGCGGATGGGGATCTTGGAGCCGTATTCGAACCTGTCGAGGAGTTTCCTCTCGATCTTGTCGGCGAGGTTTTCGGGGAAGCAGCGGCGGATGCTGTCGAAGTTGAACGGGATGGGTACTTCGTTGCCTTCGATGACCGCGTATACGCGGTGCATATAGGTGTTGAAGGAGGTGAATTGTGAGAGGAAGTCCCATACCTTTTTGTCAGAAGTGTGGAAGATGTGGGATCCGTATCTGTGGATCATTATGTTGTTTTCGTCGAGGTAGTCGAAACAGTTGCCGCCTATTGCGTTTTTTTCATCTATGACTTTGATTTTGCAGTCCGTGGATCCGGAGGAGATGATGTTTGCAATGGAGGATCCTGAGATTCCGGCACCGACGATTAGACAATCCGACATTGTCTGTGCATTCTTATGGAGGTATATAGTTTTTTAACATTTTGTGTGTAAATATTATTTTACGACAATATTATCTATTGATGTCACTGATAGGTTTTCACAGCCTTCCAGGTCTCTGTTTATCGCATCGTCGGCCTCTCTCAGAAGGATTGGTATTCTTTTGTTACCTCTTTTATAGTTGGAGGATATGATTTTGCGATATTCGCTATTCAAACGTTCTATGGTGCGAGTAAGCAATATGGGGAGATCATTCTTCGATGCTATGCGGATGGTCTCCGTGATTCCTTTTATCAGATCTTCGGTATTCCTATCATCACATACTGCCGGATGTTTTCTGTCTATAGTATACCTGTATCCGCATATGGGAGCTATGCAGAATTTCTCAGATTTGATCATACAATTTACAAAGAACGGAACGTCCTGATATCTTCTGTATGGCGGGAACATCAAATCGTTGTCTATCAGAAAACTTCTTTTGAATATGTAACTTGTAAAATCATAGTCTTGCTGATAATCCTTATATTCCAATATTGGTCCTTCCGGGGATTTCCTACATTCCTCTCTGAAATCATTTGTTTCAATGATCTTCCAGCCTATCTTCAATTCGCGCAGACTGCCGCATATTGCCAATCCGTTTCTATGGGCCAGATCATACATTCTTTTCAGGGATCCACGATTTGGATAGATGTCATCCGAGTCCAAGAAAGAGATGAATTCTCCGGATGCGATGCTGATGCCTGTGTTTCTTGACACACCGCTTCCTGAATTGTGGATGTTTTTTTTAAGACGGACCTCCGGATGGTGGCTTATAATCTTTTTCACTATTCTCTCCGTATCGTCTGAAGAGCCGTCGTCTATGACTATTATCTCTTTCGGGGATACGGTCTGACGTAACGCACTGCGTAAGGCACGGCGTATCGTGTGTCCGCGGTTGTATGTCGGGATTATTATGGATACGGCGGTATTTTCGGAAGATGCCATATTGTCGACGACGGTATTGCGATTCGGCATATCGTTGTTTGGGATGTTTCAATCGCGGTTGAATATATCTCTGCAGAAGACTTTGTCCTTAACAGGGTCGAGTTCTTGGTTGAATCTGTTGGCCAGTATTATGTCCGATTCCGTCGTGAATGTATCCAGGTCGTTGACTATCTTCCAATCGTTGTATGCATCGTCTTTGACAGTCGGTTCGTAGACGATTACGTCGTATCCGTCGTCCCGGATCATTCTCATGATGTCGAAGACGCTGGACTCTCTGAAGTTGTCGGAGCCCGATTTCATGATGAGGCGATATATGCCGATGGTCGCTTCATTCTTGCCAGCTTTTTGCTCCACGGTATCGGCTATGAATCTCTTTCTCACGTCATTGCTTTTAACGATGGCCTCGATGAGGCTGTTGGGAACCGTGGCGTAGTTGGAAAGGAGTTGTTTGGTATCTTTGGGCAGGCAGTATCCGCCGTAACCGAAAGAAGGGTTGTTGTAGTTGTTTCCGATCCTCGGATCCAGACACACTCCTTCTATGATCTGTTTTGAGGAAAGACCGTTACGTTCGGCGTAGGTATCCAGTTCGTTGAAGAAGGAAACGCGCATAGCCAGATAGGTGTTGGAGAATAGTTTGACGGACTCTGCTTCCGTGGAACCCATGACGAGAGTAGTTGCATCATTTTCTTCGGAACACTCCGAGAGGAGGTCGGCGAATTGTTCGGCCTTATCTTGGAGGTTTTGATCTTCGAACGGTATTCCGACTATGATCCTCGAGGGATGAAGATTGTCATAGAGGGCTCTTCCTTCTCTCAGGAACTCCGGAGAGAATAGGAGATTCGAAATTTGTTTTCTTTTTGTTATCGATTCCGAGAACCCTATGGGTACCGTTGATTTTACCACTATTGTGGATTCTGGAGTGAGTTTTTCGATGGAATCTATGACGTTTTCCACAGAAGATGTATCGAATTTGTGTGTTGCAGTGTCGTAGTTGGTAGGTGTTGCGACTATGATGAAGTCTGAATCTTTGCATTCCGAGATGTCTGTGGTAGCCTTTAAATGGAGTTTTTTAGAGGATAAGAATGCTTCGATCTCTTTGTCGGCAATAGGGGATTTTCCAGAGTTGATTAGACATACTTTGTCTTTGATAATGTCTATTGCGGTTACTTCGTATTTTCTTGAAATTAGGACCGCTAAGGATAAACCCACATATCCTGTACCGACTACAGAAATCTTCATCAAATATGTTTAACTGTGTAATTATATTTAACATATTATTATTTTATCTATAACGTGAATTCGGGGATGGCTTGTTGAGTCGGTGATTTTTCGATAGCCTCCCCCAAACCCCAGACCGATCCCTCTGTCGGAGCTCCGGGCTCCGGCACCTTTTTTTCGAAGCCCATTTGCATATCCGCTGCTTTGCTTGGATATCCCATACATTGTTCATAAAATATTTAAACAAAACGTTTATTCTATTTCTTTTTTTCGCATAGTTTATATATTATTCACCCATGTACCGTATTTATACCTTTTTGCTTGGACGGACGGCAGGATGAACGTAGATTTCAACGAGGACACATACGAAGGGCTCCCATTCGCGACCGCATTGTCGATGGCGATGATGGAAAGACTCGATATCAGGAAGATGATCGACGCCGAATCCGGAAAGATCGACGGCGGGATCTACAACCTTAGCACAGGCATGGCGGCCAAATCCTTCATCGGAAGTATGACCTCGGAGATGGGTCGCAGACCCATCTATCGTACAAAGGCGGTATTCGACACCGCACCCAAGGACAAGATCTTCGGACCCTTCGTCAAACCGAACGGATTGAACGACAGGATATTGCGTGACAGGCTGACCGCGATGTCGAAACTCGATCTTCCGGAACTCCAGTGGAAGATGTATCAACACGTCACCGACCTGGTGGACCTCCATTCCCATGTGGACCATCTCGATGCCACAGACGTCGATCTCTGGGGTACCAAGTACGGATTATGGGATGACGACGGTACGCAACCGAAACACAACAACCCTGCGAAATCCAAAAGGAACCATCTGATGCAGAAGGAGATCCACACCATATGCGACGGCAACGGCATACCCGTCTATTCCAAAGCCTACGACGGTAACGTATCGGACATGGTGATGAACCGCGATTCCATAGAGTTCCTGAATTCGCACACGGATATCGGGGACAGGCTGCTGATAGCGGATTGCAAGATGGCGGCAGGGGACATCATCGGAAGGATGTTGGAAGTCGGAACACATTTCATCACCAAAGTGCCGACGAACTTCTCCGGGAAAATCCGTGACGACATAGTGCGCTCCGCCATGTCGGGCATCATGGACGAATCCGAGGAACACGGCGGCCGCCTGTATTACGATACCGATTCCGATACGGTGTTGGGCAAGGGTGTGACAAAGGATCTGCGTTTCATCGCATTCTCCCTGCCCGGAGGATATGAACGTGCGGAGGAGTTCATCAGAGGTCAGGGATCGACATCCTTCACGAAGAGGATCTCCTCCCTCGGTAAGTTCCACTGCGGGAAGGATGCAAGGGAGGCGTTCGACAAGGTGTTGGGATCGGCATACGGAGCGTATTCCGCCGAACCTGACATCTACCTCGACGACAGATTGATGAGGAAGGACCCGGACGGACCCTGTTGGAGGGTCAAGGCCAGGAACATAATGGTGGACGAGTCCCGCATAGGCGATTCGGCAAGGGCCTATGCGATCAACGTCCTGGTCACCGACCTTCCCCGCGGTCATGATGACGACATAATGAAGGGTGCGACCGCGGACATGGTGATAGACGCCTATCTGGGGCAATACCGTGTGGAACATGCCTTCCGTATGATGAAGTCCGATCTGAACATGGGGAAGGTGTACATCCATTCTCCCGCGAGACAGGATGCCATGAGGATATCCGGCGCTCCGGGCGAGACCGAGAAGGCATGGGATATCATCAGGAGATTGGACATCGAACCGGAATTGCTGCTCGGATACCGATGTCGTCTCCGCATACGGCAGCCGAGGCTATCGATCCGAGAGTGATTGATCATCCATCCCCGAATTCACGTGTAAGTCGGTCTCCTTCGGGAGTATGCAAGGGCTGTTGCAGGGTCCCGCTCGGCGGGACCGGGCAACTGTCAAAAACTGTTCGTTCAAAATCCATCAGCGGATGCTTCTGTCAAAGTCAGGTTCCAAGCTGTTCAACTGTGACATCGACGCCCGCAGGGCAGTCGATGAGGCATTGAAGGGGATGTCCTACAACGCCTACGATGTGGAATGGGATGTGGAACCTGTGGAGGTATCGATGGGATACGGCCACAGGGGAAGACCTAGGAAGGGCGAGGTCCCGACGGTGAAGACCGAGTACAGAGTGAACGTCAAGCTCACGTTCGACGAGGAGAGGGCTGTCGCCCTCTCCCAGGGCCGTGATGTCAGGGTGCTGATCACCAACATCCCCCGTGCGAACGAGGATGCGGAGAACATCCGCTTCGGGGCGACGGCGGACACCGTGCTGAAGACCTACCTGGGACAGTACAGGATCGAACACGGCTTCCAGCTCATGAAGGATGCATGGGCATGGACAGAGTCTATCTCCACAAGCCTTCGAGGGAGAACGCGATGATGTTCGTCATCGACTTGGCGACGATGATATCGGACATGATCCATGTCGTTCTGACCTCCAATGGTATCGATCATACCGCCGAGGACCTCGCAGGCCGTATGACCACTCTGACATTGATCCATGATCGCGAACACGATGAGGAGACCCTGGATGGGCCGGAGGCCCTCCAGGACCTGTTCTTCGATTGTATCGAGGCATTGTATATCGATCCCGATCACATCCTGTATTGATCCCCCGATTTCCGGGGTTTTACCAGCGTAAGCTATCGATCTCGATAAAATAATCAATTATGAAGTGCCGAATTTACGTCTGTCAAAGTCAGGTTATAGAATCAAAAATTACTGATTTAACAAAACCATCCACGAGTTTACAGGAGAGTTAATTTCTTTATCGATTCATCGGAATGATCTTCGAGTAATGCCTCACAATATTCTTTTTTTATCCATTCAGGATGTAATTTATAAGCTTTTTCATAATATCTTATGGCCTCCTTTAAATTTACACCATTGCCCTTGCCAAATCTATATGATTTCGCTAAACGAACATATGAATCCATTTCTGGAATCGATTGTAATTTTTTACAAATTATTCTTAAATGAATTGATGAATAACAATCTGTTTGAGAATACATTATGTCATACAATTGATATAATGCTTCAACAATCCCATATTCATACGCCTCAATTAGATAATCATATATTTTTCCAGAATACTTCTTTACATTAATCTTTGAATATGCTGTAGCTAGAATTATTTTTTGGAATATTGTATTCACGCAATTAGAATAGTTTTTTACAATTTCGTAATATCTTTCACGGCATAATAAATTATACATAACGTTTACTTGTACATTGTTGTTATCAAATAATTCCTTTTTTGTATTAGCATATTTACTAACTTCTGCTATTGAATAAATGGGTGTTATATATTGTATTGGAAAATTATTTTCATATTTCATATTATTTAATAAACAATTATAGTAACTTTCTTTGGGGAAATTAGCACAATACCGAATTAAACATTCCATTTCGGTTATTTTCGATAGAATAAATTTGTTATAATCTCCGTTATAATCATGATTTTCATTTGAAAAATTCACACTAGGGAGAAGATAGTCACACGGGTTTTGATTGCAAAGGCGAAGAGGATATGTTTCGTTTAATAGTTTTGCCTTGTTTAGATTCTCTTTACCAAGTTCTCTTCTACCTTCGATTTTTATGTTACATAGGTCGGGACCGAATCTAGTAAAAATCAATGTCGGCAACTCGTTTACATCGCTATCAAGTTTATTTATTAGGGGATCCATCAGTGGGGCTAACGATATCTGATTTGCTAGAAACCGTTCTACATGAACTTTGCCAAAATGATGTCTTGCTCTTGATTCTTTGTATAGGATATTTATTAAATTAGATTCACATATGTTGTGATTAAGGAGTTGATATTTCGTCCTAATATCATCTATTTGTTTATTAATAAAATTAACAATGTTTGGATATAGTTCAGACTTAGAAATTATTGATAAATCTCTGTACCTTGACAGTTGAATTCTAAGAAAAGAAGTTGAATCCTTATCTTTCCAATATCCTCTGATGCATTCTCCTCCCTCCCCTGTTAAGGTAAATTTATTTCTAGTGTAACATTTTTTAGGAAGTAGAGGAATTTTATGGAAACCACTTTTTATCAACTGATAATGATGATTGATTGATTCTGTAGTGTATGTTGTCCCATCATCATTTATTTCCATTCCATTCAAATCGAATGAATAGGTTTTTGCAATCTCAGATGCGATAAGATAATCTTCGTTAAATGTATGAAGATTTGAAATATTGCTGTGAATATTTATTTTGTTCAATTCAATTTGAGGAGATAGCAATAATGTAAGTGTCATCCTCGTGTCTAATCCACCAGATAAATCAGCATCGATGTGAGTGTGTTCATGCAAATTGCCAATAATGTTTGTCCATTTTAGATACCACTCATCTAATACATCAATTCCTTCTTTAGAATTGAGTGGAATTGTACCTTCGTTGTGATTATTTATTTTAATGTGTAGGCGCTTATTCTTTAAATTCCATTTTACCACAGCCCAACGATCTAATAATTTAATTTCATCTATTGGTGTGTCATAAACACTATAGCTGGATAAATCTACATTTATATATGAACTTAAATAATCTTTATTAAGAGTTAACTGATGGTTTTTAGAAAGATATTCTGCCAGTAGCAGGAAAGAATTACTTAATGCAAAATAATCCTTATTTGAATAATAATATATTCCCCATGAACCAAAATAGTCTTGAGTAATGACAACTTCTTTACCATCTGACCGAACTAAGATAAAAGCCCCGTCCTCACTAACATCTTTTTCTATATCAAATAGTTCTAAATTATCTTGGGTAATGATTCCTCTTGAACAAATCAAATAGCCGTAGATTCTATTTTTAGCATTTTGTATGTTATTTGAATCTAGGATAAAAAATTCATCATCCATTACTCTAATGATCTCTCCCCCCATTCATTTTCCATTTTCAACAATTCGTTCTTTGCCCATACTACTCCCTCCTTTGCTGCATATTTCATCAATCCATATGCTTTTTCATGATTGATAGTTACGCCTAATCCAGAATTATATGCTAAAGCCAACCTAGCAATCATATGTGCGTCTCCTTCAGCAGCTCTTTTTTCAGCATATTCTATAATTTCGGGATATAAGTCTACCATCTTTTGAGACCGAACATAATCAAACATTTCGCAATTTGCCCAATAAATATTGTGAACTATTGCTAATCTATAATATTTGATTGTTAAATCGGAGTTACTGTCTACTCCCTTTCCATCACGATAGGCTCTTGCTAGATATATTTCAAAATCGGTATTATTTCTTTGAACTTCTTCCTTGCATATCAGATAATACTCATATAGGGATTCTGCGGTGTTCATTCCCCATAATAATTTTACCAGTTCTGTTTTCGCCCAACGATGTCCAAAATAATCAGCATCCCGTAACAATTGCATTGCCACATTTACATCTTTCTTATTTTTTATATGCTCAAGCGCTTTTTCAAATAATTGCTTTGATAAGTTATTGTAATCTGTATTAATGCCGAGCAGTTTCTTTTCTTTTTTTGAAAGATAGTTATTTTCGGATGATATGTCTATCCAATAATTGTATAAAATTTCGTCTTTTAGAACATGATCCCCGTCTTTATACATTTTTGCTAACCGGAATTGCGCTTTAGGATCATGTCTAGATTCCACAATTGTCTTGTATTTTAGTAATTCATTGAATAAATCAAAGCGGTCCTGCCACATTTTTGTTATAGCGATTAATAATTCATCATCATGTTTACTAAAAAAAATATTATTGCGAATTAGATAATCTATTAGTTCAAAGAGGTATAAATAGTCCTGTGAATTGTGTGTGGCCCAATCTCCTGACGATGCTATTATTGGTTTTGCCTTATACACCCAGGTACAAACATTTTCACATGAAGATAATCCGAATTTAATTTTGTGATTCATTTCCCAATTTAGATTTGCTATGGGTATAAAATCATCTTTCGACAAGCAGTTTACCATCAGAATATATCTATTCATTCCTCTATTGATTACGTCCCTTACATTATTGCGATAAATCAATTCTGAATCATCTATTTTTAATCCCATTATTTTTTCTATATTATCGACACTTTTTTGTAGGGAATGAATATCTATTTGGGGATTGATTGCAACAACAACACATCCTTCTACATATCTTGATATGTGTATGGCTGAAGTTCCGCCTCCAGAACTCCCATATAATATTATATTTGAATAATTCACATCAAGATTATTAGCTATATGCTTGATTATTTTTGAACACAAGTTCCGATAGTCTTTATCCTTGGTTCCATAATACCATCCTAGATTGAGATTGTGAACGGTAGTCATGGGATCGGCTATAGCTAAAGTTGATCCGTGTGGATTCCATGACCACCTTTGGAAAATAGCCGGATTTATTGCAGCACCAGATAAAAAAACATAAAGAAATTTATCAGAACCTTGTTTGTAAAAGCAATTAAATTCAACTTCATCCACTACAATTGTATATTGTCCTGGGTTGACATTCCCATCAAAGGATTCCAATCTTATTTTACCATTGTGTTGATGTAAATAATCTGTTCTTAATGAAGAATTTAACTCAACATTTCTAACGCCTGTCATAAAACTATTGTAATCTCCATTATACTCGAGATTTGCATATTGTTTTAGTATCGGCGAGTGCTCTTTCATTCCTTTTCACCTTTTATGGAATATTTTTTTTGATTTTAAACGTTCTATATAATTTTCTACAACTTTGAGCCTACATTCTAATTTGGATATTATTTTGTTTGACGATAACAAACTTGAATCAATAGATGAAATCTCTGATTTGTCTATTTTTTTTATAAAATCCACATTTATGTTATTTAGTAGAGTTTCATACAAATTGACTATTACTGGATCACACATGGTTAGATATTGTTGAATTGCTGGCATGTTGGTTTTTAAACGTAGGTAGTTGTAATAATGCAATTTAGGCAAATCATGAGTATTCGACCATACAAAAATATCATTCATTGCTTTCAACATGTCTGCTACCTTTCTTTCGGTCCAATTTATTGATTTATGCATTATTCTGTATCTATATGTGCACTCGGGAATTGCATAAAATTCTCCTGCGATAGTCATGCATTTTATAAAGAATGGGGGGTCCTGGTACCTTAAATAGTCAGGAAACATTATGTCGTTCTCAATCAAAAAATCTCTTTTATATATAAATCTGGTATAACCGAAGTCGAATTGATAATCTACATATTTTATCATTTTTCTCTCGGCAAATGTGTATCCGTCCAAAGGAAATTCATATTTTTGGGATACTTTTCCCTGATTTAATGATGAAAATGAGCCACCGCAAATTAAAGCATTTTTTGATTTTGCACTATGATATAAATTTTCCAATGTTGTTGGGGAAGGATACATATCATCTCCATCCATAAATGCGATATACTCTCCCCTAGCAATCTTTATGCCCTTATTTCTTGCAATACCTGATCCCATATTTTCTTGATGTAAAACAACGATGTTGGGCCATAACATAGACCAACGGATCAAATATTTTAAAGTTTCATCTTCAGAGCCATCATCTATACATATTATTTCAATTTCAGGCAGTGTGGCCATTTCTTCTAAAACAGAAATTAAACAATCATTGATTGTATTGGCCGTATTATAACAAGGGATGATAACGGAAACTAAGTAGTTGTCATTTTTATTATCTATCTGCTGTATTTCTTCATTAGATTTTACTATCTCTAAACTTTTTTTTAATTTAATACGAATATCTTTAATTCTTCTTTGTTTTTCGGCAGGTAATGTCCATATCTTATCCTTGTAAGTGGATAAATATGCATAATCTAACCACATATCTGACATCCAAACTGAATTGTCCTGCCATGGTTTTACTTTGTTTGCAAAATGGATGATGGTTGGTTTTTTTATCGCATCTTCAATTTCATCTCTCGGTACAACTAAATCCAATTTATACCGTTCCTCACTTCTGGGAAACAAGTATTTTGTTTGTGCATTAAATCTAAATGGCAGTGTCTTTATTCTTCCATAGCACGCAACATTCAAGATGTCCTGATCCTCTGAGCGATAATTGTTGCGTGATAATTCAATGAACTTATCAATCAAATTATCATTTCTAATCTGCTTCAGATTCATTAGAAGTACGCCTGCATTAATATATTGATCCATCGCAGGAATTTGCAGTTCATTTAACTTCTCATCTCTCCATTCAAGAGGGTAATAGTATCCTGGTGCTTTTATTCCTCCGATGTAATTGCTGTCTAAAGAATAACGATAGAAGATCGCTAGATCTTCGCATACAATTACATCATCATCCAAATAAATTGCTTTATCAAGATCTTTAAAAATATCCGCTATCAACAATCTACTGAATGTAATACTGGAAATATGGGATGTTGAAATCTTAACATCATTGAATATGCTACCATCTACATTTTTAAACTGTATTGAACAATCTGTGTATTTAGAACATAAATTGCTAATTCTTTTTCTATTACCTTCAGAATAATCATTAGGTACCATACAACGAATGTCATATGAAGTGGAATTACTTTTGTTGGATAGTAATGAGGTTATTGCTACACCCATTGCAATTGAATAATTATTGTCTGCCGCAAAAATTACAGGAATTGTTATGGAAGATTGTGCAATCGCAGTCGGTAATTCTAAAGTTTTTACTCCGTCTTGAATCTGCTTATGGATGAAAATCCCCGTAATCCACTCAGAAATATACATTCTTTTGCCAGTCATGTCCATTAACGACTCATATTCCCTAAGAATTGTGAATATGAAATCACAATAATCCATGAACAATTGTTTCTTCATTATGAAAATATTACAAAAATATAATCCACTACCCTTTAGATATTGGTCTGCTGACTCAGAATAATCTGGGAATTTGTCCTTCAAAATCGATACAGCAAGATCTAACTCAGATATGTCAAAATTTCTTTTATAGTGCTCATATGCACTTGCTCTCCATTGTTTGCGTGGTACTATTAGATCATATTCAGAACAATAATGTTTTACCGTTGATTCTGAATAACCCAACTTATCGGACAGGTAATTGTCATTAATATCTCCGAATTCGTACACAGATTTTTCAGATTTTTTAAAACATAGATGACGCCTATAGTGAAAATGTCCGATATAATCTGGATTTCCTATTTTTTCATAATTTTTCCAAGCCCAGTAAATGCTGGTCATTTCATTATAGTAACGATTTTTTTCAGAAATGTTGTCTCCATCATTGTCTCCAAGGCAATTCTCGATCAGCCAGGGTAAATCACTATTATTTGATGATATTGCTAATGCTCTGCCTGCGTTGACTGGAGTTAAAATATCGTCTTTTAATAAAGAATCCTTTTTATGATATGATATTATTATTTTCAATGAAATATCTTCATCCATATTATCGCCTTACTTGTTGTTAAGTATGTCTTATCTACATATTGATTATGTTCATCAGAATAACGATTGCATATACTGGTGTCTGAATTCTGTATAAACTTGTAAAAATCATTTTTTAGTCGAGAGGGGAGGGTGTGGCACCTCCACCTCTCGACTTGAAAATATTGTCCATTATTGAGAGTTACTTTACTCAGTTGTATTGGGCTCAGTTCCTTTTCCATCTCTGTACATTTCTCCCAGGCGGTTTTTACACCAAGAGTCCCCGAGAATGGCGGCTTTCTCATACCATTTTGCAGCCATACGATAATCTCTTTTAACACCGATGCCGTCATAATAGTAATTTCCCATTCTTCTGATAGCATACAGGTTACCATAAGTGGCTATATTCTCCATGAGTTTCATTTGTTCCACACATAATGTGTTGTCATCGACTATTTTGGATACGCACATGTCTATGATATTTGCTATTGATATGGTGTTTCCGGAGTTTGCAGCTTCCTTGAACCATGCTAGAGCTTTTTCATTGTTCGGCTCAGTTCCTTTTCCATCTCTGTACATTTCTCCCAGGCGGTTTTTACACCAAGAGTCCCCGAGAATGGCGGCTTTCTCATACCATTTTGCAGCCATACGATAATCTCTTTTAACACCGATGCCGTCATAGTAGTAATTTCCCATTCTTTTGATGGCATCTAGATTGCCACAGGCGGCCATATTCTCCATGAGTTTCATTTGTTCTATGCATTTTTCATTCGCCAATATATTTGCATTAATCGCATTTGAAAGTGACGTGGAGTTACCGCCATTAGCACTTTTAGAATATAGTTCGCTAATAAATATGTGGTCACACCAATTGTTTAATTTAATCCAATCAGCAAGCCACATATTATTAATGGTGTTGGAATTTTCCGAAAATAGATCGAACCACTTGTCCGATTCTTCTAGATTGACATCTGTTCCGATACCGTTTTTGTACATAGTTGCTACTTGATACTGGCATTTGCCATTGCCTGCTTTTGCTCCTTTTAGATACAATTTGAATGCCAATAATTCATTTTTAGGTATTGTTTTTCCCTGCATGTAAAGGTCTGCCAACAGAACTATTGATGGCATGTGTCCCATATCGCTGGCTATTTTTAATGAATTCTCCATCTCCTTGTAATTTTTAGTAGTGCCTACCCCGTCTCTTTGCATAAGTGCAATCTGGTATAGTGCAGGGTAATATCCTCCTTTAGCAGATTTGGTGAACCATTTGAATGCCTCACACCTATCTTCTTTGGACTGTGCTGTTTTAAAAAGATAATCTGCAAATCTAAATTGGTTTAATGGATTTCCTTCTTCAGCCATCTTTTGGAATAACTTCTTTGTTTTAATTTGTGATTCATTACTTTTCGAGGTTTTTCCAAAAGATGCAATTTTTACTTGGGCATCAGTATTCCCCTTGTTTGCAGCCGATTGGTACAGATTCATGGCCTCGGAAATGTCATATTCATTTCCGCTCTCCAACAGGATGTCTGCATATTCGACCTGTGCCAAAGTATGTCCCTGATCGGCCGCCTTCTTCATCCATTCCTTATACAGTTCCTCGCTTTTTCCGAAATTCGTACCGTCCCGGTACATTATCGCCAATTCGTACTGGGATTCCGCTACCCCCGCCTCCGCCTGATCCGCTATGATCTCCGGAGACGACGACATCTTATTCTGGTATTCCGCACAGACGTCCTTCGCCTTTCCATCCCGTATGATCTTTCCATCCTCTATCCATACGGCACGGTTGCACATGTCGGCCACGTCGTTTATGGAATGGGAGACGAAGACCACGGTCTTCCCGCTCCTGGCAAGTTTCTTGAAATGCTCCTTCGCCTTGGCCATGAATGCGGCGTCACCGACACTGAGGATCTCGTCCACCAGCATTATGTCGGAATCCACATTCATCATAATCGAGAACGCCAGTCTTCCGGACATCCCCGAGGAATATGTCCTGACCGGGTTGTCTATGTACTTGGATATTCCAGAGTACTCGATTATCCTGTCGATCTTGGAATCCATCTCCTTGCGGCTGAACCCGTACAGCTCTCCTTTGAGATAGATGTTCTCCCTCCCGGACATATCCTGATGGAAACCCATTCCGAGCTCGAGGATCGATGCGACCTTCCCGGAACACTCTATCGTCCCGGAATCCGGCTCCATTATCCTGGCGATCATGGAAAGGAAGGTGCTCTTCCCGCTTCCGTTCCTTCCCAGGACTCCCAGAACATCGCCTTTTCTGATATCCAGCGTGATCCCGTCCAAGACCTTGTTCTCGATGGTCTTGGTAGGGTTCCTGTTTAGAATGCCCCCTTTCTTCTCGGGGTCCTCTACCTCGATCTTGAATGTCTTCACGATGTTCCTGATCTCTATGGCGTTCTTGGGATCCATTTATCTCACAACCTTTCGGCGAATCCGCGTTTGAGTCTGCGGAATACCGCCAGTCCCAACATCATCGAGACCAACGGCAGTATGATGCACATCAGCAGGACCTTCATTTCGGGGATCTCCCCGAAGTATACCATGCTGTGGAATGCTTCTATGTAATATGTGAACGGGTTCAGCCAGATGATGTTTCCCAACACCCCCGATACGCTGTCCGCAAGGAAATACATGGGGGTCATGAAGAAGAACACCATGCTGACCGAACTCAATATATGCTGTACGTCGCGGGCATACACTGTAAGCGACGAGAACAGAAGGGTGTATCCGGTGGTGAACAGGGCCATCAGCAGCAGTATGGCCGGAAGCAACAGCAGCGGGACCCAATCCAGGGGATATCCCGTCACTGCGATTATGATCAGTATGACCGCATAACCCATCACCATCACGATGAAGTTGCTTATGACATGTGCCAGGACGAGGATCTCCCGGGGGAAATACATCTTCTTCACCATGCCGGAATTACCGACTATGGCTCCGGCCCCCCCAGTCAGATTGGACACCATGAAGTTGAACGGGAATATCCCTGCGGCGATGTATACCCAGAAGTCCGATATGGGGGAGGCCCTCACCTCGGTGAAGACCACATAGTAGACGACCAACATGATGATGGGCATGACGAAGTGCCAGCCGAATCCCAGGACGGAGTTCCTGTAGCGTCCGAACAGGTTCTTGGATACCAGGGACCTGAGGATGTTCTTCGATTCATAGATCTCGCGGAGATCCTTCCTGAGACCGTTCCTCCTTTTGACCGGAACGATGCTGCTGTCGCTGTCTGTCATTACGGATCATCGTCAAGTAGAGGGTCCTGATATTAAAATGGTACAACTCAGAATTTCTGTATTCTTTAGACCTCCGGTTGGCAGGTCTCTGGTCCGATCCCTCATGTCGTCTTGTCGGACGAATGTATTTAGGTGTACGTCTCCCATGACATGTTATGACATTATCCAAGAATGTGTCGATCGCAATCGTGGCCGTAGTCGCAGTAGCAGTCGTCGGAGCCGCCATCGTCGCAGTCCCGGGTCTCATGGACCCTGTGGAGAAAGGCGTTACTTATGATGGGAACGGCGGTAAGACGTCTGATGGGGAGACCTCGGTCAAGTATTCGAATGCCGAGGCCGTCATCAACATGTTCTCCTACAGCGGTCATATATTCGTCTGCTGGAACACCGCCAGGGACGGGAGCGGTATAGATTACAAGGTCGGAGACCCCGTGTCCGAAGGAATGACCCTGTATGCCAAATGGGCGGAATCGCCTTTGAGCGTGTCGTCATACAGTTGTTCCTCGGCCGGTATAGACAAGGGAACTCTCTCATTCACGATCAACGGCAAAAGCCTCGGTCTAATGAGCCAATTCTATTCCCCCGCCATCATCGTGGCCGAGTTCGGGACAGGATGGACCTATGACGAAGAGGGGTCCATGTTCACCGGATACATAGGTGAGACGACGGTCATCCTGAAGATCAGGATCACGGGATGCACGGAAGGATCCGTCATCAGCGAAGTGTACAACGGTCTCCCCCGGGTCGGATTCGAAGCGACGGACGACATAGGGGTCAGCATCCATGTGACCAAAGTCGTCTGAATCCCCATACGGACGATTTCCAACGGCCCGGGTCACATGTCCTGCCCGGGCCGTCTTGCTTCATATCTTTCCCGAAGTTTCGGACCGGTCTCGTCTGCGGGCTATGACGCAGATTCATCTGCGTCCGTCCTTTCTGTATACGTTTACGCTCCGGAATCCGGCCTCCCGCAGGTCGCTTTCCATCCTTTCCCCGCTGTAGATCCTCATTTTGCTTATTCTCCTCGTCCACACATCGTCGTGCGGGCCGCTGCCGTCGGTCTCGTTGCATATCATGAATCTGCCGCCCTCCCTCAGTGATCCCAGGATATGTCCAGACGAAGTCCGCACGGTTGGTCGATGTGTCGTCCGATGTTTTCGATAAGAACATAATGTTGACCGTAGACCCCTGTAACATATCTGGAAAACTGACCGTCATCGGCGGTTCCGCCTCGGTCGCCGGAGTGACCATCTCCCTCGGACCGCACTTGGCAGTCACCGGTCCTGACGGATCCTATGTCTTCACCGTCCCCTATGGGATGTCGGGAGACATCATCGTATCCATTCCGGGATATTCGCAGATTACCGTTGCATCCGTCAAGGATCTTTTTGCGGATATCTCCGGCAAGGACCTCGTCCTGAAGGCCAACGTATACAAGGTCGTCTTCAAGGACTACGACGGTTCCAAAATATCGGAGGTATCCGTCCTCTGGGGAGATGTCCCGACAGTGCCAGACGATCCATCCAGAGCATCAGACGGCAAGTATGCGTACACCTTTGCGGGGTGGTCCCCGTCAGTCGGAGCCTATGACGGCACCGTGACGTCGTACACGGCGACCTACGGATGCGACGACCATCGGAAAAACGGGCGGCCATATGGGACATAACGTCGTCCTCTACGTATTCTGTACCGCATGTACCGCGATATTCCTGGCGGCAGGTGTAACTGGGAAGCGGGTGGGGGTCTGATGGGAAAGGTCCGGAGGAATCTCCTCCGGACCTGAGACCCCGTACCGGTTTTATATCCGGAATCCATGGTTCCGTACTGCAGTATGGTGATCCGATGGCGGGGGATACAAGGACGTTGGTCGTTTTCGATGTGGACGGAACCCTTACGGACTCCCGTCCGTCGATCTACGCATCATACCGCCATGCGGCGCTCAACGCAGGTCTCCCGATACCGTCCGACGACATGCTGGCACATCATCTGTGCGGAGGGCTTCCGGACAACGTCAGGGAACTCTTCGGGGTCGAAGGCGATGCCGCTTCGGAGGTCATCGGTCTGTACCGCAGGTATTATTCCGAGGAGTGCGTAGGTAAGGTCCCGCTGTTCGACGGTATGGAAGAGGTTCTGAGGGACCTCCGTTCCGAGGGATACTTGCTTTCGGTGGCCACCATGAAGATCGAGGATGTGGCGACGGAATTCATCCGCGGACTCGGTCTGGAGGACCTGTTTCTGACGGTCGCAGGTGCGGATGCCTCCGGTACCGTGACCAAGGCGGATATGGTCCGCAGATGTGCCAGAGAGGCAGATGCGGACATCGTCGTCATGATAGGCGACTGTCCTCAGGACCTGGAGGGTGCGAGACAGGCGGGGGCGGGGTTCATAGCCGCCGCCTACGGGTATGGACTTCCGCCCGGAAAGTGCAGGGAGGAAGGGATACCGTACGTCCTCTCTCCTAGGGACATCCCTGCGGAAGTGGGAAGGATGAAATCCCGCCTCAAGGAATGAGCCAGTGACATTGGACGAGGTATTTCGGAGAGATGTAGGAATCGCACATCTCGGTTCGGGGAATCCTTTCATCTTTTAATGGTCGCCATATCTAAGGTCTCTGATGAGCTCGGGAAGATTCGTTCCAACACTGCACTAGATCCTATTGATGTCGTTTTCAAACTCCGCTGAATTATTCAAGGCTATGTCTATTTTTGGAACAATCGGTCTAAAGTCTGTCTTTTTACCAATTTTTTTCTTTTTCATTTCAGAGTCTATTGTCGCAGATACTCTTTTAGGATTTTTCAAATCATCCAGTATTTCCGAGATATCGAAGTGGAGAAGGATCCATAATTCAAATTTAGGATTTGTTATGTATGCCCTGTATCCTCTTTCTGTGCATTCTTTTACAAACCTTTTGTATTCTCCAACAGGGCGTGCATCGCTATCTACGATTATGCACACTGTATCGACGGCCTCTTCATAATGAATCTGATCGTTCAACAGTTCAAGGCCGTGGACGTCACATTCCTTTTGTATATGATCTATACATACATCTATAGCTTTGGAATAATCCTTTATATTTCCTTCGAAATTTACTAATTTATTATTTTTTAGAACAACATGGAGCTATTTGGCTATGTTTTCTTTATGTTTTTCGAACTTATGCCCGAATCTGATCAGCGATTCGATTATTTTTCCTATCAGGAGATTTTCGGAATACTCTCCAGTCTTAAGCATATGGATGTATTCGTCTGTGAGTGAAATGAGTTTTATCGGATCGCTGTATCCGTCTTGCAAGGCATATCTTCCAAGCACCACTATGTCCACCATAGGTGTTTGAGAGTATTCCTTCTGTATTTCCGATACTGCTTCGAAATACTTCCTTTCGGTCACATATCCCTCTGAGATGATGAGGAATTTTTTACGTATATGCATTGGCTCCGATGCACGTTTGTTTTCTATCGCAGTTGTGGGCCTCATCATCACTCCAAATCGGGAAATATACTTCTGAAACACGGTATCGCACCGTATCTTCCATCCAAGTATGCCTTATCGATGCGTCTGTCCTTTCTCTCTCCGAATGCTTCCAGGGAATAGATTTTCGATGTCCCGGCCGTATCTTTCTCTACGAACCAGATCTCGTCCCTGCGTACAATATCCAGATCCATGAGCCTGGATTCGTGGGTGGTTACGATCAGCTGTCTTCTGAGATCTTTCGGGAGCGATTCGAAATCCCTTATGAATTTCTGGGTCATCTGAGGGTGCAGGCTCCTGTCGATCTCGTCCACGACATATGTCAGATCCTTCAGATCGTTCCCATTCAGCAGGGGAAGCAGCTCCACCAGTCTTTTCGTCCCATCCGATTCCTCGGTGTATTCGAACGATGTTCCGTTGTGGTCGAACATCATCTTTTTAAGTATGGGCTCTCCCGATTTTCCGACGGTCAAAGTGAATATTCCGGAAGGAGATCTTATGGTCCCTATGGGTTCGCTACGGTTCCTGATGTCCCGCATCATCTGTTCCAGGAGATCGGGAGGTATCATGTTGCTGCGGTCCTTTACATCCTCGTATCTTATTCCGGATATTCCCGTCCCATAATGCGGAAGGGTGTTCCCTGTGAAATCGGACAGGTTGCTGTTTATGTTGTAGTTGAGGGATGTTCCTGCTGCGACTATCCTGAGGGAGTTGGTGAACCATCTCATCAATCTGTTTATGGCCGATAGTTTACTTCCCTCCCTCTCGGGAGCTTTCGACATGACCGTGATGAACGGAATCCATCCGGCAGATCTGGCTTCCGTGGAGTATACTTCGAAATATTTCGAATCCTCGTCTTGTAGATCCAGTTCTGTTCTAATGGTGTCTTTGATCCTGAAGAATATCTTGCTATGCCTGCCTTTGTTCGACAGATTGTACAGCCATTCGGTCAATATCTCTCCGGACGACAGCAGTACTTCGAAACCATAGGCATACTGTGTCCCGTTCAGTTCCACGGTGTACTCGAATGCAGTGGCTCTTTTGGAGTTCTCCGGATTGATCCTGCAGTAATCGTTCTTTGGGATCGGGTATCCGAATATGAGGCCTCTCGAAGCGATCATCGCTTTGACGAGGTTGGTCTTCCCCGAACCATTGGAACCGAATATGACCGCTGTGCGGAGGATCCCCTGGTCTTTCATATCATACACATGGTCTGCGTGGTCGCGAGTACTTCCGGATACCATGGACAGGGATTGTTCCTTGTCGAACGATTTGTAGTTCTCAACTCTGAATTTTATCAGCATTTTTCCAGCTCATTCGATTTTTTCGAGAAGTTTAATCAAATATAGCAAGTATATGATATATAATTGTGCTTTATATTCGAAAAAATCGATATCTCATCACCACAAAAGCCGTACAGGAATAAATGTCGGCCATGTCTGGTACAGCTTTGTCTGAAATCGGGTCCATGCGATGGCATGGAATACTCCGGGAAAACATATAATCCCCCGCCTGTCATTCCACCTGCCATGAAGGCCGAAGAGATCCTCGCCACATATTGTACCGGAAGCATGTTCATACTCGAGAGACAGGATGTGGTCGTAGGGATACTCCAAGACAACGGTGTCAAGAAGAAGGATGCCGAGAAGGCGTATTCCATATTCAAGCAGAACCATCCGTTCGGATATTCGGGCGACGACGTCCCTCCCGTGGATACCGACATGTTCTTCCGTGCGGGGATGAGGTACCTCGATGCCGCCGACGACCTCGTATCGTTCAAGAAGGCCTATTGGACGCTGTTCGTGGCCGCCGTGAGGGGACATCCCGAGGCTCTTTTCCGCCTCGGCATGCTCATGGGCGGGGAGTACGAGGGATGTCCGTTCACGGAGGTCAGGTCGGCCGTCAAGTTCTTCCGTAAGGCCGACGAGAAGGGACACCCCGATGCAAAACTCCATCTGGCACTTCTGATAGCGGACGGATTCCGTCCCGATACGGCCGAGGAGGCCATGTCCCTCATGGAGGCGGAGGTATCCGCGGCTGACGCCGGGGAGGATGCGGACACCCTCTTGGATGCCATAGCCGGTCTGAGGGGAGGGGATGCGGCACCCGCTCTGGAGAAGCTCGTATCCCTCTCGGAGAAAGGCGTCTCCGAGGCCTCGGTGATATTGGATGCGGTCTACCGCGAAGGATACAGGACGGAGAAGGATCCGGGACTGGCGGACCGTTATTGGAGGTCGGTATCCTTCTGATACCACGTACCCTCTCATTCCAAGTTGAATATGTAGGACGTACGGTGACGGTATTCGTCACCTTTTCTGAGGACCGCCGACGGGAATTCTGGGTGGTTGGGGGAATCGGGACAGTATTGTGTCTCCAGACACAGTCCGCTCCATTTCCCGTATCTCGCGCCGTCCTTTCCTTCCATTTCCTTAAGTCCGTTGGCCGTGTAGAACTGTATGGCGGGATAGTCCGTGACCACGTCCATCTCGATGCCAGTCTTGGGTCCCTTCACCTTGGCCGCCATGATGTCGTCCAACAGGTAGTTGTTGTCGAACCCGCCGTACCTTCTCATCCTGGTCCCGATGGCCCTCGACTCCCTGAGGTCCAGGGGCGTCCCTTCGACGGATGCGATCTCCCCCGTGGGCAGGGACCTCCCTCCGAACACCGTGTGACGGTCGGAGTTGATCATGACGTGGTGGTCCTCCACCGTACCGTTCCCGTGCCCGTTCAGGTTGAAGTATGAGTGGTTGGTGAGGTTGCAGACGGTATCTCTGTCGGAATGTGCCAGATAGTCCATGGTCAGGCCCGAGTCGCCCAGGGTGTATTTCACCTTGACATCCATGTTGCCCGGATACCCCTCCTCCCCGTCGGCGCTCTGGAGGGACAGGGTGACGGAGCTTTCCGATGACCCTTCTATGTTCCAGATTCTCTTATCGAATCCCTTGTTCCCTCCGTGGATATGGTCCGGGCCCCTGTTCCGGGAGAGTTCGTAGGTCTTCCCGTCCAGTTCGAACCTCCCCTCGGCTATCCTGTTGGCGAACCTTCCTATGATGGCCCCCATGCGGCCGGAGCGGGTCTCGTAGTCGATGACGTTCTCGTAACCGAGGACGACATCCACGTCGAACCCGGACGAATCCGGGACGTAGAGGTTCTGGAGGACACCTCCGTAGGTGAGGATCCCGCAGCTCAGGTCCCCCTTCTCCAGGAAGACCATCTCCACCTCCGCCCCTTCCGAAGTCTTTCCGAATGACGTTCTCACGGCCGTCCCTCCTCAGTACCTCGCCTCGACGGTCTTCAGACCGGTCCCGAGGATCCTCCCTACCTCCTTCAGCATGTCCTCGGTGACATCCCCGGGAACGTTCCTCAGCTCTATCTTGAACATGGCTATGGCACACGGTCTCCTGTAGTCCAGACGGTCCAGCGACCCTTTCCTGCCGCAGCAGGGCATCGTCATGCCGATGTCCGAGAAACCCTTCTCCTCCGCCACGTTCATGGCCTCGCCCCATGAATCGAAGGGGACCTCCTTCCCGCAGAACGGGCACACGATGCTTTCCAGGTATTCTCCGCAGTCTATGAACTTCGGAGAGCACCACTACTCGGTACACACATCGTTCGTCCCCGTCGAATCCGCCAGGAAGTCCATCGCATCCCCCAGCCTCATGGCGTCCGGGACGAACCGCGGGTCTTCCGAAGTGACTTTCAGTACACGTTCCGCCATATCAGTCCCTCTCCCTCTGCGCTATGAACCTGTCGGGCCTCATGGGGTCATGATGGTAGAACTGGCTGTAGAGCCAGTCTTCGTCGGCATCGGTGCCGTCGATGCGCCTCTCGAGCTCCCTCTTGGTCACGGGCATGACCTGAAGGCAGGTGACGTTCCTGCCGAGACCCATCCTGCACTGGAGGATGGACGTATCCTCGATGACCTCGGGGAATAGCAGTATGACGCCTTGCATGGTGTCCTGCTCCCTGCCCAGATCGATGATGTCCGTGGCTATGACGCCCATCCTGTTGGAGAAAGGGAACATGGCGGTCTCGGTCAATATCTGCCAATACCATAGCCAGTCGTCGGACCCCTCCTCGATCCTCACGGTGGGGTCGAGGAACATCATGTACTCGTTCTGCAGGGTGGCGGTCTCCCCGTATCTTACGCCCTCCCTCTTGGGCATCCTGTAGTCGCTCGCACCTCTGGTGCAGAGCTTCCAGAACGGATACCTTCCCGTAGGTGCGAACACTAGGATGTCTATGGGCAGCTCGGTCTCTGCCTTGTTGCGCATGACCGTGGCGGCCTTCTGACCGAAGCACCTCTCGAAGTGGTCGGTAAGCTTCTCCATTTCCTTCGCATTCATATGGACACACCGATTCGTTTTATCGGATTTATTGATTGGGTGTCGGGATCACGTATGGGCCGGTAGTACATGCGGCAGTCTGGCACATTGTGCTGAGAACATGGGAGCTCCATGAAGGGGATAGTACATCTCCTCCACAGGAATCATGTTTATAACCTATGAAATGATATATGTATCCATGAAGGAGGAAGGCAGATTGTTGGCGATCCCCAGCGGTGTGGACGATTTCAGGAAGATCCGCGAAGGGGGATATTATTTCGTAGACAAGTCCGAACTGGTCTCGGATATCGTCAACGATCGGTCGGAAGTATTCCTCTTCACAAGACCCAGACGCTTCGGGAAGTCCCTCAACCTCTCCATGATCGACGCCTTCTTCAATCTGGAGTACAAGGGCAACAAGTGGTTCGACGGGCTGAAGGTCAACTCCCATCCGGAGGTGGAGGAGCACAGGAACGCATATCCCGTTATCCGCCTCTGCATGAAGGACCTGTTCGTGAGCAGGCGTGATATGTTCCTACCGATGTTCAAAGGGATGCTGTCCAGAACGTTCCGTCCGTTCGAATACCTCAAGACGTCGGATAAGATATCAGAATCCCTCCGCGACCTGTATCTCGGGAAGGATCCGGTGTATTTCGAGGATGCGAGGGCCCTGGATTCCATACCTGCATTGTGCCAGATGCTGGAACAGCATCACGGGGTGAAGCCGATAGTCCTCATCGACGAATACGACAACCCCATCAACAACGCGTTCAACAAGGACACCTACGACGATGTCATGGGGTTCCTTCGCGGGTTCTACTCTTTGACCCTCAAAAGCAACCAGTACATGAGCTTCGCCGTCGTAACGGGCGTGATGCAGATAGCGAAGGAGAGCATATTCTCCGGCCTCAACAACCTTGCAGTGGACAACATATTCTCCAACAACTTCGACGAGAGGTACGGGTTCACCGAACCGGAGGTAAAAGACCTCTGCGCATACTACGGCCATCCGGAGAAGTTCGAGGAGGCCAAGGAGTGGTACGACGGATACAGGTTCGGGGATGCCGACATCTACAATCCGTGGAGCCTCCTGATGTACATCAGGAACAAATTCAAACCCGGCACCTACTGGGCCAGCACCAGCGGGAACGATATCCTGGACGTGTTGCTGGAGAATGCCGACAGAGATACCAACTCGGTGTTGGTGGCCCTCGGCAACGGACAGGCGGTCGTCAAAGGGATAAACCCTGCCGTTGCAATGGAGGACGTAGGGAAAAAACCGACCGCCGTATACTCGATCATGGCCGTGGCCGGGTACCTCAACGCGGTCCCCGAGGGGGACGACATCTACAGTCTGTCCATTCCCAACCGCGAGATGTACAAGGTGTTCTACGACAAGGTGATCGATTCGGTGTGGAGGTTCGACAAAGATCTGTTCAAGCCTCTCTTCGACTCCATGGAGAATGCGGACGTCCCGAAGATGGAGGAGAGCCTGTTCATGCTGTTCTCGAAGAAATTTCCCGACATCCTGCTGAAGGACGAGGCCGACTACCAGCTTGTTCTGGCGACCATCGCCCTGGGGAGGGGAGGCAGGTACGACGTGGGCATCGAGAGGGAGGCCGGCAACGGCAGGGCCGACATAATCATGCGCCGCAACGATCCGAGATATCCGAACATCGTCGTCGAACTCAAGAAGAGCAGGTCCAAGACGGACATCTTCAACACCATGGAGAAGGAGGCGAGGAAGGCCCTGACGCAGATCAAGACCAAGGAGTACTATCTCGGGATGAAGGGGAAGACGTACCTCTACGGGGTGTGTTTCCAGAACAAGAAGGCGAAGGTTCTGTTCGAAGAGATGGACCTCTGATTACCTTTCCGATGCAAGGTTCAGTCTTCCGTATTGTATCCGGAAACGTCCTTCCCCATTTTTACGAGTTCGTTTATGGCTTCTTTGCATCCTTTCTCGGCAGAGGTGCGGTACCATTTCTCCGCCTCCTGGTCGGACTGCGGTACTCCTTCCCCTTTGCGGTACATGTCTCCGATACTGCATTGTGCCAGATCGTTTCCCAGATCCGCCGATGCCTTATACAAGGTCATGGCCTTGTCGAAGTCCTTCTCTACACCTCTCCCGTTCTCATACATATCGCCGAGGTTGCAGAGGGCATCGGAGTTCCCTTGGGATGCGGACATGGAGTACCACTTGGCCGCCTCCATCAGGTCCTTTTTGCATCCGATCCCGAAATCATATGCGACTCCGAGGTTGAATTGGGCATCGGAATGTCCCATATTGGAGGCCGCGGTGTACCAGACGAACGCCTGCTCGTCGGATTGTTCCACCCCGTCTCCTTCGGAATACATGATCCCTAGGTTGAATGCGGCGGATGGGTAGTTCTGTTCGGCCGCCAGACGGAAGAGCTCCGCGGCCTTGGCCGGGGAGCGGGGGACCTCCTCCCCGTAGTAGTAGAGGGTTCCGAGGATCTCCTGTGCCTCTCCGTAACCCATGCTGCTGGCCCTTTCCAGCAACGATATGGTCTTGGTCTCGGACTTTCTGACACCGTTTCCGGAGGCGTACAGCCTGGCCAGGGCTACGTGTGCCTCTGGTATGTCCTGCTGGGCCGCCGCATTGTACCAGCCGAACGCCTTCTCGTATGACTGTACGGTCCCGGACCCGAACTCATACATGACGCCGAGTTGGATCTGGGCTCTTCCGTACCCGTTGTCCGCGGCCTTCTGGACGAGGTCGAATGCCTTCTTCTCGGATGTCGGCACCCCGTTTCCCAGCAGATACATGCATCCAAGGTTCAGAAGGGCCTCGTCCATGCCATTATCCGCCGCTTTGGTATACCATTTGGCCGCCTTCTTCATGGAACGGGGGACCCCTTTCCCGTCCTGGTACATGAGGGCGAGATTGAACTGGGCTTCGGGTATGCTCTTGCGGGCCATCTTCAAGAAGATCTTCTTGGCCTCGTCGAACTTTCCCTCTTCGATGAATCTGCATCCTTTGGAGAGCTCCTCGTCAGCGGTCATTACGGTCTCTTATAGGGGTAGGTATTCAAGTCATTTGCGTTGTTCCGCTCCATGGTCGGTGACAGTCTTTTTATTGTTGCTGGCACATGGACCGGACATGGTCGTCCGCATCCTGTTCGTATGTCACGGCAACATCTGCCGCAGTCCGATGGCCGAGTTCGTAATGAAGGACATGGTCAGACAGAGGGGTCTGGAGGACGCCTTCGAGATAGCATCGTGTGCCACGAGCTCGGAGGAGTTGGGCAACGACATCCATAAAGGGACCAAGAAGGTCCTCGACATGCACGGCGTGATATACGACAGGAGATGTGCCAGACGTATGACGTGCGACGATTACCGTCATTACGACTACATAGTGGCCATGGATCGTCAGAACATCAGGAACATGGGATGTTTCGTCGGGGATGACCCCGACCGCAAGGTGTCGTTGTTGATGGAGCATGCGGGATCCGCGCGTGAAGTCAGCGACCCCTGGTATACGGGGGATTTCACCGAGACATATCGCGATGTATGTCTGGGATGCAGGTCCCTCCTGGATGAGATATTGGGGAAGAATGCCGGGTTGTTACAGGATTCCCGAGGTCAATATCGCATATGATCGCCGCATTCACATCCCTTGTAATCACATAGGCAGGGAACGACCGGATGTACAGATCCATATAAATGCAGCTGACGGGACAGTGTTCAGGGCTGGTCCGCACGTCTCATGGCACCGAGTCTGCCCTTGGCGGTCACGTTTCCCTGGTTAGCGGACATCTGGTACCAATGCACCGCCTCCTTCAGGTCCCTTATCACGCCCTTCCCGGACTCGTACATATGACCCAGATCCCTCTGGCCGTACTGGTTCCCGTTCTTCGCGGACCTGGTGAACCATTCCACGGCCATCTTGTCCGACTGGGGGACGCCCTTGCCGTGGAGGTAGAGGAGCCCCAGACTATCCATGCACGAGGCGTCTCCCAGCTCCGCCCCTCTCCTGTACCATCCGGCCGCCGTCTCGTAGGATACTTCCACGCCCTTCCCGGACTCGTACATCCATCCGATGTTCCTCATGGCGTCGGGGTTGTTCTTCTCCGCCGCCTCCTCGAAGAGTTCCAAAGCCTTCCTGTAGGATTGCGGGATCCCCCTTCCGAAACGGTACATGTATCCCAGTCTCATCTTCCCGTTATCGTTGCCGAGGTCGGAGGACTTCCTGTACCATTCGACGGCCGCTTTGTCCGACTGGGGGACGCCCTTCCCGTACTGATACATGTAACCCAGATTGCATTGGCAGGTGGCGTTGCCCAGGATGGCCCCCCTTCTGTACCAGCGGACGGCTTCCTCATAGGATTGGGCCACCCCCTTCCCGGTCTCGAACATCCAGCCGAGTCCCCTCATGGCGTCGGTATTGCCTTGTTCGGCGGACATCATGAAGAGGTCGGCCGCACGTTCGTACGACTGTTCCACACCTTTTCCGTCGCGGTACATGAAACCCAGCTTCTTCAGACCGTAGTCGTTGTGCTGTTCGGCCGACAGGGAATACCATATGATGGCCATGTAGTACGACTGTCTCACGCCCTTCCCGTACTGGTACATGTCGCCCAGATAACCTTGGCAGGAGGCGTCGCCGAGGATGGCCCCCCTCCTGTACCAGCGGACCGCATCTTCATAAGACTGCGGGACCCCCTTTCCGAATTCATACATCCATCCGAGGCTCTTCATGGCGGCGGCACAGTCCTTGGAGGCGGCACCCTTGTAGAGATGTATCGCGAGTTCGTAGGACTGTCTCGTCCCCTTCCCGTCATAGTACATCCGGCCGAGGAGATACTGTGCGGTCGGATCGTCTATGAGGGTCTCCGCCGAAAGCATGGCGAAGGCTTTCTTGAAATTGCCCCTCCTGTAGGCCGCAAGACCCTTTTCAAGGCACTCGGATGGATCCATATTCAGACATTTATAAATCGGTTGGCATGATTAAAAATGATGATACGAACATGTTTGTGGGTCGGACCCTCCCGGAAGGGAGGGGTCCGGACCTCACTCCGCGATCATCCTTCTCAGGACGAACGGCAGGATACCGCCGTTGGCGATGTATTCGATCTCGACCGGCACATCGGCTCTGCAGATGGTGTCGAACTTGATCATGGTGCCGTCCTGCTTGGTGGCGAGGACGGATACGATCTTCTTGGGGCTCAGGTCGGAGAGGTCAATGTCGAAGGTCTCGGTACCGTCGAGTTCGAGCTTGTCGGCGTTCTCGCCGTCCCTGAACTGCAGGGGGACGATACCCATCCCCACCAGGTTGGACCTGTGGATCCTCTCGAAGCTCTCGGCGATGACGGCCTTGACCCCCAGCAGGAGAGGTCCTTTGGCGGCCCAGTCCCTGGAAGACCCCATACCGTAGTCCTTTCCGGCCAGGACGATCAGGGGAGAACCGTCCTTCCTGTACTTCTCGGAGGTCTCGTACATGTAGTCGACGCTTCCGTCCGGTACGTATTTGGAATATCCTCCCTCGGTCCCGGGGACGAGCTGGTTCCTGAGCCTCACGTTGGCGAAGGTCCCCCTGACCATTATCTCGTGGTTGGCCCTTCTGGACCCGTAGGAGTTGAAGTCCTTCTTCTGCACACCCAGGGAGATCAGGTACTGGCCGGCGGATGATTCCTCCCCGAACGCCCCGGCGGGGGAGATGTGGTCGGTGGTGATGGAGTCGCCCAGTTTGGCGAGGCATCTGCCGCCTTCGATGTCCTTTATCTCGGGCTCGTCGGCCAGATGCTCGAAGTACGGAGGGTTCCTGATGTAGGTGGAGTCCTTGTCCCAGCCGAACAGGGCCGTCTCGGAGCACTCTATGGAGTTCCATTTGTCGGATCCCTTGTAGATGTTGTCGTATCCAGCGGCGAACGCCTCCTTGGTCACGTACTGGTCCATGACGGCCTTGACCTCCTCGTCGGAAGGCCAGATGTCCTTCAGGTAGACGTCCTTCCCGTCGACGGATGCCAAGGGCTCGGAGGTCATGTCGATGTCGACCCTTCCGGCGATGGCGAAGCACACGACCAGGGGAGGGGACATGAGGTAGTTGGTCTTGACCAGGGGGTGGATCCTCCCTTCGAAGTTCCTGTTGCTGCTGGCGACCGCCGCGACCGCGAGGTCTCCCTCGGTGATCTGTTTCGAGACGTCGTCGGAGAGGGGTCCGGAGTTCCCTATGCAGGTCATGCACCCGTATCCGCAGTTCTGGAATCCTTCCGCGTCGAGGTACTGCTGCAGACCGGACTTCACGAGATAGTCCGTGACTGCCTTGGATCCGGGGGCGAGGGAGGTCTTGACGTATTTCTTGGGTTTCACGCCGAGCTCGAACGCCTTCTTCGCCACCAGTCCCGCCGCGATCATGACGGAGGGGTTGGCGGTGTTGGTGCATGAGGTGATCGAGGCTATGGCGACCGATCCGTCGCCCATCCTCTCACCGTCGCCCATCCTCTGCTCAGGGACGCCGAGGGCCTTGAGGGCCTCGCCGAAGGCGGTCTTCATGTCCTTCAGGGGGATCCTGTCCTGAGGCCTCTTGTAACCTGCGACGCTGGGTTCTACGTCGCCGAGGTCGAGTTCGAGGTAGTCCGAGTATTCCGGGATGTTGAGGGGGTCGTACCACAGCATCTGTTCCATCTCATAGGTCTTGATGGTCTCGATGTGCTCGGGGCTCCTGTTGGTGAGTCTGAGGTAGTCGATGGTCTTCTGGTCGACGGGGCAGAATCCCATGGTGGCGCCGTACTCGGGCGCCATGTTGGCTATGGTGGACCTGTCGGAGACGTCCAGGCTCTGGTATCCGGGTCCGTAGAACTCGACGAATTTGCCGACGACGCCTTTCTTCCTCAGCATCTGCACAACGGTGAGGACGAGGTCGGTGGCGGTCACGCCGGGGCTGAGCTCGCCGGTGAGCTTGAATCCGACGACGTCGGGAAGCTTCATGTAGCTGGGCTGTCCGACCATGACGGCCTCCGCCTCGATCCCTCCCACTCCCCATCCGGCGACGCCGAGGCCGTCGATCTGGGTGGTGTGAGAGTCGGTACCGAAGCAGGAGTCGGGGTAGGCGATGGTCCTGCCGTCGCATTCCTTCACATGTACAAGAGGGGACAGGAACTCTATGTTGACCTGATGGCAGATCCCGTTCCACGGCGGTACCGCCGTGAAGTTCTTGAAGGACTGCTGGGCCCATTTGAAGAGGGCGTACCTCTCCTTGTTCCTGGAGAAATCGATGTCCTCGTTCCTCTCCATGGCGTCCGCGCATCCTGCCACGTCCGTCTGTATGGAGTGGTCGATGACGAGGTTCACGGGGATGATGGGGTTGATGGTCTCCGGATCCCTGCCGATTTTGGCGACGGCTTCCCTCATGGAGGCGAGGTCGGTGACGGCGGCCCCTCCGGTAAGGTCCTGAAGGAGGACCCTTGCGGGGATCCACGGGATATCCACGTCGTTACCTTTGGGCGACCACGAGGCGACGTTCCTCACGTCCTCGTCTCCGATGGTCTCTCCCCTCTGCCTGAGGACGCCTTCGATCAGGATCCTGATCGAGTAGGGGACCTTCTTGAGGTCCTTCACTACGCCCTTGTTCTCCAGTTCCCTAAGGCTGAAGATGGTGATCTCCCCCTCGGCGGTCATTATCTTCTTGGTGCAGTCTCCGATTCCATTCATGGGATCAATCTCTATACGCGTACGATAGGGATGGGGTATTAAAACAATGTGCAGACGGTCTTTCCGCTTTCCGGGGTTAACGCATTTCGGCGGGACGGCGGACGTCCTTTCCTTGTTATCCCGGATGCCGTGCATGCGTGTGCCCGGGTCATCTGAGGATGTCTATTATCCCCTCTGCACAGTAAAGGCGGTTGCGCCTCTTCCCGGTCACTTCCCGGAGGATTCCTTCGGACTGGAATCTGTCGAGTATCTTGTTGGCCGTAGGGACGGAGATGTCCAGTTCTTCGACTATGTTCCTGGAGGTGATGTATGGGTTCCTGAACAGCATCTCCACGACCTTCGTCTCTTTCAGATCCTCTGCCGCATCGGTCAGTCTCTTCCTGTACCTTATCAAGGCCTCCACGGTCTTCGCTGCGGATCTTGCCTGGATGCACAGCCCTTCGGAAAAGAACGTCAGCCACTCGTCGATGGAATCCCTGCTGCTCACTCTGTACATGAGGTCTATGTATTCACTCCTTCTGGAGTTCAGATAGCCGCTGATGTAGAGGATCGGATACTTCAAAAGACCGTCGCGGCGGAGGATCATCAGCGATAGGAGTCTCCCTACACGTCCGTTTCCGTCTCTGAAGGGATGTATCGCCTCGAATTGATAGTGCGCCATCGCCATTTTTTCTACCGTATTCAGTGAATCGGAGTTGACATATTCCAGCCAGTTGTCGATGAGGTGGTCGACGCTCTCCGGGGATGCGGGGACCATTTTGGCTGTTTCGAGTGTATCCGACGCCATCCCGATGGCGTTCTGATGTACCTTGAACTCTCCCGGCGATTTGTCCGAACCTCTGACCCCTGCCATAAGTGTCCGGTGCAGTCTTTTGATGATCTCTATATCGAATCTGCCTCCTGCGGGCAATTCATCGAAACCCTGAATCAGAGCCTTGCGGTAATTGGTGATCTCCTGATTATCTCTGATTATCGATTCGTTATTCTCTTCTTCTTTTTCCGAACGGAAGACGTCGTCCACAGTGGATCTGGTGCCTTCTATGGACGAACTCGATGTAGATTCCATGAGCGACAGATTCCTGCTGAGCATCTCTACCGTACTGTCGTCGACGAGTCCGAGCATACCGTCCAGACGTGCGAGTTCTATCGACGCATCGGTCATGGCAGATATGACCTCGGGGGAATAATCGTGGTCAAAAGGGAGGTCGTGCGGGTGGAAGTAACAGTATTCTCCATACATGGACCATCTCACTTCCCCGGTCTTTGTACCTATGAAATCCGATTCGTCCATAGAATATAATTAAATTTATGATTTATATTATTTACTTATAATATTTTAATTAAATAAATCAGCTTATTTTTTTATTAATGTGGAAATAAGAAAAAGATTCTTTACCATCGGGACCGTTAATAAAGCGGTTTAAATACCATATTTAATAGGATGGATGTCCCCGATCCGATGGTGTATCGGTCATCCGGAGGGACTATACCGTGCCATATGTGGGGACGTACGTATGCCGTCGGCCTCTTTCCAGCAAATATTAAGAACAAGGCCCAGGATTTTCACGCATGCGCTCTCTCGTATCGGACGAACTCGAAGAAGAACTGAACAAGGTCCAGATGGACATCGCCAACAAGGACATCCCCGTCCTTGTGATATTCGAGGGAGGGAGCGGGCGCGTCATCAGCAGGGTCGTCAACGAGCTCGACAGGGTCCTGGAGCCTCGCGGCATAAACTATTATCATTTCGATGTGGAGAAGAACGGTCCGAAGGCGATGGCGAGGCTTCTGCAGTGCACTCCCGCCAAAGGGGAGATCTCCATGTACGACCGTTCGTGGTATGCGACGGCCATCAACCGCTTCGAAGGCGACAGGGAGGACCTCGACGCGGCCCTGGATGTCCTGAACAGATTCGAGGAGTACCTTCTGGACAACGGCACGTTCATCATAAAGGTCCGTCTCGCCGTGACCCCCGAGATCATGAAGGAGTATGCGGACGAGTATCGTCCGTACACCGCCATGAACGGTACATTCCTTTCTGTAGACCGCATAGACCACTTCAAGTACTACTCCCTGATGGACGACGTCGTCGCCAAGACCGATACGAAGAGGGCCCCCTGGGACACCGTCAGGGTAGGCCATGTTGAGAAGACGGTCAACGATGCGGTCAAGGTCCTTCTCAAACGTTTCAAGCAGTGCATCAAGGACGATTCCTGGAAGGAATCAGTGAAATGCGGCATAGACAAGGTCTACGAAAACCCGAGGGAAGGCTTGGAACTCGACCGTACCACTGACGGGTTCAAGAAGGAGATGGGGGCCCTTTCCGAGGAGCTGGAGAGACTGCAGATCCTTCTGGCGGTGAGCGGGCGCTCCGTGATCCTCGGTTTCGAGGGGTGGGATGCGGCCGGCAAGGGCGGGTGCATAAAGCACATCTCCCACGCGCTCAATCCCCGCGGATATCGCGTGGCGAGGGTCGGTAAGCCTACGGACGAAGACTATGCGCATACATATCTCTGGAGATTCTGCCGTTCCCTTCCCGGTCCGGGCCACATATCCATTTTCGACAGGACCTGGTACGGGAGGATGATGGTGGAACCCATCGAAGGCTTCTGTACGAAAGAAGAGTACCAGCGTTCCGCCGCCGAGATCAACACCTTCGAATCCATGCTCTCAGACTCCGGCGCGATCATAATCAAGTTCTGGCTGGACATAGACAAGGATACCCAGCTTCAGAGGTTCAACGACAGGAAGGCCGATCCGCTCAAACAGTGGAAGCTGACCGACGAGGATTGGAGGAACCGTGAGAAGTGGGACATCTACGAGGAATACATCGATGCAATGATCTCGTCCACCAATACCCCTGACGCTCCGTGGGTGGTCGTCCCGGCCAACAACAAGAAGTATGCGCAGCTTACGGTCATGCGTACCCTCGTAGGGGTCCTGAGAAGGGAACTGGAGAGCTGACGGTTCGTCGATACGATCCTTCCGGTTCGTTAAAACTGGCAGTTTATCCTCTCACGGAATCGTTAAAACTGGCAGTTTATCCTCTCACGGAATCGTTAAAACTGGCAGTTTATC
>ERZ857629.887-NODE-887-length-37539-cov-17.758884_pt1 | contig 37539 bp, 29 predicted proteins | sample MGYA00519700_ERZ857629 | MGnify/ENA primary metagenome ERZ857629 (study PRJEB31778, sample SAMEA3449351) | human gut metagenome | biome: human gut; feature: human-associated habitat; material: faeces | place: United Kingdom | collected 2010/2012 ... | reverse complement strand
CCACCGGGAATCGAACCCGGATCAAAGGTTTAGGAAACCTCCGTTCTATCCATTGAACTATAGGAGCAACATGCGGGTTTCGCAGGATGCTGTCCTGCGAAACTTTAACACCTTATAATATATTGCACAATATAGGCTCGCAAATTTATTGATTTTTTTTTAATATAAGAAATAAAACACCTTTCTTTTATGTTTTATTATTAGTTGCCCACTCGTACAGCTTCTTGTAGAACGGGTGAACGGTCATTGTGGCTGCCGAACCGAGTATGATGAGCTTCATTCTTGCGCGCGTCATGGCTACGTTCATGCGTCTGAGGTCGCGCAGAAAGCCTATCTCGCCGCCGTCGTTGTTGCGCACGAGCGAGATGATGATGATGTCGCGCTCCTGTCCCTGGAATCCGTCGACGGTGTTCACGCTGATGGCGCGGCGGTAGGGTCTGAAGAATTCGCTCTGGCGTATCATCTTGCCGAGCAGCTGCACCTGTGCGCGGTATGGCGATATGATGCCCACGTCGATGTGCTCGTCGAGGATGCGCTGCTTGCCCACCTTCTCGAAGTATTGCTGCAGGGTCTGCAGCGTCAGTTCTGCCTCGGTGCGGTTGATGCGTCCGAAGTTCTCGCCCACGAACTCCTCCTTGCCGTCTGCCTCCGACGTGTCTACCCACATCATCGGGCGGTCGTAGTCGAGTATGCTGCGGTGCTCTATGCCGGGCGCGGTCTGCACCTCGCCGCCGTAGAACCAGTCGCTCGAGAAGCGCATTATCTGCTCGTTCATGCGATACTGCACCTTCAGCAGCGTCACCACCTCGGGCTTTGCCTTCACGATGCGCTCCATGAGCGTAGTGCCGAGTCCGCCCTTCAGTGCCATGATGCTCTTCACGGTTGGGGGCAACTGGCAGTGGTCGCCGGCGAAGATGACGCGTCCGGCGCGGCGTATGGCTATCCAGCAGGCTGCTTCGAGCGCCTGCGCCGCCTCGTCGATGAAGAGCGTCGAGAACTTCTCGCCTTCGAGCACGCGGTTGGCGGCGCCGGTGAGGGTACATGCCACGACGCGCGCTTCGCCGAACAGCGAGGCGCGTATGCGCAGCTCTATCTCCGTGGCGCGACTCTTCAGGCGGTCCATCTTCTGATGCCACGCGTCCGACCGGCGGCGCTCGCCGCGCAGTTCTCTGATGGCTTTGCGTATGCTCCAGAGCTGCGGATAGTCGGGGTGAGCCTCGAAGCGTCGCTCGTAGCTGAACGAGAGCATCTTGTCGTTGACGCGTGTGGGGTTGCCAATGCGCAGCACGTTCACGCCGCGGTCTACGAGCTTCTCCGCTATCCAGTCTACCGCCATGTTGCTCTGCGCGCATACCATCACCTGACTCTCTCTGCGCAGCGTCTCGTAGATGGCTTCCACGAGTGTTGTGGTCTTGCCCGTTCCCGGCGGTCCGTGCACCACTGCTACGTCCTTGGCGCGCAGCACCTCGTTCACGGCTTGCTCCTGCGAGGCGTTGAGCCAGGGCAGACGCATGGGTTCGAACGTGAGCTTCTGTGCCGGCGCCTTGGTGTAGAAGATGTCGCGCAGGGCGGCGAGGCGCCCCGTCCTGGCGCTTATCACGCGGTCGAGGGCGTCGAACATGAGGCGGTAGCTCGTCTCGTCGAAGAAGAGCTGCAGTCCGATAGCCTCCGAGCGCTGCAGGTCGGCGATGCGCCCGCTGTTGGGCAGCGCCACGACGATGCGGTCGTGGTCGGCGTAGCTCACGGTGGCTGTGAACGACATATACTGTATGCGTTCCTTGCGTGTCTTCTCGTCGCGTCGCACGGTGAAGAAGCAGACGGGTCGCCCCGGCTCGAAGTTGTGCTCTATGTCCGAGTCCTTGGTGCGCGTCACCTCCACCACCGCCTGGTTGAGCGAGTTGTAGTAGCAGTTGCCGATGGTCACGGGGAACCAGGCGTCGCCGCGCCTCACTTTGCGCTCCACGCCCATCGTCTCGGTCTGCTTTCTAAACTCCTCCTTCTCGTGGTTGTATTCTATCTCGAGAAGCATTCGCTGCTGCTGTAATGTCGTCATATCATTATTCTTTTTATTCTCCCACGGATTGCACTGCTGATATTTTTTTTAACAACGGATTTATCGGATTAAACGGATTCCTGCTGCTTGGGAATTTTAACAACGGATTTAACGGATTAATCGGATTTACTGCTACCACTTTTTTAACAACGGATTTAACGGATTTACTGCTGCCACTTTTTTAACAACGGATTTAACGGATACTATTTCCAGGGGGTGCACTTGTCTCAAGTGCACCAACCAAGAAGTGCACCAACCAAGCAAGAAGACGGATTAACCAGATTTATCGCTGCTATTTTTTTTAACAACGGATTAAACGGATTAAACGGATTTACTGCTGCCACTTTTTTAACAACGGATTTAACGGATTAATCGGATTACTGCTGCTACATTTTTTAACAACGGATTTAACGGATTAAACGGATTCCTGCTGCTATTTTTTTAACAACGGATTTAACGGATTTAACGGATTACTGCTGCTACTTTTTTTAACAACGGATTTAACGGATTACTGCTGCCACTTTTTTAACAACGGATTTAACGGATTTAACGGATTACTGCTGCCACTTTTTTTTAACAACGGATTTAACGGATTTAACGGATTTACTGCTACCACTTTTTTAACAACGGATTTAACGGATTTACTGCTACCACTTTTTTTAACAACGGATTTAACGGATTAATCGGATTGTCATTAACCGTAGCGGAGGTCTCCGGCCTCCGCAGCACCAAATCAGACTGTAATGATTGGTACTACAGGTTGCTGCGGAGGCCGGAGACCTCCACTACGGATGGCGCACCCATCGAATCCGTTTAATCCGTTAATCCGTTGTTATCTTAACGCAGCCCATAACGCACCCAACGAATCCGTTTAATCCGTTTAATCCGTTGTTAACTTAACGCACCCAACGAATCCGTTTAATCCGTTTAATCCGTTGTTGATATTACGCACCCAACGAATCCGTTTAATCCGTTTAATCCGTTGTTGATATTACGCACCCAACGAATCCGTTTAATCCGTTTAATCCGTTGTTAAATTTCACAAGCAGACAATCCGTTCTTGCTCGGTTGGTGCACTTCTTGCTCTGGCAAGCGGCAAAGCCGAGCGGAGACAAGTGCACCCCCTAAATAAATCCGTTTAATCCGTTGTTAAATCTCACAAGCAGAGTGCAATCCGCGGGAGGCCCCTCCGCTACGAGCGGGTTATTCGAAGTAGTAGAGGAAGGTGGCGATGCCGGTGAGCGCCTTCTTCGGCGAGTCCTTGATCTCGATAGCGAACTTGATCTGCACCTTTGCGATGCCGCGCAGGTTCTCGATGGCGTAGAGGTCGGCAACGAGGCGCACCGACTCACCCGACTTCACCGGCTGACCGAACTTCATCTTGTCCATGCCGTAGTTCACGAGCATCTTCACGTTGTTCACCTTGATCACCTGCTCCCAGAGATAGGGCAGCATCGACAGCGTGAGGTATCCGTGAGCGATGGTTGTCTTGTACGGACTCTCCACGGCGGCACGCTCCGTGTCCACGTGAATCCACTGGTGGTCGAGCGTAGCGTCAGCGAACAGATTGATGCGCTCCTGCGAGAGCTCTACATAGTCAGACACACCGAGGTTCTTGCCGAGATATGCGGCAAACTCGTCATAGTTGTTAATTGTTACCATTTCTATATATGTTTATGTTATATTCCGTTTGTGTAGGAGGAGGGTGTGTCAAAACTCACGAGTGGCACGCCCCGAAGGGGCAGAAGCACATAGCCCAGGGCAGCGCCCTGGGTAAATATGCGCCACACTAACCCCACGCCCTGTAAGGGCAAAAGCCTAATTATTAAGCTGTTGCCCTTGCAGGGCGCATTGTTCATTATATACACCATTATACCCAGGGCGCTGCCCTGGGCTATGTGGTACTGCCCTTTCAGGGCGTACAGCTTGCGACTTTTGACACACACTCCTAAACATTCAAAATTGAACAACTCCTCATCGGCGAAGCCGACAATTCAAAATTCAAAATTCATTTAGTCTCCGTCCGGCGCGTACATGTAGTCGTGCAGCGGGTCGGGGTATTCGAATATCTCGCCCTCGCGGAAGAAGCGTTTCATCTCCACCTCTGCCGTCTCTACCGAGTCGGAAGCGTGTATGATGTTCTCCTGACCGCTCATCGAGTAGTCGCCGCGGATGGTGCCCGGGGCTGCCTTGCGTCCGTTCGTAGCGCCCACGATGTTGCGCACCACTGACACGGCGCTGTTGCCCTCCACGCACATAGCCACCACGGGTGCCGACTTCATCGAGGCTACGAGCCACGGGAAGAACGGGCGCTCTGTGAGGTGAGCGTAGTGTTCGTTGAGGATGGCGTCGTCGAGCTGCATCATCTTCAGACCCACGATGCGCAGGCCCTTGCGCTCTATGCGGTTAATCACTTCGCCGATGAGTCGGCGCTGTACTGTACACGGTTTCAGCAAAATCAATGTTTTCTCCATAGGATGATGATGATTAAGTTGTTTAAAAATTATTTGTTTGTTTATCGGTTCATCGTCTTGCGATTAATGCAAAGTTACGTTTTTTTTCGTAATCAGACAACTTTTGCGACAATTCTCCCACAGATTTCACTCTGCCTGAGTGGAGCCTCCCACAGATTGCACGGATCTGCACAGAACTGCTTGCTGAGTGGAGCCTCCCACAGATTGCAATTTCAGGGGGTGCACTTGTCTCAAGTGCACCAACCGAGCAAGAACGGATTGTCTGCTTGTGAAATTTAACAACGGATTTATCGGATTGAACGGATTCGATGGCTGCGTTAAGTTAACAACGGATTTATCGGATTAAACGGATTCGATGGCTGCGTTAAGTTAACAACGGATTAAACGGATTAAACGGATTCGATGGGTGCGTTAAGGGCTGCGTTAAGTTAACAACGGATTTATCGGATTGAACGGATTCGATGGATGCGTAATATCAACAACGGATTAAACGGATTAAACGGATTCGATGGGTGCGTAAAAATCCGATTAATCCGTTTAATCCGTTGTTAAAAAATATCAGCAGTAAATCCGTTCAATCCGTTTAATCCGTTGTTAAAAAATATCAGCAGTAAATCCGTTCAATCCGTTTAATCCGTTGTTAAAAAAATCTTGTTGGCTGCGTAAAAAAAATCCGTTCAATCCGTTTAATCCGTCTTCTTGCTCGGTTGGTGCACTTCTTGATTGGTTGGTGTACTTCTTGCTCGGTTGGTGCACTTGAGACAAGTGCACCCCCTGAAAATAGTATCCGTTCAATCCGTTTATTTACGCATCCAACGAATCCGTTCAATCCGTTTAATCCGTTGTTAAAAAAGTTTCAGCAATAAATCCGTTTAATCCGATAAATCCGTTGTTAAAAAAGTTTCAGCAATAAATCCGTTTAATCCGATAAATCCGTTGTTAAAAAAGCATCAGCAATAAAGTGAAATCTGTGGGAGGCACATTGCTTGCGGCGGAGGCAAGGATACCTCCGCTACTAAAACGCGAAACAGCCCAACAACTGCTGTTGAACAGTTGTTGGGCTGCGCATATAGAAGTTTCGGTTATGCGAGGCGATGCAGCCTCAGCATAACACACGAAACTTCACCGATTACCAATCCGTTGAATCCCACGGGTCGTCGGGGTCATTCTTACCATCACCCTTGTCCTCGATGATGTAGCCGTGGTCGGTGCTGGGGTCGTAGTTATCGCCCTTCACGCGCCATGACACTGCCTGAAGGCACGCCTCTGTTGTCTCGATGTCGACAATCTCGATTGTCGGCTTTCTATATTCTCGTTTCATAGTTTTTGCTGTGTTTAAATTGTTTGATTATCTCACGATGCACTTCTTGCCGTTCACGATGTACATACCGCTTGGCAGACCGGCTGTGCTGTTGCCCTGCTTAACGAGCTGACCGTTGAGGTTGTAGATGCCGTTAGCGAAGCGGCTTACCGGCTGCTCGTAGTCGGCGAGGATGTCCTCGATGCCGGTTGTGCCCTGAGAAACACCGTCGATAGTGAGCTGCGCGTTCTGCGCGCCGCTTGTTGTCGTCGGCTGGAACCAGCAGCTGAAGCCACGCAGACCGCGTACACGACCCTCAATAGAAGAGTGGTACATATTGCCCTTGTCGAAGAAGTAGCAGTACTCGAGGTTGGGGCGACCAGTGATGATCGTGCTCTTGTTGTTGGAGAAATTCCATGTGCCATACTTCTCATTCTGTGTAGCATCCTCATTCTGTGTAGCATCAGGGTCGAAGGTGCGGGCGAAGGTGCCGTAAGCCTCGATCTTGCCGTCGCCGTAGTGGAGCTTGGTTGTCCAGTCGTCCTTATTAATCTGAGAGAGGTCGCCCATAGTTACCTTTGCGATGGTGTAGTGACCGGCCTGCACAATCACCTTCAATGGCTCTTGCTCGCCTTTTTTGGTGAGATAGGCGGTGTAAGCATCAGAGGCGTTAGAATTACGCTCCGGGAAGATGATGTAAGGCATATAAGCCTGAAGAGCCTCCTTGTTAAGGTCAACCGACTCGAACTCGATGGCTGTAGAGGTGAGCGTCTGCAGCTTGGCAAGGCGCACGTTAGCGCCGAAAGTCGACTGGAGCTGTTCCTTGGTGAGGCTGACGGGCAGCACGAGCGAATTCCACTTGTTAGGTGTGAGCGTCTTGTTGAGGTGGAGCGTGGTGTTCTCGTACTTGTTGGTTGTGTCGTAGAGATAGTTGAGGTCGGCGCGCATCTCGTCGAGCACGAGGTCCTGAGCGATATTTTTGCTTGCGTACTGCAGGCGGAAGTCGTCGAAGACGGTCCACTCGCCTTCTTTAGCATCTTTGACCTTCGTAGCGTCCTTGTTGTACTCACCGGTCATCACGCCGAGGCGGATGTTTAAAGATTCGCATTTCGTTCCATCTGCTTTCTTGAATGCGCTCTCGGGCACGGTGAGCACTACGCTGTTGACGTACTTGCTGTTATCATAGAACTCCTTGCCGGCATAGTCCATGTTGCACTTGGCGGTGTGAAGCTTTTCCTGCTCTGCGGCAGACATGTTGCTCACCTGATTGAGCATGGTATAATTCATTGTGCCGGCTACCATCTTGTTCTCGTTGTCAGGGTCGAGCACGCCGGCAAAGAGCTTCGCCTTAGGTGTGTTAGAATAGCCCTTGCACTCGACGACATACGTACCAGGCAGGGTAATGCTGATGTCCTGGTATATAATGCCGCACTTCCCCTTGATGCTGCTACAGTAGTATTTGCCGAGGTTGCGACGGTAGTTATCCAATTCGTTATAGGTATCCTTTTCAAAGGTGTAGCCAGAGCTTAAGTCATTCACGTCGTATGTTTCCTCCTTTTCACCCCAGCTGGCGGTGGTGTTGTAGAGTTTTTCCAGACCGAACTTAGCGAATCCGACTTCGTTCTGAACTTTGTCTTTGAAGTTGTATGTCTCCCAGTTCGTGATGTCGTTGTCGCCGCGCTCGAAGCCCGGACACTTCAATCTGAACGAAAGCTCGAGCGCGTTCTTCATGTTGTCTACGATTCCATCCTTCTGTTTCTGGTATATCTGAGCGTAGGTGAAGATGCGCCATTCGTCGTAGCCCGCGGTAGGATTCTTGTAGACAGTGCAGTTGAGGTTGGTGCCATTGTAGTCGGGGTTGGCGCTGAGATACATGTTTTCGTAAGAGCCGTTAGAATAAACCTCTGTGTGGATCTTGAACGTGTTCTTTTCATCGCCCTCAACAGGCTCAATAAACCATGCGGTAGAAGCAATTGCGTCAGTTTCCTGTCTGTCGACAAACACGCCTTTGTCCTTAGTATTATTACCAGTATGCACATAACCCATGTACTTTCCCACACTTGTGTTCATGTCCATAGCAAAGTAGAAGGCTGAGCCTTTCACGTTCACCCACATCGCTCTGCCATACTCGTGCAGGGATACGCACGTGCCCCAGTAGCCGCCCACGTTGAGGAACTTGCCGGTCTTGACGTTGTAGAAGAAGAGTATCTTGCTCTTGTCGTCGGTAGGGAATGTGTTATCGGCTACTGCCGCAGCCCTCACTTGCTCATAGTTAAGGCCCTCGAAATCTTCTACTCCATTTATCACAGGCTTCGTTGTCTCCGTTGTCTGCGCAAATGAGCTGATTGCGATGGAAGCCACGGCAAAGACAGCGAGTGCCTTTGCTACGCAAGTGCGCTTGATGCCTCCCATCACAGAATCCAAAAATTTGGTAATCTTTTTCATTTTGGTAAAATTTAGTTATTTATTCTATTTGTGCTTCATTTATTTTGTTATTGCCAGTCGAGAGCCGGTTCTTGGCTCCGCCTGAGCATTAGCAATTTGTGTCGGTTTGCCTTCAGTTTGTCTTGAGTTTGTAAGCTAAAGTTCAAATCTATGTTTTTATTGTGTCATAAGCAGAGTGCTGAATGGGTTTTCAACCCAAAAAGTTCTCTATTGGGATGCAAAATTAATAATAATTCCAATACAACAAATTATCCTACGTTTTCAAATAACAAATATTAAACAATTTTGCACGTTCGGGGGGGGGTGTTTTAACACTTTTTGTCTCTATTGCAGCGTTTTCAGTGCAATAGTGCACGATATTCTCCCCCTGCACCTGTCTGCTCCATCCCTGCACCTGTCCGCCCACGCGCCGTGCGCCGCACGGAATAACACGCAATATTTGTAATGGGGCGAGAAACAGTGGCTGCGAAGGGCTCCCACGGATTGCTTCTGCTTGCTGGGGATGACCTCCCACAGATTGCACAGAATTCACAGAAGCTTCTGCTGGGGAATATTCTCCCACAGATTGCACAGATTTACACAGATGGTTTGGGTGCGAAAGATCCTCCCACAGATTTCACAGATGCAATTTCAGGGGGTGCACTTGTCTCAAGTGCACCAACCAAGCAAACAGTGGTCCTCCCACAGATTTCACAGATTTACACAGATGGTTAGGCTGCGGAAGATCCTCCCACAGATTGCACAGATCTACACAGATGGTTTGAGTGCGGAAGATAGTAGCGGAGGTATCCTTGCCTCCGCAACAGCAAAGTGCCTCCCACAGATTGCAGATCTACACAGAAGCTGCTAACTTCAGGGGGTGCACTTGTCTCAAGTGCACCAACATAGCAAGAGGTGCACCAACGTAGCTCGGTTGGTGCACTTGAGACAAGTGCACCCCCTTGAAGGCACCCTAACCATCTGTGTAAATCTGTGAAATCTGTGGGAGAATACACTCAGCAAGAATTTCTGTGAATTCTGTGAAATCTGTGGGAGAATAAACTCAGCAAGAAGTTCTGTGAATTCTGTGAAATCTGTGGGAGAATATTCTCAGCAAAGACTTCTGTTAGATCTGCGTATTCTGTGGGAGACCCTTTGCTGCGGCGGAGGCAGGATACCTCCGCTACTATGAAAATCTGTGGGAGAACACACGCAATAAGTGTGGATTCGGTGGGAGGACATACGATTACCGCAAGGCGGTAATGCCATTACCGCAGACGTGTAACAGCGTTACATCATAGATGTAATGTCGTTACCAGGTCGTGGTAACGACACAAAGTGACGGGAGAACATAAAAAAACGAACACGAATCACTCGGACAAGACGTTAGCCTAACGAAAAAACAGCAAGCGGTTATGTTTCTTTAACGGCAAAGACGTTGACATTTTATATTAATATGTGTAACTTTGCTCAGTTTAAACTTAAGCAACAATGGAAATAATCGACTTCAGCAAACAAAACTCTATCATCAACAAGTACATGGCGGAGATGCGCGACAAAGACTATCAGTCGAACCGCCTCCTGTTCCGCAACAACATAATGCGCGTGGGCGAGCTGATCGCTTACGAACTGAGCAAGACGCTCGACTATGAGACGCGTGACGTGCAGACGCCGCTGGGCACGGCGAAGGTGAATGTGCCGACAGACAAGCTGGTGCTGGGCACTATCTTCCGCGCCGGTCTGCCGTTCCACCAGGGATTCCTCAACATCTTCGACCACGCCGGCAACGCTTTCGTGAGCGCCTACCGCGAGTATGAGGACAAGGACCACACGAAGGTGGGCATACACGTGGAGTATCTGGCTACGCCCGACCTCAACGACGCTACGCTGCTCATCGTTGACCCGATGCTGGCTACGGGCGGCTCGATGGAGATGGGATACAAGGCGCTGCTCACGAAGGGTAAGCCGAAGAAGGTGCACGTGGTGTGCGTGATGGCGGCGCCGGAGGGCATAGAGCATATCCGCAAGACGTTCCCGGAGGACACTACCATCTGGTGCGCTGCCATCGACGGGGGACTCAACGAACACAAGTATATCGTGCCGGGATTCGGCGACGCCGGCGACCTCTGCTACGGAGGAAAGATCTAACGCAGCCTGCGCCTGCTGAGGGTCTCCCACGGAATCCACGGAATCCACAGAGGTTAGGGTGCGTATATTCTCCCACAGATTTCACAGATTAACACAGATTCGTTGGGTGCGGAAGATAGTAGCGGAGGTATCCTGCCTCCGCAACAGCAAAGTGACTTCAACAGATTGCAATTTCAGGGGGTGCACTTGTCTCAAGTGCACCAACCAAGTAAACAGTAATCCTCCCACAGATTGCACAGAATCCACAGAACCTGCTGCTGAGGAGAGCCTCCCACAGATTGCACAGATCAACACAGATGGTTAGGGTGCGGAAGATAGTAGCGGAGGTATCCTGCCTCCGCAACAACAGCTCTGCTTGGGAAGAATTAACAACGGATTAAACGGATTAAACGGATTCCTGCTGCTTGGGATGTTTAACAACGGATTAAACGGATTGAACGGATTCGATGGCTGCGTAATGTTAACAACGGATTAAACGGATTCCTGCTGCTTGGGATGTTTAACAACGGATTAAACGGATTAAACGGATGCAATCTTCAGGGGGTGCACTTGTCTCCGCTCGGCTTTGCCGCTTGCCAGAGCAAGAAGTGCACCAACGTAGCAAGAGGTATATCAACATTACTCGGTTGGTGCACTTGAGACAAGTGCACCCCCTGAAAGACACCCATCGAATCCGTTAAATCCGTTGTTAACATAACGCAGCCCTAAAAAATCCGATTAATCCGTTAAATCCGTTGTTAATTCAACGCAGCCACTAACGCACCCATCGAATCCGATTAATCCGTTAAATCAGTTGTTAAAAAAAGTGGCAGCGATAAATTCGGTTAATCCGTCTTCTTGCTCGGTTGGTGCACTTGAGACAAGTGCACCCCCTGGAGATAGTATCCGTTAAATCCGTTGTTAAAAAAAGTGGCAGCAGTAATCCGTTAAATCCGTTGTTAAAAAAGTGGCAGCAGTAAATCCGATTAATCCGTTAAATCCGTTGTTAAAAAAAGTGGTAGCAGCAAATCCGTTAAATCCGATAAATCCGTTGTTAATTCAACGAACCCATCCAGCGCACACTGGGAGATATGACAGATTTTTCGCAATAATTAAGTTTACTACGAATAATGTAATCCGTGAGAGCCGTGGATTCCGTAGGAGCCAACCAAGTAATAATATATAAATATGTATAGGACAATCAGGACAATAGCCATTGCGCTGTGCGCACTGCTGACAGCGGCGTGCACCGACACCGACTACGAGTATGCGTCGGAGCGCTGCTCCTTCTTCTTCAACAACCAGGTGTATCAGGACGTGACGCTGCAGAGCGCTCTCAACCCACTCTCGCCCGGCGTGTTCTGCAATGTCTACGAGGGCACGGAGAACGGCAGACGCTTCATCTACTTCGTGAGCAACCAGGGACTCAGCAGCAAGAAGGAGCCGGCTGGCGACGACGCACGACGCACATATACGCTCGGCCTGTACAACAAGAGCGGCATCATCGTGGGATACGGCAACCTCGGAACGCCCCCGACATTCTACGTCTACGACAGCCAATGCCCCAACTGCTACGCTGAGACGCAGACCATGGGCAACCGACTGAGGATGAACGACCGAGGCATGGCGGTATGCCCCACATGCAAACGAGAGTACGACCTGAACAACCGTGGCGTGACTGCCAACGGCAAAAAGCTGCTGCGCTATCGCGGCAGCGCCACAGGACCGCTGGGAGTGCTCGTTGTGAACAATTAGGAATTTTGAATTTTGAGTTCTCCAAGGCTCAGAGAGGCTTAGAAAGGCTTAATAAGGCTTAGAAAAACAGGAAGCAAGGCTTAGAAAGGCCTTAACAACACGCCCCGAACAGCCAAAAAGCAGCGAAATAATGCACAGATACGGGGTATTTGTGCAGCGAAAAAGCCTTTTTATTAGAAAATATTTGTCTATTTGACAAAAAATTTGTTCCTTTGCATCCGCATTAAATTAGAAATCAATATTATAAACAATTTAAAACATTAAAATTATGTCAGAAATCGAATCAAAAGTAAAGGCTATCATCGTTGACAAGCTCGGTGTAGACGAAGCAGACGTTAAGCCAGAAGCAAGCTTCACAAACGACCTCGGTGCAGACTCTCTCGACACAGTAGAGCTCATCATGGAGTTCGAGAAGGAGTTTGGCGTAAACATCCCTGACGATCAGGCAGAGAAGATCTCTACTGTTGGCGACGCTATCGCTTACATCGAGAACGCAAAATAAATAAACCTTATGGTTTATAGTTTATGGTGTGCACAACCCCATAGCAATCACTCATTGTTATAATTCCATTGTGCACCATAAACCATAAACCATTTTTTTTTGACATTTTTCAGTTACATGGAATTAAAAAGAGTAGTAGTAACAGGTCTTGGCGCGGTGACTCCGTTGGGTAACAATCCAGAAGAAACATGGAACAACCTCCTGAACGGCGTAAGTGGCGCAGCACCTATTACATTGTTTGACGCTTCTTCGTTCAAGACACAATTCGCTTGCGAAGTGAAGGACCTTAAGGTCAACGACTACATCGACCGCAAGGAAGCACGCAAGATGGACCGCTACGCACAGCTCGCTATCATCGCAGCAAAGCAGGCGGTGCAGGACAGCGGCATGAACCTCGACGAGGAGGATAAGAACCGCATCGGCGTCATCTACGGCGTGGGCATCGGTGGCATCAAGACCTTCGAGGAAGAGGTGGGCTACTGGGCAACACACCAGGAGAACGGCCCGAAATTCAACCCCTTCTTCATTCCGAAGATGATTGCCGACATAGCAGCCGGACACATATCTATTATGTACGGCTTCCACGGCCCCAACTTCGCCACTACATCGGCTTGCGCTTCTTCGACAAACGCTCTCGCCGACGCGTTCAACCTCATCCGCTTGGGCAAGGCTAACGTGATTGTAAGCGGCGGTGCAGAGGCAGCCATCACACCGGCTGGCGTAGGCGGATTCAACGCTATGCACGCCCTCTCTACACGCAACGACGACCCAGAGCACGCTTCACGCCCGTTCAGCGCATCGCGCGACGGATTCATCATGGGCGAAGGCGCCGGCTGCCTCATACTCGAGGAGCTGGAGCACGCCAAGGCACGCGGAGCGAAGATATACGCAGAGATGGTGGGCGAAGGCATGTCTGCCGACGCTTATCACATCACAGCATCACACCCGGAAGGACTCGGCGCCTGCCTCGTAATGCAGAACGCACTCGAGGACGCTGGCATGAAGCCGGAGGACATCGACTACATCAACGTACACGGCACATCAACACCGGTGGGCGACATCTCTGAGGCTAAGGCTATCAAGCAGGTGTTCGGCGAAGCTGCATACAAACTCAATATCAGCTCAACAAAATCAATGACTGGTCACCTCCTCGGTGCTGCCGGAGCTGTAGAGGCACTCGCATCAGTGCTCGCAGTGAAGAACGACATCATACCGCCGACTATCAACCACGTCGAGGGTGACGAGGATCCGGAAATCGACTACACGCTCAACTACACCTTCAACAAGGCACAGAAGCGCGAGGTACGTGCGGCACTGAGCAACACGTTCGGTTTCGGTGGTCACAACGCATGTGTAATATTCAAGAAATATGCTGAGTAATCTCATCGACAGAATGAAGCTCCCTTTCCGCAAGGACAAGGAGCTTTATTTGTCTTTACGCAAAATCATCGGATTCTACCCGCACGACATAAGCTACTACAAGCTCGCACTGATGCACAAGAGCATGTACAAGCGCAACGCAAAGGGCAAGCCCGTGAACAACGAACGACTGGAGTTTCTCGGCGACGCCGTGCTCGACGCTACCGTGGGCGACATCGTATACCGCCACTTCCCCGGAAAACGCGAGGGTTTCCTCACCAACACACGATCGAAGCTCGTGCAGCGCGACACGCTGAACAGACTGGCGCAGGAGATGGGCATCAACCAACTCATTCTCTCAAGCGGACGGTCGCAGTCGCACAACTCATACATGGGAGGCAACGCCTTCGAGGCGCTCGTCGGAGCCATCTACCTCGACAGAGGATACGACGCCTGCATGGAGTTCATGCGCAAACGAATACTGGCACAAATGATAAACATCGACAAGGTTGCTTATAAGGAGGTGAACTTCAAGAGCAAGCTCATCGAATGGAGCCAGAAGAACCGTGTGCGCATCGACTTCAAGTCGATTCTCGAAGAGAAGGACAAGACCGGCTCGCCCGTGTTCGTCTACCGTGTGACGCTCGAAGGCGTGGAGGGATGCGAAGGAAAGGGCTACAGCAAGAAGGAAAGCCAGCAGCTGGCGTCGAAGCTGACGTTGGAGAAGCTGCGCCGCGAACCGCAATTCATCGACCTGGTGTTCGCCGCAAAGACCGACCGCACGAAGATGGAGGAGGAACCAGTGGAGAACGTGCCCTCAACAGAACAGCCCGACGACTTCATCGTGGTGAGCTCGGGAATGGAGGGAGAAGGTTTTTCTAATGAGGCGGGCAGCTCTAACGAGGCTGGCTGTTCTAGCTCTTATAGAGAAACTAGCGGTTCTAGTAAGCCTAGCTCTCCTAGAGAACCTAGCTCTCCTAGAGAAACCAGCTCTCCCAGTAAGCCCAGCTCTTCTAAAGACTCCAAGGCTAAGCGCAACCGCCGCTCGCCGATGTACCGCAAGGACGAGGCTGCAGCCGAAGCTCTCGACACCGCTTCTGCGAAGACAGCAGCGCCTGCAAAGACAGAAGCAGCCCCCGTTTCTTCGGGCCTCACCCCCGCCGACCTCGACCTCTCTGACGAAGACTTCGACCTCAGCCATATCTCGGCGAGAGAACAGAGCCGCGAGGAGATAATTGCTGCTGCAGAAGCCGCAGCGTTCGGAGAAGAATAAAACGTTATTATCCGTAGCGGGTGTGTCAAAACTCGCATTAATTGAGTTTTTAACAACCTCAGCATCAAGCATAACGGTAATTATTATAAGAATGTTAGCACGATTGCTTGCTGCGGAGGCCGGAGACCTCCGCTACGGATAAAACGTATCTCACCACCACAACACCTACAACATCTATCACCACCTCAACATAACAACATCTATCACCACCTCAACATCTCACCATAACAACATCTATCGCCACCTCATTCTACCTTTTTTATACAAAATTAACCCTTGTAATGCACACGCAACAAGGTTTTTATTTAATTTTGCAACAAAATACTTACGACTATGAAGAAATTATTACTTGCAACATTGCTTTTGCTCGGTATCGTAACTACCGCAAGCGCACAGCTGCCGAAGGTGATGCTTAAGAGCATCGACGGCAAGTCAGTGTCTACAGACACACTCTCAAACAACGGCAAACCGTTCATCATCGACTTCTTTGCAACATGGTGCAAGCCCTGCAACCGCGAGCTCACCGCCATCAGCGAGGTGTACGATGAGTGGCAGGAAGAGACTGGCGTGAAGGTTATCGCCGTGTCTATTGACCAGGCACAGAACAGCAACAAGGTGAAGCCGCTCGTAGACAACCACGGCTGGCAGTATGAGGTTCTGCTCGACCCGAACAGCGACTTCAAGCGCGCGCTCGGCATACAGACCATCCCTTACGTTATCGTTTGCGACGGCAACGGCAAGATTGTGTCTAAGCACAACGGATATACCGAGGGTGCTGAGGAAGAGCTTATTGAGGAAGTACGCAAGCTTGTGAACAAGTAAACGAGTTGACACGTTGACATGTTGACATGTTAGCAGTTATCACTCCCACCAACAACCCTAACAACATTAATATGAACAAGAAGCTTACGCTCGCTCTCGCTGCCCTCAGTCTGTCGGCAGCCACAGCGAGCGCACAGACAATAAAGGTCGCTAAGGACTACGACGTGCAGATTACGGGTAGCTTGCAGACCGACTTCCTCGTTCCGCAGGAAGACAACAAGATTGGTACAGTGCATCATAAAGAAAAGGTGCTCAACAACACCTACGCTGAGGTTCACGCCCTCTCTAAGTATGTAGACGCTGGTGTGCGTCTCGAATATCTCGACCATCCGCTCCCAGGTTTTGACAAGGACTTCAAAGGTTGGGGTGTGCCGTTTTATTACATCAAGGGCAAGATGAAGAACGCCGAGCTCACACTCGGTAACTTCTACGAGCAGTTCGGCTCGGGCTTCATCCTCCGCACATACGAGGAGCGCTCGCTGGGCATCGACAACTCGCTGCTCGGCGGTCGTGTCATGGTGCGTCCGTTCAAGGGCGTGCAGGCAAAGGCTGTAGTAGGCACACAGCGCCGCTATTGGGACACACAGTCGCTCATAGCAGGTGCCGACCTCGAGCTCAGCGTGTCTGAGTGGTCGCAGAAGATGCAGCAGTCGGGTACTAACCTCACGCTCGGTGCATCGTGGGTCGTAAACCACCAGCACCAGAAGGAGGACATCTACGCCGACGCCACACACAAGCTGCGCTTCGTAGAGAACACCAACGCCTTCGACGTGCGTGCCAACTTCCAAAAGGGCGGCTTCAGCGTGCTCGGCGAGTATGCACAGAAGACCGAAGACCCTACAGTTGCAAAACCAAAAAAAAATAAGTATATCTACCGCAAGGGCTACGTGACGATGCTCTCTACGTCCTACTCGCAGCGCGGCATGAGTATCCTCTTGCAGGCAAAGCGTTCAGACAACATGAACTTCCGCTCACGCCGCACAGAGAACGGCACGGCTGGCTTCATCAACCACCTGCCGGCGTTCGCTATGCAGCAGACATACGCTCTGGCAGCACTCTATCCTTACGCCACACAAACTGACGGCGAATGGGCTTACCAGGCAGAGTTCGGCTACAAGTTCAACCGCAAGACATTCCTCGGCGGCAAGTACGGCACAAGCGTGAAGCTCAACTTCTCGCACATCCGTGCCATCGAGAAGAACTTACACAACGGCGGCACACCGGGCACCGACGGCTACGGTTCGCCTTTCTGGAAGAGCGGCGAGAAGTACTACCAGGACATCAACGTGCAGATTGAGAAGAAGCTCACCAAGGACTTCAAACTCAACCTCATGTATATGAACCAGTACTACAACAAGACAGTTGTTGAGGGCGATGGCGGCATGATTCATTCTGACATCTTCGTGGCAGAAGGCAAGTACCGCTTCAACAAGAAGATCACGCTGCGTGGCGAGGCTCAGTATCTGAGCACCAAGCAGGACCAGGGCGATTGGTGGTTCGGTTTGCTCGAGCTTTCTGTTCTGCCCAACTTCATGTTCACCATCAGCGACCAGTACAACGGCAACGAATACTACTACACATCGACCGGCTCCAAAAAAGATAAAAAGGATACAGGTACACACGCAGAGCACTACATCAACGGATCTGTCACCTACACTCACGGCGCACACCGTCTGCAGGTAGGCTACGGCAAGACACGTGCAGGCTACAACTGCTCTGGTGGCGTATGCCGTTTCGTACCAGCAAGCAAGGGCATATCAGTATCTTACAATTATAACTTCTAAAGCCACTATTATGAAACTGAAGAATATATTGTTAGGCGCAGCAAGCGCCATCGCCATTTTCGCAACAGTGGCATGTCAGGAAGTAGATCCCAACGACCGACTCATCTACGTGAAGCCGGCTGAGGTGGGACGCGCAATTCTCATCGAGGACTACACCGGTCAGGAGTGTGTCAACTGCCCTGACGGCACAAACGCCATCAACAGTATCGTTGAGACTTACGGCGAGAAGAACGTAATCGCAGTGGGCATTCACAGCGGTCCGCTCGCATCAAAGGGCAAGACCTCGTTGGCAACCGAAATCGGCGACGAGTACTACAAGCACTGGGACAGCCAGAGCAAGCTCGGACAGCCTTGGGCGCTCATCAACCGCGCCACAGCTCCTAATCAGGACTATAACACTTGGGCAAGCTACGTAGGTGCGCTCATCTCGAAGAAGGCAGCGCTTTCGCTCAGCGTCAACAACATTTATGACGCTACTTCGCGCATGCTCACCATCAACGTAAAGGCTTTCGGCACCGACGGCAATACGACAGGCAAGCTGCAGGTGTGGCTCATTGAGGACGGTATCGTAGCTAAACAGAAGATGCCCAATGGCAAAATCAACAAAGAGTATGTACACAACCACGTATTCCGCGATGTTGCCAACGGCACTTGGGGCGAGGACGTAACCGTGAAGGAGGGCGAAACCACAGAAAAGCAGTACAAATATACGCTGCCCGAGAAGTGGAACGCCGAGAAGGTATCGGTAGTGGCTTTCGTTTACGACAACAACGAGGTGCAGCAGGTTACTAAGAAGGCTGTCTTCGCAGAAACCGCTGCTGAATAAACATATTCTGTTTGAGGTTGTACGGAAAGACCGCACAACCTCAAACAATTCTTTTAACAAACCATTGATACCTAACGCTAATTTAAAAAACAGAATAATATGAAGAAAATCTTTACACTTTGCTTTGCTCTCTTCTCTGCAGTGACAATGTTCGCACAGGAGACTAAGGGCATGTTTGAATTCGCTACGGCAGACGGTACTGTTGTACCAAGCGGAACAGTAATAACAAAATCGGACGTCGAAGACTTTACAGATCCTGAAGATGGATATGATACCAAACAAATCTCAACAGGTCTGTTCGTAAAACCTATTAAGACAGACTTGAAAGGAGAGAAGATCTGCGTGAAGTTGCGTCTTAACGTAGAAAGAATCGACAATGGCAGCATCGCATTTTGTCTGCTTGGCAACTGCAAGAACGCTTCAGAAAAAGGAGAATTTGAATCTAACGGCGGTTTCGTAGACAAACTCGACGACCTTGCAACCGAATGGATGATTGGATATGACGAAGAAACCGGAAAGGCAATGTACGGCGAGGCAAAAGCCAAGCTCACATTGGTAGTTTGTCGCAAGGTGTCTCTGGGCAAGGACCAGTTTGGCATAGAGCAGTTCAAATACGAGGATATTGGCGAGAGTTCAACCGTAACAGTGCACTTCATTTACAACGAGAAGTCTACCGGCATCAACGGCATCAGCAACGCAGACGCTACAGTAGTGGCACGCTACGCAGCCGACGGCACACGCCTCTCAGCTCCGCAGAAGGGCTTGAACATCGTGAAGCTCTCTAACGGCAAGACCGTGAAATACATTAAATAAAAGAATAAGTTTTAACAATTCAGAAAGGATTAAAATCATGAAAAAATTCCTGCTTTCTGCTTTTGCGATGCTGTTGGCTCTCACAGCCGGCGCGCAGAACTTCACAGTAGAGAAGTCACCGAACCCGCAGGGCGTTCAGGCACCGGCTTTCGGCGCATTCAAGGCTCCTGCGAAGGCTAACCTCGCTGCCAACCAGCGTCTCGTAGGCTACTTCGACACCGACGATTGCGACAACTACGTAGGCGTTCCAAAATTCACCGGCAGCAACAAGGTAGCCATTGAGCTTACAGCAGACGACCTCGCTCCCTACTACGGCAAGAAGATTGCCGGCGTACGCTTCAATCTGGGTCAGGGCGAAACATCTACCGGTGTATTCGTACAGAACCTGACGCTCGAAAACGGTCAGATTGTTGATATGACAGACGTCGCTACTTCTGACAAGAGCGTTACATCAGCAGCAGGCGCAACAAACACCGGCGAATGGCATGAGGTGATGTTCGACAACAAGGTAGAACTGAGTTCTTCTTTCCAGAACTTGTTCGTAGGCTTCAACTACAAGCAGACATCAAGCAACTACCCTATCGGCGTTAACTCTAAGGTTGAAGGTCCGTTCTTCATGTACGCTAACATTCCGTCTTCGCAGGGCGGTAAAGGCGCTGCTTGGTACCAGTTCCAAAGCGGCGGCATGGGTCTCGCTATCCAGCTTATCGTAGAGGGCGATTTCGGACAAAACAATGTACAGCCTCTCGACTTCGGCAACGTAATGGTTGCAAAGGGCAAGACAAAGAACGTAGCTATAAGCTTCAGAAACCTCGGTTCTAAGTTTACAAGCATCGACTACACCATCGCTCTCGACGGCAAGGCAGGCGCTGAGCAGCACCTCGACTTCGGCAAGGACTTCGGTTTAGGCGGTACACACACCGTAGAGATTCCGTTCGCTGCAGCTTCTGAGCTTGGCAAGAACGCTATTACACTCACCGTAACAAAGGTGAACGGCGCAGAGAACGCATGCGCTATAAAGACAGCTACCGGCACACTCTATACAGTAGAAAGAGAGTTCGTGAAGAGATCTGTAGTAGAACAGTTCACGGGTACTGGTTGTGGCAACTGTCCGAGTGGTCACGTTGCTATGCATAACATGCATAATCTTTATGGCGACCAGTTCATCGGCATCGCTCTGCACCAGTTCAACCAAAGCGACCCGATGTACAACATCTCATACGATTTGGGTTTCACGGGTGCTCCACAATGTATGGTAAACCGATCAAGTGGTGTATTGGCACCATATGAGCAAATGCCAGAAGTGCTCAAGGCTTCTCTGAACGAGATTGCTCTGGCAGAAGTAACTGTAGCCGGTACATTCGCAGATGAGGATACAAAGGTCAACGCAACAGCCTCAGTAGAGTCGTTGGTAGCAGGCGACTACGATATTGCATTCATGCTTACAGCAGATGGTCTAACCGGCAAGACAACCTCATGGAAGCAGCATAACTACTTCTGCAAGGGCGGCAGTAGATACAACTCGCAAGCAAGCATGCCTGACGATCTTAAGTTCCTGTGGGATAAGGGATCATCATATGTAGAGACATACAACGATGTGCTCATCTCAAGCTCTTACGTAAACAACAACAACAAGGCGACACTGCCGACACTTGTTGCATACGGCACAGTAAATTCAGAGTACTCACTCAAGATGCCGACAAAGGTTGCTCTGAAGAAGGCACTCAAGCTTAACCATGTTTACGTTGTTGCACTGCTCCTCGACAAGAAGACCGGCGCTATCGTCAATGCAGGCAGAGCTCGTGTTACCGGTTCTACCGGCATCGAGGACGTAACTACTGGCTCTGAGGCTACCGTTGTGGCTCGCTACAACGTGAACGGTGTTCAGATTGCAGCTCCGGTGAAGGGCATCAACATCGTCAAGATGTCTGACGGCACAACACGCAAGGTGCTCGTTAAGTAATCAGCGAAACAGTTATAAAGCAACAGAACAGCTTATATAAATGAATATTAAGGCGTTGCCCTCAGCGGGCAGCGCCTTTTTTGTTGCATTTGTTTTGTAGAGTCAGCAGTTTGCAGTAACTTTGCAGAAAGAATCATTAGGGGGCTTCCAGGGGGGGTGCCTTCAGGGGGTGCACTTGTCTCAAGTGCACCAACAGAGCAAGAAGTACACCCCTAAACTGCACCAACAGAGCAAGAAGTACACCAGTAAAGCTACGTTGGTGCACTTGAGACAAGTGCCCCCCTGAGAGGCACCAACAGAGCGAGAAGTACACCAGTAGAGCTACGTTGATACACTTGAGACAAGTGCACCCCCTGAGAGGCACCAACAGAGCAAGAAGTGCACCCCTGAAGACGCCCCCTAAAGGCACCCCCTGAAGGTAGCTAATAAACTCTAAAACAAATTACATAGAAATACAATGGAATGGATTGACAGTCTTTTCACCATACACTCAGCAGTACAGACGCTGGTAGTGCTGGCGCTGATCATCAGCGTGGGCATGGCGCTGGGCAAGTTGCGCATCCGCGGCATCTCGCTCGGTGTGGCGTTCGTGTTCTTCATGGGCATCGTGGCGGGCAGCCTCCACTTCACTGCCGACGAGCAGATGATCAGCTTCGCCGAAACCTTCGGCCTCTCCCTCTTCGTCTATGCCCTGGGTCTGCACGTAGGTCCTAACTTCATAGGCATGATGCGCCACGACGGTGCATCGCTCAACGGCTGGGGCTTGGGCGTCATAGTGCTCGGCACCGTGATGGCGCTCTCGCTGTGCCTCGTGCTGCCAATCAGCATCCCCGACATGGTGGGCATCCTCTGCGGTGCTACAACCAATACGCCGGCGCTCGGTGCGGCTCAGCAGGCACTTGCCACACAGCATATATCGAGCAGCGGCGCCGCATTGGGCTGTGCCGTGACCTATCCGCTGGGCGTAGTGGGCGTCATCTTCGCCATGATACTGCTGCGCAAGTTCCTCGTGCGCAAGGAAGACCTTGACCGCTGCCAAAGCTCTGACGACGACAGCACATACGTCGGACAGTTCATCTGCGTCAACCCCGCCATCTCTGACAAGACGATAGCACAGATATCGCAGTCGACCCACCGCCACTTCATCATCTCGCGCATCTGGCGCAACGGAAAGGTTATCGTTCCGATGGCACAGACCGTGATGCAGCACGGCGACAACGTGCTCGTGGTGACCAACCGCGACGAGGTGGCTGCCATGAACATCCTCTTCGGCGAGCATGTGAAGAAAGACTGGAACCGCGACAAGATAGACTGGAACGCCATCGACTCGTCGGTGGAGAGCCGCGTGATAGTGATGACGCGCAGCCGTCTGAACGGCAGAACGCTCGGCTCGCTGCACATGCGCGAGACATACGGCGTGAACGTGTCGAGAGTGATGCGCGGCGACATCAAGCTGCTCGCAACTGATACGCTCCACCTGCAGTACGGCGACCGCGTCACCGTCGTGGGCACACCCGAAGACATCGACCACGCAGAGGCGTTCCTCGGCAACGCCGTGACGGGCCTCAACGAGCCAAACCTCGGCGCCATCTTCTTCGGACTGCTCTTGGGTCTGGCACTCGGCATGATTCCTATCACCATACCGGGCATGAGCGCACCCGTGAAGCTCGGCATCGCCGGCGGCCCTATCATCATGGGCATCATCATCGGTTCGCTCGGCGCACGCATACACCTCATCACCTACACCACACGCTCGGCGTCGCTGATGCTGCGCAAGATGGGCCTCTCGCTCTATCTCGCCTGCCTCGGACTCGTAGCCGGCAAGGACTTCCTCGGCACCATCATACGTCCAGAGGGCTTGATGTGGGTAGGCATCGGCTTGGTGCTCACCATGCTGCCGCTGCTCATAGTGGGCGCCATAGCGCTGAAGACGCGCAAGTTCGACTTCGGCACCATCTGCGGTCTGCTCTGCGGCGCAATGGCTAACCCGATGGCGCTCAGCTACGCCAACGACACCATCCCTGGCGAGCGCGCCGCCGTGGCTTATACCTCGGTATATCCACTCGGCATGTTCATCAGAGTGATCATAGCGCAAGTAATAATAATGTTCATGGTATGACAATGCAAAACCCTCCCGATTACCGTCACGACACCGTGCTGCCGCTCCCTATGGAGGTGACGGCGAACGCTTGGGCTGTAGACGCAGCCTGCTCGGGCAATCCTGGCCCGATGGAGTATCAGGCTATCGACCTCGCCACCGGAGCGCAGGTGTTCCACTTCGGACCCGTACACGGCACTAACAACATAGGCGAGTTTCTCGCCATCGTACACGCCTTGGCGCTGCTCGACAAGCAGGGCGTGACGGGCAAGACGATATATTCCGACTCGCACAACGCCATTCTGTGGGTGCAGAAGCGCCAGTGCAAGACCAAGCTCGAGCGCACACCGCAAACCGAACAGCTCTACCAGATAATAGCACGCGCCGAGACATGGCTGCGCACCCACCAGATAGTGAACCCCGTGGTGAAGTGGGAGACGAAACGATGGGGCGAGGTGCCTGCCGACTTCGGACGCAAGGGGTAACACCACTTTATTAAAACCTAAAACCTATGCTATACGCCATATATTTCATCTACGGACTGTGCGTCATGTTCTACTTCATGATGTCGTGGCTCTTCTACCGCAAGGACAAGGAGATGCTCTCGCGCCTCGTCACGGTGCTTATGTTCGTCGTCGGCCTGCAGTGTCTGAAAGACCTTTTCTTCATTAAGCCGATTGCCGAACTCGATGAGATAGACTGGATGGTAGTGACGGCTGCCGACATGGTAGCCGTGCCGCTTTATGCCTTCGCGCTCATAGAGCTGTGCAGCCCTACGAGCCTCACACGCCGCACAATCGTATTTCATGAACTGTTGTTCATCGTGCCTTTTGCGCTTCTATCGTTCACAAGAGACGTTGTATTCTATTATGCCATGGTGCTTGAGGCAGCCGTATACGGCACAAGCCTCGTTATATGGGCAACATTCGCCATTCCCAAGTACAACGCTCAACTGAAGCAGCGCTTCTCCTACACCGAGAACATCAACCTGAGCTGGCTTCGCGCCATCTTCTTCTCGTTCACCTTCATTCTTCTTGTATGGATTGTCGATTGCATGCACGTAAGCTATGCACTCGAGGCTCTGTATATGATAAGCTCGCTGGTGGTGTGGATGTTCATAAGCTACTACATCTACAAGCACGAGTCGGTGCTCGACGAACTCTCCGACCTTGCCGAAGACGGCAACGAGGAGACGCCTGCGCCTGCAGAAGCCAGCGACACGGAGATGTCGGAGATAGGCAAGCGCATCAGCACGCTGTTCGACAACGACCGCATTTTCCTCAACCCCAACCTCAAGGTGTCTGACATCGCTACCGAGATAGGCACCAACCGCACGTACGTCAGCGCCTTCTTCAACAAGGAGGCTGAGTGTACGTTCTACGATTACGTCAACCGATACCGCATAGAATACACCTGCAATCTGCTCACTAACTCGGAGGAGAACATCGTGCAGATAGCAGAGAAGTCGGGATTCAACAGTTCGCAATCGTTTATTCGCGTTTTCAGCAAGATAAAAGGCACTTCGCCCACAAAATATCGCAAGGAAGAAAACGTTTGAACCTCAACGTGTTAGAAAAGTTGTTAATAGATTTTTTACGTTTTGACAACTCTGTTTATCCTTTGTGAACGATAAATTGAGAGTTTGGTAACAAGAGTTTTTAAATCGTGCGCTAACTTTGCAATCGAAACCTAAAGACAGGAAATAGTTACTAACATTAATAATTTTAACTAACACAAAACTTATGAAGATAATCAAGCTCATGGCACTGGCTGCCATCCTTATGCCACTGTTGTTCTCTTGCTCAGGTGGCGGTTCATCTGCAGGTATGCTCGGACAACTCCCCGACAAGTACGCACAGTTTACTGAAGAGAAAGCCGAACTGAAGAAGGAGGCTCAGAACATCAAGACAGAAGCCGACAAGAAACGCTTCCTCGAAAAGTCGGAGAAGCTCAACAAGAAGTGGAAGGAGAAGCTGGAAGCTACAGCAAAGGACCTCAACGGCAAACCCATCGAGTTCGCCGAGTCGCAGTTTGAGGTTACGTCGCCCGTATCTCTCGAGTTCGAGGAGTTCTCAAGCGAGTCGGCTCTCACACCCAGGTTCAAGGTGAACGGCGAGGCGAAGGCGGCTTCCGACATCACCATCGACCAGAAGTACTACTACTCTACCGAGAACGTATACATCACCGGCTACGACGCCGAAGGCAAGCAGGTGTACAAGGCAAAAGTGGGCAGCGTAGAGGTGCAGGACGCCGACGGCAAACTGCTCGTGAAGGCTGGCACACCGGTGAAGTTCGACAAGCTCGGCTTCGGCAAGGCGGACGTTGAAGGCAGCAAGCTGGCTAAAAGCTACAAGCTCGAAATGGTAAGATAGGCGATTGAATGGCGGAGAAACGCTCCGCCACTACCATCACAAAAACTATTAACATAAACCGATACACCCCATAAAACTAAATAATATGGACGAATTGATTAAAACCGTAAGACAGAACAAGACATCTATTGTCATAGCACTCGCTATACTCATGTTCGTAGCGTTCGGCTTCTGCCCAGCCATCGACGTGGCAGGCAAGGCGAAGATCAACGGACTGAAGGTGCTGTTCGAAGGCAGCGGACTCGGTTTCTCACGATTCCTCTCCGTTCTGATATTCCTGGCTCCAATGTTCGTCGTGCTCAACAAGTCGGTTAACCTGAAGCTGACGGGCAAGCTGAGCGAGCACTTCTGCATGCTGTGCTTCGTGGCAGGCGTCGTGCTCTGTCTGCTTTTCGCCATTGCTCTGCCCTCTGGCATCTCTCTCTCTTGGGGCAGTTGGCTCTATATGCTCATATCACTGCTCGGCATAGGCGTATGCCGCATAGATATATTCACTAAAAACTAGCTTAACGAATGAATAGGATCACAAGGCGCATTCTCCATTTAGTAGTGTGGGGGTGCGCCTTTTTTGTTTTTGCAGCCGCCGCATGGGTCGGCTTCTGCTGGCTGAAACGACCTCCGTATCTCGTGCCCGACACGTCGGCGTTCGCCACGGGCGACGTGTTCTTCAGCGTGGGCGACGCATGGGAGTCGGTGGCTGTGCGTGCGCTCTCGGGCTGCACATCGTTCGAGGTGTGCGACTCTACCCCGTCTCATTGCGGCATCGTCATACGCTATGCCGACGGTGTGCGTCTGGCGCATGCGTCTACGGTGGCGAAGAAGGTGGTGATGGAGACGCCGGAGGAGTATCTGCGCAAGAATGGGTCTTACTGCATCTACGCCCGCAAGGCGCCCTGCGCGGTGGATACGGCTGCCGTGAGGCGCACGGTGGAGGCGCTGGTGGAGCAGCAGGTGCCGTTCGACTTCAACTTCGACCACTCCTCGGCGAAGGCGTTCTACTGCACCGAGTTCGTGGTGCATGTGCTCGAGCAGAACAATTGTTTCTGCTTCTCAAAACTCCGCAAAAGAAACTATATGTATCCTAACGATGTACTGAAGATTATTTCGACGCGTTAGAATATTCTCCCACGGATTGCACAGATCAGCACAGATTGTTAGGGTGCGCACCCATCCGTAGCGGAGGTCTCCGGCCTCCGCAGCAAACAATAACACTAATTATTATAACGAACACGAATAACACGAATACCGACTTGCTGCGTATATTCTCCCACGGATTGCACGGATCGGCACAGATACTGCTAACTTCAGGGGGTGCACTTGTCTCAAGTGCACCAACCGAGCAATGTTGATATACCTCTTGCTACATTGGTGCACTTGAGACAAGTGCACCCCCTGAAGTTTGCATCCGTGAAATCTGTGGGAGAATATTCTCAGCAGAAGGTTCTGTGAAAATCCGTGAAATCTGTGGGAGCCTCTTCCCGAGCAATAGGTTCTGTGCCGATCCGTGGAATCTGTGGGAGACAAGTGCCCCCCTAAAGGTAGCTTGACAACTTAGAAGTTGCTTCTGATAACAGCGTTGACGAGCTTCCGACCCATTACATCGTGCTCTCCGGAGCGGTCTACGCCGGCGAAGTCCATCATTACGAGGCCCGTTGTCATGCGACCTTTGATGAGGTTGGCGAGGAAAGCGTTGGTATCGGCGGCGTTGGCACGGTAGCCCTCACTGGTAGAAACCGGTTCGGCGGTATACTCCGTTGAGGTGTATTTGAAGCCCGAGGTGTGGTTGATGAACCACATATCGGGGTACTTCGCTGCCACCTCCGCACTGTTCGCCACGCGCAGCAGGCGCTTTATGGCTGCGAGCTTCGCCGTTGTGCCGCCCTCCCACGTCATGTTGTAGAAGTCCTGCACGCAGAGCACACCCTTCATGGCATATCCGCGCATGGTGGCAGGCTGCTGCCAGTCGACAGCGGCGTCGAAGCGCCATCCGTCGATATATCCGCCGCGCGGTGTGGGTCGGTAGGTGTCGCGACTGAGCACGAGTATGCGACCGCGCAACTGTCCTACGGTGAGGTCTGGTCTGAAGTCGACGAGCAGGTCGCTGTTTTCAGCCAGCGCATAGTCGACCATCGCCTCCCAGTGCGAGCCGTCGCGGTGCGACGAGCGTTCGTGCTGCATGATGATGATGGCAAACTCGGTAGGATGCGCCGCAAGCGAGTCGCGCAGCACGTCGAACACGCCGTTGAAGGTCTGCTGTGTGGCAAACTCGCCGTGGTATATCTGCAACGTGCGCTTCGGTTGGTCGTCGTCCTTATGGTGCTTGCGATACTTTGCGTTAGGGTCTTTCGCGGGCTGCGTGGTGAGCACGTCCGGGCGCAGGTCGAAGGCGCGCACGCCAACCGCCCACTGCGCACTGATGTCCAACTGCTGTGTGCAGGCGATATAGTTGCCCGCCAGCGTGTCCTGCGCAACGAAGCCGTAGCCTGTGCAGGCGTCGTGGGTTCCGGGGATGGAGAGACGGCACACGCGGCGGTCGTCGTCGATGCGAGAGAGCCAGTCGGATGCGTATGCGGTGGTGATGGCTGCCAAGGAGAGCAGCAGGGAGAGGAGGAGTTTATGCATAATGTTGAGATGGTGAGGTGGTGAGATGTTGAGAGATGATGTTGTGGGTGTTTTTGCAAATTTACAAAAACATATTTAATAATGGGTGTACGGCGTAATGTTTTTATAGTATTGTAGCATTTCTACACATAAACAATACAACGCATTTGTCAACATAACAACACATCAACACTACAACCTCCTTTTTTTTGAGACAAAAAAAAAGGACGACACGAATCACTCGCACCGGCCTCTCAAAGAATAATGTTACATTAATAATTTTGAATCATGCAAAAACTGCAATTGGTCCAAAAAATAATAACATAATCTTTACCTTAAAATCTATCAAACTACTAACCTAATGAAAAAACATTGCATTCTCTCGAACACGCTGCAAAGATAATAATTTGTGTACGACCACACAAGAAATTTGAAAGTTTTTTATTCAAATTAAGAATAATTTGACATATATCAAGCTGATTGACTTTCTTCGGTAGGTTTTCAGTATCTTCATCCACGGATGACACGCCCTCCTCCTATGGTTAGCAATCCGTTTAATCAGCTGTTAAATCTTCGCAGCCTAAATCCGTTCAATCCGTTGTTGATTCTACGCAGCCAACGAGATTTTTAACAACGGATTGAACGGATACGATTTTCAGGGGGTGCACTTGTCTCCGCTCGGCTTTGCCGCTTGCCAGAGCAAGAAGTGCACCAACCGAGCAAGAACGGATTGTCTACTTGTGAAATTTAACAACGGATTGAAAGCGGATTAAACGGATGCGTTGGATGCGTAATATCAACAACGGATTAAACGGATACTATTTTCAGGGGGTGCAGCAGTCTCTGCTGCACCAACCGAGCAAGAACGGATTGTCTACTTGTGAAATTTAACAACGGATTGAAAGCGGATTAAACGGATGCGTTGGATGCGTAATATCAACAACGGATTAAACGGATACTATTTTCAGGGGGTGCAGCAGTCTCTGCTGCACCAACCGAGCAAGAACGGATTGTCTGCTTGTGAAATTTAACAACGGATTGAACGGATTAAACGGATTAGATGGATGCGTAATATCAACAACGGATTTATCGGATTAAACGGATTAGATGGGTGCGTAATATTAACAACGGATTGAACGGATTAAGCGGATTAGATGGGTGCGTAATATCAACAACGGATTGAACGGATTAAGCGGATTAGATGGGTGCGTAATATTAACAACGGATTAAGCGGATTAAACGGATTCGTTGGATGCGTTGGATGCGTAATATCAACAACGGATTGAACGGATTAGATGGATGCGTAATATTAACAACGGATTAAACGGATTCACTTGCTGAAAATATTAACAACACAACCTAAATCCGTTTAATCCGATTAATCCGTTGTTAAATATCCCAAGCAGCAGGAATCCGCTGTTAATCCGATTAATCCGTTGTAAATATCCTAAGCAGCAGAAATCCGCTAATCCAATTCTTGCTTGGTTGGTGCACTTGAGACAAGTGCACCCCCTAAAAAATCCGATTAATCCGTTGTTAAATATCCTAAGCAGCAGAAATCCGTTTAATCCGATTAATCCGTTGTTAAATATCCTAAGCAGCAGGAATCCGTTTAATCCGATTCTTGCTTGGTTGGTGCACTTGAGACAAGTGCACCCCCTAAAAAAATCCGATTAATCCGTTGTTAAATATCTCAAGCTGTAGGAATCTGTTCAATCCGTTTCTTGCTCGGTTGGTGCACTTGAGACAAGTGCACCCCCTATAAGTGCGCCCCTAAAAGTGCACTCCCTAAGAGGAGAATCTTGCGGCGTCAACGAAGATTATGCGCGAAAACTCGGAGAATGTGGCGGTATAAGTGTAACTTTGCAGGAGAAAAGAGAAAACGATATGGAAACACTGAAGGAAAAGACAGCGAAGGGCCTGCTCTGGGGCGGCCTGAATAGTGGCGTGCAGCAGGTGGTGGGCCTCGCGTTCGGCATCGTGCTCGGACGACTGCTCTCGCCGTCCGACTACGGCATGATGGCGATGATAAGCATCTTCTCGCTCGTGGCGACGGCGCTGCAGGACAGCGGCTTCCGCACGGCGCTCACCAACCTTAAGGACCCGCGACCGGAGGACTACAACTCAGTGTTCTGGTTCAACATCATCGTGGCGACCACGCTCTACGCCGCACTCTTCCTCGCCGCACCGCTCATCGGCGACTACTATCACACGGAGCGCGTAGTGCCGCTCTGCCGCTACGCCTTCCTGAGCATCATCATCGCCTCGCTGGGCACGGCGCAGTCGGCTTACCTCTTCAAGCATCTGAAGGCGAAGCAGCAGGCAGCCGCCGGCGCCATCGCCGTCATCTCGTCGAGCCTCGTGGGTGTGGGCATGGCGTTTGCGGGCGCAGCCTACTGGTCGCTCGCCACGCAGGGACTGGTGTACGTGTCTATCAACACCTTCTTCCAGTGGCACTACTCGCCGTGGCGCCCCACGCTGCGCGGCATCTCGTTCGAGCCGGTGCGCCGCATGTTCCGCTTCTCGTGCAAGATACTCGCCACGACGATAATGACGCACGTGAACAACAACGTGCTCAACATCCTGCTGGGCCACTACTTCTCGCCGCGCGACACGGGCAACTACAACCAGGCGTATCAGTGGAACACGAAGTGCTACTCGCTGGTGCAGAGCATGGTGGCGCAGGTGGCGCAGCCGGTGCTCGTGAGTCTGGGCAACGAGCCTGGGCGCCAGACCGACGTGTTCCGCAAGATGATGCGCTTCACGGCGTTCATCGCCTTCCCGCTGCTGCTGGGCTTCGGACTGGTGGCTAAGGAGTTCATCGTGCTTGCCATCGGCGAGAAATGGCTCGCCTCGGCTGCGCTGATACAGATACTGTGCGTGGCGGGCGCAACGATGCCCATCGCCACGCTGTTCTCCAACATGATTATCTCGAAGGGCCGCTCGGGCACATTCTTCTGGTGTACGTTCTCGCTGGGCGTGGTGCAGATAGGCGTTATGATGATGCTTTGGCGTCAGGGCATCACGCGCATGGTGGAGGCTTACACGGCGCTCAACGTAGTGTGGCTCGGCGTGTGGCTCTTCTTCGTGCGCCGTCTCACGGGCTACGGCCTGCGCATGTTCCTGCGCGACGTGATGCCGTTCGCTATTGCTGCCGCCGCCGTGATGAGCGCCGTCCATTACGCTACGCTCTCTATCAGCAACCTCTGGCTGCTGCTCGGCACGCGTTTCGTGCTCGCCGTAGCACTTTATTATGCGGTGATGAAGGTGGCAAGGGTGAAGATACTGGCGGAGTGCGAGGCATTTGTACGCCGCAAACGCGGATAGCGCAGAGTGTGATGGTGTTACAGCAATGTGGTAACGCCATTACAGCAGCGTGGTAATGCTATTACACCATTGCGGTAACAACATTACATCGTCGCGGTAATCGTCTCCAAGGGGGTGCACTTGTCTCAAGTGCACCAACCGAGCAAAAGAAGTGCACAACAGTACAAGAGAAGCACCAACAATACCACCTCATGCTACGTTGGTGCACTTGAGACAAGTGCACCCCCTAAAGATAGCACCAACAAAATACTTGAGACAAGTGCACCCCCTGAAGATAGCACCAATAAAATAAAAGGTGCAGCTGAGACAGCTGCACCCCATTAGAGTTTATTCCATTAAAAAAGAATGTTATCGCTTGATAACCTTGTGTGTGCGTCCGTTGAACTTCACAATGTAGGCGCCACGCTGAACATCGCCGAGCGTTGTGCCTACGCGTGTGCCGTCGAGCGTGTACACGCCGTCGGCAACGAGCGGTGTGTTGTTCTTAACGCTGTTGATGCCGGTAAGATTGCCCTCAGCATCGATTTCGACGGTAGCAATCTCTGAGCAGATGGCAGCCTCACTATCTACGTAAGCAGCCACGATGTAGTACTCCTCGCCTTCCTGAATGCCGCTGAATGTCACAGAATAAGGACCCTGGTTGGCGTTAGTCTCGAACCACCCGCTGAACTCGTCGTTAGCAAGGTAGTCGTATATCTGTGTGCTGATGCCGCTCTGCATATAGTCGAGCACGCTCATGTCGTCACCAGTGAACTGGTCTACCATATTCGCCTTTGCGATAGAACCGGTAGTGTAGTAGAGGTTAGGATCGTCGGGAGTGCAAGTCACCTTCACACCTTCAGCCGTCTTCTCAGCCTCCAGCTTAATGCGGTTGCTGATGTGCTGCGCAGGCTTCGTGCGGAACGGCAGACGCTTGATAGCGGTAGTGTTGTTGCCGTTTTCGTCGACGCCGTGATACCAGATCACATACTCATGGTCGGGCAGCAACTCAGCCTGATATTCTGCAGCATCGCCCTTGAAGCAGAACGACTGTACAATCTCCTGAACATCTGTCTTATAGCCATTTGCCATCTCCTCGAACCACTTTTTGTCTTCGCTGGCGAGAGTCTCGTCGTCGTTGTAGCCGTCATTGTCAAAGATCTCCTTCTCAAGATAGCCTACATAATAGTATGCGGTCTTGTCGGTTGTTGTCATTGTCTCGTGAACATAACACTCGTGAATGTCGAGAGTAAGCGTCACGGGGTTTGGATTTGTTGTCTGCGCTGAAGCTGCGAGCGAGAGTGCTGCAAGCATTGAGAGCGCGAAGTAGCGTAGTTTTTTCATATTGTTTTTTGTTAAAGGGTTATATACCAGTGGAAATGCGGGGTGTAGAGCCTGTTCGGAGCCGGAGAGTTACTTCTTCGGCGCCGAACAGAAATCGCGGAAGCGGTCCATCCACTTGCCGCCAATCATGCACGCCACGCCGATAGCCACGAACGGTATGCTCAGCAGCTGTCCCATGTCGAGCGGCAGCGAAGCCTCGAACGCCTCCTGCACCTCCTTGGTATACTCGATGAAGAAGCGTGCGATGAAGATGTACGTCAGACAGAGTCCGAAGAAGAAGCCCGTGCCCACGCGCTGCGGCGTGCGGCGGTAGAAGTACCAGCCGATGAAGAACAGCAGAGCGTAGGTGATGGCCTCGTAGAGCTGTCCCGGGTGGCGCGGCATGGGGTCTACCTGCTGGAAGATGAACGCCCAGGGCACGTCGGTTATCTTGCCTATAATCTCCGAGTTCATGAGGTTGCCCAAGCGTATGAAGCACGCCGTGAGCGGCGTAGCGATGGCTATGTTGTCGAGCACCTGCCAGATGTTCATCTTCGTGCGGCGCACGTAGACGAACAGAGCGAGCATCAAGCCCAGCGTACCGCCGTGCGAGGCGAGTCCGCGATAGCCCGTGAAGCGCCATCCGCCGTCAGGCAGGAAGTCGATGGGCAGGAATATCTCCACGAAGTGTTTCCACGACGAAAGGAAGAAGTCGGGCTGGTAGAAGAGACAATGGCCAAGACGTGCTCCAGCGAGTATGCCGATGAAGCAATAGATGAAGAGCGGGTCGAACAGCTCGGGCTTCACCTTCTGCTCCTTGTACAGACGCTGCACGCAGAGGTATGCCAGCGCAAGACCGACGAGCCAGCAGAGCGAGTACCAGTGGAACTCAAGAGGGCCGAGCTTGAAGGCTGTAGCGCTCGGATCCCATATTATATATAAAAAATGTGCCATTTTTTATTGTGGTGAGATGTTGAGATGTTGAGGTGGTGAGATTTGATGGTGAGATGGTGTGATGGTGAGGTGGTGAGATTTGGTGTGAAGTTTATGGCTTCCATTGGGAGTTGTCCCCATTCTTTATTATTGAGAATCTCAAAGAATAAAGAAGACGGGCGATGACCTCCACCTGCTTACTAACAGCATGTTGTTCTTCGTAGCTAACGTATCCCAATTCGGCGGATATTTCTATCTGACACTCTACCTCCATCAAAGAGCCGTAGGCTATGTCAATGAAATGGATTTTCTCTTTAGAAGAAGCTCTTCCAAACCCTTCTGCTATATTTGAAGGTACAGAGATTACGGCTCTACGCAACTGATTGCAGAGAGCGTATTCCTCTTCTTTGGGGAACTTTTTCAACAAGAGATATATATACTTCACCAATTCCTTGGAGTAGTTGTATACGTCCAATTTCTTAAAATAGAAATAATTCATAGGCTATATATTATAGTATAGACTATATATTATAGTATAGTAATGTCAACACATCACCACCACAACACCTCAACCTCAATGTCTAATGCGCCAGCATTAGACATTGAAACGGAAGTGCATGATGTCGCCGTCCTGCACTACATAATCCTTACCCTCGATAGAGAGCTTGCCAGCCTCGCGCACAGCAGCCTCAGAACCGTACTGCATGTAGTCGTCGTACTTGATTACCTCGGCGCGGATGAAACCCTTCTCGAAGTCGGTGTGGATGACGCCGGCACACTGCGGAGCCTTCCAGCCCTTGTGGTATGTCCACGCCTTCACCTCCATCTCGCCGGCGGTGATGAATGTCTGCAGGTTGAGCAGGTTGTAAGCCTTCTTGATGAGACGGTTCACGCCGCTCTCCTCAAGACCCAGCTCCTCAAGGAACATCTGCTTGTCCTCGTAAGTCTCGAGCGATGCGATGTCCTCCTCGGTCTTAGCAGCGATGACGAGCATCTCCGCGCCCTCGTTCTTTGCTATCTCCGCAATCTGCTCCGAATACTTGTTGCCGCTCTTTGCCGACGCCTCGTCTACGTTGCACACGTAGAGCACGGGCTTGGCGGTGAGCAGGAAGAGGTCGTGAGCGTAGCGCTGCTCCTCCTTCGACTCGAACTCTACGCAGCGTGCGTTCTGTCCTTTCTCCAGCACCTCCTTGTAAGCCTCAAGCACAGACACGGCTACCTTGGCGTCCTTGTTGTTGCCGATGGATGCTATCTTCGACTGCTTCTGCAGCTGCGACTCTACGGTCTCGAGGTCCTTCAGCTGCAGCTCGGTGTCGATAACCTCCTTGTCCTCAACCGGGTTGACTACGGCGCCGCCCTCGCGCACGATGTTGTCGTCGTCGAAGCAGCGCAGCACGTGGATGATGGCGTCGGTCTCGCGGATGTTGCCGAGGAACTTGTTGCCCAAGCCCTCGCCCTTAGACGCACCCTTCACGAGTCCGGCGATGTCTACTATCTCGCAAGTGGCGGGCACGATGCGACCCGGGTGAACTATCTCAGCAAGCTTCGTGAGGCGTTCGTCGGGAACGGTGATGACGCCCACGTTAGGCTCAATTGTACAGAAAGGGAAGTTGGCTGCCTGCGCCTTAGCGTTAGAGAGGCAGTTGAAAAGAGTGGACTTGCCCACGTTAGGGAGTCCTACGATACCACATTTTAATGACATTGTTATTGTTGTTTGTTATTATTTTATTGATGTTGTGATGTTGAGGTGTTGAGGTGTTGAGATATGTGAGTGAGGGGTTACTCCTCCGAATAGAGCACCTGTATAAGCGTCTGACCGACAGCCTTCATCACGTTGGGGTCGATATTGTCCATCGTGTCGTTGACGGTGTGCCATGTCGGACCGAACGAGCTCTGCGGACAGTCGGGGAAGCAGGGTATGATGTCGATGCAGGCGATGCCAGCCTTCTCGTTCACCGGCACATGGTCGTCGGTGACCATTGCGCCGTCCTTCATCGGGAAGAACGATCCGTAGCCTATCTGCGCAGCTGTGCGCCACACCTTGTTCACAATCTCTGAAGCGTACTGCTTCGACACACCCTCCTGGTAGAACTTGGAGCCTTGTCCGCCCACCATGTCGAGCAGTATGCCGTAGCGTGCCTCGTAGCCTTCGGGCAGGTGCTCAGCCCAATACTGCGCACCGAGCGCCCATGTGTCGGCGTCGTCAGCCTGGTCTGCCCACTGCGGTGTGCCCCAGTCTTCGGCGTCGAAGCACACGAAGTCGACACCTATCTGCAGCGTCGTGTCGCTCTGCAGGGCGCGAGCCAACTCGAGCATCACAGCCACGCCACTCGCTCCGTCGTTGGCAGCCATCACCGGACGGCGCCAGTTGGTAGAATCGGGGTCGTTGTCAGCCCACGGACGACTGTCCCAGTGGGCGCAGAGCAGTATGCGTGTGGTCTGTTCGGGGCGGAAGCGCGCTATGATGTTGCGCGAGCGCAGCATCGTGCCGTCCCATCCCTTCAGCTCGGCGTCCTGAGCCTCAACGCTCATGCCGAACTCGCGGAACTTCTGCATTATCCACTCGCCGCAGCGGTCGTGAGCCGCAGAGTTCATGACGCGCGGACCAAACTCGCACTGCTTTGCGGCGAACATGTACGCCGAGTCGGCGCGGAACGTAGGACCTACGAGCGCCACGGTGTCGGGCTCGGCGGCTGTCTTCGATGCGTTCTTGCACGATGCGCACGAACATGCTATCGACACTATTGCAACCAGTGAAAGCACTGAAAATAATATTTGTTTCATAAATCTTAATTCAGAAATGAGTGATTTTTAATTCAAAATTGAACAATTCCTCATTGCAGCGCATTGCGCTGCAATAATTCAAAATTCAAAACTCAAAACTCAACATTGTCCTTTGGCCTCGTATGCCAATGCGTACATGCGTATCTGCTTCACCATAGCGAGCAGTCCGTTGGAGCGTGTCGGCGAGAGGTGGTCCTTCAGACCGATGCGCTCGATGAAGTAGAGGTCGGCGTCGAGAATCTCGCGCGGCGTATGTCCACTGATAACCTGAATGAGCAGCGCTATGATGCCCTTCACGATGAGAGCGTCGCTGTCGGCGGTGAAGACGAGACGACCGTCGGCGGTAATATCGCACTGCACCCACACACGGCTCTGGCAGCCGTCGATGAGGTTCTGCTCGGTTTTATACTTCTCGTCGAGCGGCTCAAGGTCGCCGCCGAGGTCTATGAGTAACTGGTATTTGTCCATCCAGTCGGTGAAGTCTTGAAACTGTTCAATGACTTCGTCCTGTGCTTCGTTTATTGTCATGATAGTTATGTTGTTTGGTGTTAGGGGTTGAGGTGTTGAGATTTGCTGGTGAGATGGTGAGATGGTGTTGTGGTGAGATGGTGAGAAATGTACAAATGTCAACACATCAACATCTCAAC
>ERZ857629.886-NODE-886-length-37550-cov-5.623683_pt1 | contig 37550 bp, 55 predicted proteins | sample MGYA00519700_ERZ857629 | MGnify/ENA primary metagenome ERZ857629 (study PRJEB31778, sample SAMEA3449351) | human gut metagenome | biome: human gut; feature: human-associated habitat; material: faeces | place: United Kingdom | collected 2010/2012 ... | reverse complement strand
TTAAAAAATAAGAATAATATAAATAAAAAACCAATTAGATTTTCTATGTCTAATTTGTATCTTGAGCATAATGATATATATAATTGTTATTTAAATAATTTATTAAAAGAATTTGATAAACAAGGTAATTATATTGAAATAAGTAATCTAGATTTTTTAAATTATATATATAATAATTTCTCATATAATTATATTTTATCAAAAAATATCTTTTTTACTTTATCACCAACAATTGAAAATGTAAATTTATTATTAGAATAGAATTTAGATATTTTTTCTTTAATTTAGATACCTGAGAATTTTACTTTTAATGAAATATAGCAATTAAATTATAGAAATAAAATTGAAATAACTATAAATCCAAATTGTATAAAATGTGAAAATTATCTAAATTGTTGGAATAAAGAATTTGAATACTAGATTAATTATTCTAATAGATCTAATTTTATTACTTGCTAGAATTATAAAGAAGAAATAAAAACCTTAGATAATTTAAAAGATTTTAAAAAATTAGGAATAAATCATTTTATTATAAAATCTAACCCTGAGCATAATTCAGAAAAATATTTATTATTTTTAATAGAATATTTTATTAAAGATGAATTTAAATATAATGTATTAAAAAACTGGAGAGAATATAGTTATGATTAATTATATAATTCCTGGATTATATGAACACTTTGATTTAAATAAAGCTTTTATCGAATATTTAAAAGACAATCCAAAAGAACAAATAGAAGATACTAAAATTAATGCTGTATTTGGTAATTTTTAGTTTTGTATTTGGGATGGTGGCCGAATTTTTGATGAATATAAACAAACAACTATAGAGGAAATAGATAAAATATTTTCGTATTATACAAATGAAAATATTGTTAGTCGATTAATTTTTACTAATAATTAGCTTAAAGAACAAGATTATTATGATAGATTTTGTAATTTAATACTTACTATTGGATAGAATTATAATGTAGAAATTGTAGTAGCTGATGATAATTTAAGAGAATATATTCATACTAAATATCCTAGCTATCAATTTATTTCTTCTACAACTAAATGTATCACTAATTTTGATAAATTAAAAGAAGAAATTAATAATCCTAATTATAAAATGGTTTGTTTAGATTATAATTTAAATCATAGTAAAAAATTATTAGATTTTTCTCTAGAAGAAAAAGAAAAAGCAGAATTTTTATGTAATGCTATATGCCCACCAGCTTGCCCTTATCGTAAAGAACATTATAAATTAAATAGCTTTTTTAGTTTAACTTATGGAATACCATATAATATTCAAAATTGTTCTATAAAATATAATACTGTTGAATTTGAACAAATTAATAGTTCTAATTATATTACTTTAGAACAAATTTAGAATTATTATTATCCTAATGGATTTAAATATTTTAAATTAGAAGGTAGAACTTTAAGCCCCTTAGAAGTTTTATGTAATTATGCTAATTATTTTATAAAATCTGAATATAGGCAAAGTTTTTTAGTAAAATTTAATAGTTTTTATTTTAGAAGATGAATATACTTGATATAATTATTTTCTCCTTCTTAATTGTAATTACTATTATAAAGATTAATTTCTTAATAATAAAGTTATTTTATAAAATAATTTAATTTAAATTATAAAGATAATGAAAGGAATATTTATGATAGTAAAAGGATGCGATATAAAATATGGGAAAGATGGATAGTGGATTCCTGCTTAGATAAAATTAGGGATTCATAATTAGTGGAAAGATGTTTATATTAAAGGTGGAGTAAATAATAACTGGGAACCAAAAAAATTACCTGATTTTAATGTAACTTTATCCGCTGGCAAAAATATTGCTAGTGTTATAGGTACAGGATTATATGAATTAAATAGTAATGTAACTGTTACTTGTAATTTATAGAAGCTAGAAGAAGGTACAGCAGTTTTTGAAGGATGGTATGATGGTACTACTAAAGTTTCTTCTGATTAGACCTATACTTTTACCGTCACAAAAGATATAAAATTAACTGCTAAAGCAAATATTAAATATACTATTACTTTAACTGATACTTATAATAATAGTACTTATGGAAAAATAAGTATAAATAATTAGGATTATAGTGGAACATAGACTATTGAAGTATTAGAAAATACTAAAATTAATTTTTATTGTAGTTCTACTAATTATTATTATGTAAGATATGCTACTATTACTGAAAATGGCACTTAGGTTGCTGTTGGCTCATCCCAACAAAATAGTACTGAAATTATTCCAGCAGAATATTCTTTAATTATAAAAGGAGATATGCTAATTACAATTTCTCCTTATGGTAATTATGCTGGTAGAATAGTAATACAATCAATAAAATTAACTTATACTTTTAATGATACTATTACGATACCTACTACTGCGGCAACATATACAATAACTTTTGGTATAGGTACAAATAACACTGGATATACAGGATTAATATTTGTTGCTCCTACTTCTACTTCTACTGGTATTATGAAATATTATTCTAGAAATGCTTATAATGCTTATAACGTTTATAATAATGGGAAATGGGCTAATAATAATTATAAAAAAATTACCTTCAAAACAGTTCCTCCTAATGATTTATTAATATGGTTAAAAGCTAATGCAACTAATTCTTTTTCATAATTTATAAAAATTTGATTTTTTAAAAAATTTATGATATAATATTTATAGAAAGTTAAGAGAGATATAAATTATATTTCTCTTAATATGCCGGCATAGCACAGTTGGTAGTGCAATTGATTTGTTAGCTAAATTTGATAAAATAATGAATTTAACTTCAAAACAAAAAGGCAATTTGACTGAATTAAAATGTATTAGTGCATTTTATGAATTGGGATATCAATGTAGTATTCCTTATGGAGAAAATTCAAGATATGATTTTATCGCAGATATTAATGGTAAATTAATAAGAGTACAATGTAAAACTTCACATGAAATTGACTTAGGAGTAATTGAATTTTCTTGTAGAAGTTGTAGAAGTAATACTCAATCTAATTTACGAAGAAGATATACTGTCGATGAAGTAGATTATTTTTGTACTTATTGGAATAATATGTGCTATTTAGTCCCAATAAATGAATGTTCAGTTTCAAAAAAACTTCGGTTTATTCCTCCAAAAAATAATCAAAAGGTGGGAATTTCATATGCTAAAGATTATGAACTTCCTAATCAAATTAACTTAATAAAGGATTAAACATTGGCTAACAAATCAATAGGTCGGGGGTTCGAATCCGTCTGCCGGCTCCATCGTCCAAAAGACAAGAATAATTGAATAAAAAATATGTGAAAAAGGTGTTTATAATATGGAATATTCTCTGGATAAGTATAAGTATTTTAAGTTTAATGATGCTAATGGTAAGGTAACTATTTCCGCGGTTTCCACTTATGGCGGTCGTACTGTAAAGGGTTATGCTAAGTGTGATCCTCGTGATACTTATGACTTTGAAGCTGGTAAGCGTCTTGCTGCAGCTCGTTGTAATGAGAAGGTTGCTCAGAAGCGTGCTCGTAGAGCGGCAGCTAAGTTTGCTGAAGCAGAGAAGCAGCTGCGTGCGGCAGAAGCTTATTATGACAAGATGGCAAATTATTTTAATGAAGCATCTGCTAGTGCTTCTTTTGCGACTAATGAAGTAAGTTGCCTCGTATCCGAAATGTAATATAATAGGGGAAAGACTTTCTTTCCCCTTATTTAATTATAAGGAGGAAGAAGATATGAAAACTAAGTCAATGGCTTATAATCGTGATGTTTCTTTTAGAAAAGCAATACATAGACGTAGAGTAAGTCGTTATTGGTGTTGGCGTCCCAGCTATAGTGATTATTATAATAATCTTCATCAATATAGCAAGAATAAAATTCATTGTTCATGTCCTGATTGTTCTCCAAAAACTCGCAATAAAGGAAAAAGAAAATCTTCATGGAATAGAGCAATTAATTGGAAAATTTCTGATTTACGCAAAATTGAAAAATTAGAATTTGAATTAGAAGAACTTATTTGATTTTTAATAAAAAATAAAGTATAATATAAATACAAAATAAAAAAAGACTTTAACAGCAAAAAATGGACTGTAAATCCGTCGCAAATGCTACGCAGGTTCGAATCCTGCCCTCCCCACCACTATATGGCGGAGGTAGGGAAGCGGTTAAACCCAACGGACCCAAACTCAATAAGTCTTGTTTGGATAAAAACATTTATTTGATTTTTGATAAAAAATAAAGTATAATATATATAGAAGTTAAAGACTCTTACAGCAAAAATTTATAATACCTGTTATTTCAAGAGCTGGTTAATAGAGTTGAGTCTTGTGGAATATGCCGCTGTGGTGGAATGGCAGACACAAGGGACTTAAAATCCCTCGATAGAAATATCATACGGGTTCAAGTCCCGTCAGCGGCACCACAAATTTGACTTTTAAAAAATTTTTTGTTATAATATTTATACAAAATGCGGGATTGGTGTTTAATGGTTAGCATCTCGGTCTTCGTTTTATTAGTTTAAGTAAAACTTTTGGGTACATTTTGTTAATTAACTGAGTTCGATTTTTAATATTAATAGGAGGAATAAATAATGTCTATTGGTATTTATAAAATCACTAATTTAATTAATGGTAAAAATTATATTGGTCAAAGTATTCATATAGAATAGCGATGGTTGGAACATTGTCGTAATTCTACAAAAAGTTTAATTGGTTAGGCTATAAAGAAATATGGTAAAGAAAATTTTTCTTTTCAAATTCTTGAAGAATGTAATTAGAATGATTTGAATAAAAAAGAATCTTTTTACATTTAGTAGTATAATTCTATTAGTCCTAATGGATATAATATTGTTTTAGAATCTGAATCTTAGAATTAGATATTTTTGAATTATTCACCTAAATTATTATTAGATATTTTAAATGATATTGAAAATACTTCTTTATCATTTAAAGAAATAGCTGATAAATATGATTTAGATTTAAGTATGATTTATTATTTAAATCGAGGAGATTATCATACTTAGGATAATAAAAAATATCCTTTAAGACAAGTTCAAGATTTAACTAAAAAATCTTATTATTGTATTGATTGTGGAAAAGAAATTTCTAAAGGGGCAACTCGTTGTATAGAATGTAGTCATAAAATTCAACAAGTATGTATTCATCCTGATAGGGATACATTAAAATAGTTAATACGAAATAAATCTTTTGTAGATATTGGGAAAATGTATAATGTTTCAGACAAAGCTATTGTCAAATGGTGTATTAAATATAATTTACCATCAAAAAAGAAATTAATAAAAAGTTATGATGATGAAATGTGGCTAAAAATTTGAGTTCAAATCTCATATAAGACACCACAAACCGATGGTGGGGGTTCAAATCCCCTATCTCGCTCCATATTTTAATTAGATATACTTGTATCTTCGGCTGGCATCTAATTAAAATAATACTAAGAGCCATTCAGCAAAAATTTTATTCTATTTTATATAATAGTACTAAAAAGGATTTGATGTAGAATCAAGTTTTTACAATGGCTATCAAAATATAGTGATTAAATTAATATTGTAAGGCTCTTGATTATTATATTATGGTATTAATGGAAAACTATTGAGATAGTCTCTATATTATTTTAAATGCCCTCTTAGGAGAAGATTTATAAAATTCAGATTTTTATAAAGTGAAGAGCGGTACAATTAAAATTTAATATTGTTATAAAGGCACTATCAGCAATTTTATTTATAAATTATTTTTAAGGCTAGAAAAATAAACAAATAAATTGTGCCTTGTTTTTTATGCGCCGCTAGCTCAGATGGTAGAGCACCACACTTTTAATGTGGGTGTCCGGAGTTCGAGTCTCCGGCGGCGCACCAGGCCAAGTATGAGATGGTTCATAGAGCATCGCTGGCATTAAATGGCTCTTATATGAAAACGCGTAAGTAGTATAAGAAAGCAAACATCTCGTAGTCCTCCTATCAGGGAATCTTAAAGCATGATAGGTTATATTAGAAGGTCATACCGCGGGAGGCCGTGCGTATGAGATACCAACAAAGGTAGTACATCTTGTATTGAGCAAGATAAAAAATGGAAAAGATACCTGCCATGCTTGGACGGCAAAAGAAGGCGTTGAATGTGATCGAGAAACATTCCGTGGTTCTTAGGGGAGCGGCGTTATTGGGAAACCCGAGGGTTGAGTAGTCTTGTCCAACGCCTATGTATAGCTGGTTCCGGCAACAAGACATATGGGGCTATAGCTCAGTTGGGAGAGCGCCTGCCTTGCTTGAAAAACTTACGATTTAATCTTATGGATAATAAACAAATTGGTAATTTAACTGAATTACAATGTATAACTCGTTTTTATGAATTAGATTGTGTAGTATCTGTGCCTTATGGAGATAGTTCAAAATATGATATGATTTTGGAATATCAAGGAAATTTATATAAACTTCAATGCAAACACGCAAAAGAATTTTTTGAAGCAGATGGAACACTTTCTTATCTTAAAATAAAAACTTCTTGGCAATCGGGTTATACCAAAAATAGTCAATATCATACAAATAAATATGATAAAAATGATATTGATTATTTTGTAACTCATTATCAAGGAGTTAATTATTTAATTCCGGTCGAAGAGTGTTCCACTGAAAAAATATTAAGAATATTACCTCCTAAAAATGGACAAATTAAAGGAGTTAGTTTTCTTAACAATTATAAAGATGTGGAGGTTTTAAAAAATTTGTAAGCATTATCAGGTAAAGCAGGAGGTCAAGGGTTCGATCCCCTTTAGTTCCACCAATTTTGGTAAGATACTCAAGTGGTTTAAGAGGACGGTCTGCAAAATCGTTATTTCGACAGTTCGAATCTGTCTCTTACCTCCAAGAGTATGAAAATACTCTACACAAATAGGTATTTTATACCTCATAATTCAAAGGAGATAAAGTAATGAAGAAAATTATTGCTGTTATTCTTGCTGTTATTATGATTATGTCTTTGGCAACTGTTGCATTTGCTGCAAATAGTTTCACTGATATTTCTAATAGTAAGAATAAGGAAGCCATTGAGACACTTTATGAACTTGGTGTAATTGATGGCTATAGTAAGACTAAGTTTGGTCCTAAGCTAACTTTGAGTCGTGCTGAGGCTTGCGCGGTTATGGTTCGTGCGCTTTACGGTGATAAGATTGTTTATTGGACTAATAGTTTTACTGATGTGCCTGCTAGAGCATGGTATGCTTCTTATGTTGATGTTGCTGTTTATTATGATATTATGCATGGACATAGTGCTACTACCTTTGCTCCTGATGAAGATATTACCTATGACCAGATGGCTACATTGGTGTTAAATGCTCTTGGTTATAATGCTCCTCAGTTAAGTGGCACTTGGCCTGAGAATGTAGAAAGAATTGCTAATATTCTTGGACTTTATGATAATACAAGTAGATTTGTACTTGGCTCCGATGCTATTACCCGTGAAGATGCCTGTCAGATGCTTTATAATGCCCTCGATTGCTCTGTTGTTGAATATGTAAGAGGTCGTATTGTAGAAACTGATCAGACTCTTTATGAAGCAATGGGATTTGAGTATGAGCCAACTCCCGATCCTGTACCCACTCCCGATCCTGTAAAGCCAGTAAATCCTCCTGTTGCTGATAATCAGATTTTTGGTATTGTAGAATTTGTTAAGACTTATACTTATGGTGAAAATCACGAATATACTGGTTATGAAATTAAGTTCTACGATAATACAACTATCTATAAGACTGCGGGAACTAAGATCGTTGCTGATGGTAAGCTGAATGAAAATAAATTAACTGAAGCAACTGAAGCTAACCTTGGCTGTGGCGATTATGTATGGCTTGAAAAGACTTATACTAATAGCGATGTATATAAGATCGTAGCTGTAATTCATTTTAACGCATTCCAGCCTGATGCAGGACCTGATGATAGCCCTGTTTATCCACCTGTAAATGATGGTGGTGCTCCTGCTTATCCATCTGTAAATGATGGTACAAGTGCGGATGACACAGGTACACCTATTACTCGTTAGTAATCTTTTAAAGGACTGAAGAAATTCAGTCCTTTATTTTTTTTGTATTTTTATAAAAAATATGTTATAATATATTTATAGAATAAAGAAGGGAAATAATATGAAAAAAATCTTAATTGATGCTCCTCTTGAATATGTAGCTGGTCATTTACGTTATGGTCACTTAGAAGGAGTTATAGAAGTACCTGATGAAGAGTTTGAAAAATTTAAAGAAAATCCAATTGATTTCCTTTATGATAATGAATACATAGATGAATTAGACCTTTTAATTGATGATTGGAGAGTTGATGATCGCGGTCCAATTGATTGTGTTAATTGGGAAGAATGCTCTTAATTGATTTTTATAAAAAAATATTATATAAGAAAAAATTGACTTTAGCTAAAGTTTTTGATATAATATAAAAAAGGGGAGAAAATATGGAATTTCAACAGTTATTTGCCGACCAATTTAAAGCAGTTGCAGAAAAAAAATATGGTCTTGCCACGACTCGCTCTTCCAAATTATTAGAACCAATTCATTCTAAAATTGCTGAACTTGTGGAAAAAGAAGGTTTTTCCACTCGAAGTCTGTGCAATTCAGAATATGAGTTTATTGGGGCTTATGGCTCTAAAAAAGTTGATATTGCCATTTTTAATGGTGATAAATTCGTAGGAGCTATCAATTTTAAGGGAATTCGCTCTGAATATAATAAAAATGCAAATAATTATTATGAAAATATGAAGGGTGAATCTGATTTATTTATAAATGCCGGTATCCCTATTATGCAAATAATTTTTATTCCCACTAAGGTTCATCATAAAAAGAGTAATGGTGAAGTAGTTTTTGAGACTCCTACTCAAAAAAGCAAGGATAATTATAAAAACTTTTTAACCTATAAATCTACTTACTGGGATTTATTAACTTTTATCCCATATTATTTTGAAGTGGATTATGATAACTTTACTGCACAATATTGTGAAGATAATATCTCTCCTTGCTTAACTGATGCAATTATGCAATTTATAGGAGGTTTAAAAGAAAATGTTTGATAAAGTAAAAAACTATGGTCAAGTTATGACCCCAGATACTATTGTCAATCATATGATTGATATTTTAAATTTAACCCAAAAAGAAATTAATACATCTCTATTTTTAGATAATAGTTGTGGTGATGGAGCATTTATTACGGGACTTTTAAATAGAGGCATTCCAAAAGAACATATTTTTGCTATTGACATTGATGCTGATATCATCGAAAAAGTGCAAAATATATTACCATCAGATAATGTAATTTTAGGCTCAGCTTTTAAACAAACTGAATGGTTTGGTAAATTTGATTATGTTATTGGAAATCCGCCATATGTGCGCATTCATAATCTAATGCCAGAGACAAAACAAGAAATTGAACAATATTCTTATTGTTTTGGTATGTATGATTTATATTATGCCTTTTATGAACTTGGTCAAAAATTTTTGAAACCAACTGGAAGTCTATTATATATTTCTCCGCTTTCTTTTATTCAAAATACTAGCGGTAAAAAAATGAGGGAAGATATTGAAAAAAATAATTTACTTTGGTATTTTGAAGATTTCACAAAAGAGCAATTATTTGATGGATTTTCCACATATACTGGCATTGTTGGATTATCAAAAGTAAAAACAAGTATTCAAATCCCTTGGAGTAATACTAGAGAGAAAATTGGATTATCTTATGAAAGTCTGCAAAATGGTATTGCAACATTAGCAGACCGAATTTTTATTAAAGATAATTTTAATGATTTGGAGGATACTTTTGTCCATCCCATTATTAAAGCTGGTACCTAGGAATGGAAAGAGTGTATTGTCCCACCTCACACAGAAGAAGAATTGAAATCAGCACCTAAGACTTACGCTTATATGCTGGCTAATAAAGAACATCTAAAAAATCGTTCTATTACTGGTAGTACAAAATGGTTTGAATTTGGTCGTTCTCAAGGTTTAGTTAATATGAATAAAGAAAAATTAGTTATTTCAACAACAATTACCCCTGATAAAATTCCTTATGTGAGAGTGGGTCCAGAGGTTTTTGTATATTCTGGTTTATATGCAACTGCTGATGATTTAGATAAATTAGAAGCAGAATTAAATAGCCCAGAACTCTTGGAGTATCTAGTTGAAAACGGAAAACCTATGAGAGGCGGCTATTATCAAATTACTAGCACAATGTTAAAAAATTATTAATCGTCTTTTATAAATCTTAATTGATTTTATAAAAAATAAATGATATAATATATATGTAAGATAAAGAAAGAAATCAAAAATAAATTTTCCTCTTGTCCAAGAGGAGTCAAAGTGAAAAAGGAGAATTAATATGAATACTTTCATTAATGGTCTGACCTCTGCTACTAACTTCGCTTATACTGAAAATGGTGCTATCATGCATAAGACTACTAAGTCTGACCTGCTTGATATGTTTGCTATGGGCGCGGCGATGCGGAAGCGTAGCGATGAAGATGTTCTTTTGATGTTTAATAAGGCATATAAGGAGAATCCTGAGTATGCGCTGAAGTGTCTGTTTTATATTCGTGATGTACGTGGCGGCCAGGGCGAGCGTCGTTTCTTCCGTGTGGTTATGCGGAATCTGGCTCGTCTGGATACTGATGCTGTCATTCGTAACATGAAGTATATCCCTGAGTTCGGTCGTTGGGATGATCTTTATGTTTTTGAAGGTACTCCTGCTGAGAAGGAAGCATTTACTGTTATTAAGAACCAGTTGGCTCTTGATGTTCAGTGTAAGACTCCTTCGCTGCTGGCAAAGTGGCTGAAGTCTGAGAATACGAGTTCTTCTGAATCTCGTCGTCTGGCAACTAAGACTCGTCGTTATCTGAATATGACTTCTCGGCAGTATCGTAAGACTCTCTCTATTCTGCGTGAGCGCATTAACGTCCTTGAGCGTTTGATGTCTGCTGGTAAGTGGGATGAGATTGAATTCGATAAGATTCCTTCTCGTGCTGGCATGATTTATAAGAATGCTTTTGCTCGTCATGACCTTGAGCGTGCTAAGGCAGGAGCACAGACTTATGAAGCATTTGCTAAGGATACTACGACCAAGGTTAATGCTAAGGCTTTGTATCCGTATGAATGTGTCCATGAGGCTATTAACCTGATGGGTTTTGGCTCTTATGGTGCTTCGGTCGCACTGGACAATACGAATCGCCTTATGGTAAATAAGTATTGGGATAATCTGGCAGACTATTTCAAGGGTCAGCCGTTCAATGGTATGGCTATCGTAGATACTTCGGGTTCTATGTATGGCACTCCTATTGAAGTAGCTATTTCTCTGGGCTTGTACTGTGCTGAAAAGGCACATGGTCCGTTCGCAAATCATTTCATCACTTTCTCTAGCAATCCTACGTTTGTTAAGACTGATGGTGTTGATTTCTGCGATAAGGTCCGCCGCATGGGTGCTGCTGATTGGGGTGGTTCTACTAATGTAGAAGCCGCATTTGATCTGATGTTGAAGGTCGCACTTCAGAATCAGTGTAAGCAGAGCGATATCCCGGAGAATCTGATTATCATTAGTGATATGGAGTTCAATGCTTGTGTCACTTCTGGACCGGTTTCTACGGATCGGTGGTATGGCTACGGTACTCGTGTTTCTGACCCGGATACTTTGTTCGAGTCTATGGCGAAGAAGTGGAAGACTTATGGCTACGAAATGCCTCATCTTATCTTCTGGAATGTCGATGCTCGTCAGAACAACATTCCTATGATGGATAATGGTAGAGTTAGCTATGTTTCTGGCTTCTCTCCTTCTATCTTTGAGACTATCCTTTCTGGAAAGACTGGATATGATCTTATGATGGAAAAGCTTAATACTGAGCGTTACGCTTGTATTAAGTAATTTTATATAAAGGAGAGGAGAAATCCTCTCCTTTTAAGGAAAGATTTAATGGCAATATTAAATAGTCGTATATAGTTAAGACGTGATACATATGAAAATTGGGTATAGTATAATCCAATTCTTTTAAGCGGTGAATTAGGATGTGCTGTTTATTGCGATGGCACAACAGAAATTCGCATAGGTGATGGTAAATCTCATTTTATAGAATTACCAAGATTTGTAGCGTCTGATTGTCCAGAAGAAAAGAATACAGATAAAATAGAATATATTGATTTTGATAAAATATGAGGTATTAAATATTTATGAGTGAAAGTATGATGCAGAAAGATTTGGTTCTTTCTATTAATGAATATGCTTATGTTCTTGACAGAACCAAAGGTAATGTTCTTTGTCATGTTGGTCCGACTAAGACTTCTTTGTCTCAGTCTGATGAACTTGTTCGCTTTGATTCTAAGAGCAAGAGATTCGTTCCTTGTTCTTATTCTGATGCTATTTCTCTGTTTGCTTCGGCACCTGAGAATTGGTATCTTGTTCTAAAGAATCCTACTTCCAATGGTCGTCGTCCGACTGCTGGAACTTCTAATAATCTTCCTGAAGATATCCAGGTTGGTCGTAAAATTAATATTCCCGGTCCTGTCTCCTTCGCACTTTATCCGGGTCAGATGGCTAAGGTTGTAAAGGGTCATGCACTTCGCACTAACCAGTATTTGCTGGCTCGTGTATATGATGCTCAGTCCGCAATTGCGGAAGGTGGCAAGGTTCTTGATGCTGAGGGTAATGAAATTATCCCTGAGAACCGCAATTATGTAAATGGTCAGATTCTTGTTATTAAGGGTACTGATATTTCCTTCTATATTCCTCCTACTGGTATTGAAGTAATTCCTCTCCAGAATCAGGATAAGAATGGTTATATTCGTGACGCTGTTACTCTTGAACGCCTTGAATATTGTATTTTGAAGGATGAAAATGGTAATAAGCGTTATGTTCATGGTCCGGAAGTTGTGTTCCCTGAGCCTACTGAAAATTTTGTAACTTCTCCTAAAGGTGGGTATATTTTCCGCGCAGTTGAGCTTTCTCCGATTTCTGGTCTTTATGTAAAGGTTATTGCTGAGTATTCTGATGATGATGGTACTGTTCATCCTGTTGGTGAAGAGCTTTTCATTACTGGTAAGGAGCAGATGATTTATTATCCTCGTCCTGAACACGCTATTATCAATTATGATGAAAAGATTCTTCATCATGCTGTTGCTATTCCAGAAGGTGAAGGCATCTATGTAATGAATCGTCTTAATGGTAAGATTGAGACTGTTAAGGGCCCGGCAATGTATTTACCTGATCCTCGTACTGAGGTCGTTGTTAAGCGTAAGCTGAGCGCACATGAGTGTGAACTGTGGTTCCCCGGTAATAAGCAGGCTCTTGAGTATAATGCTGGCCTTACTGAGAAGGCTTTGGAAAAAGCTATTGCTAAGAGCGTAAAGGCTGCTACTTCTAATCTTGATGGTACAACTGCTTATAGCGTTTCCAATAGTGTAAATAATATTAACCGTGAGTTCCAGACTCTTGCTTATCTTGAGACTAATGCTGGTATTTCTCGTGGTACTTCTTACACTAAGCCGCGTACTATTACTATTGATAATAAGTATGATGGCGTTGTCAGTCTGAATATTTGGACTGGTTATGCAGTTAATGTTGTATCTAAGAATGGTACTCGTAAGGTTATTCGCGGTCCGCAGACTATTCTGCTTGATTATGATCAGACTCTTGAAGAGCTTCAGTTGAGCACTGGTAAGCCTAAGACAACTGATAGACTTGAAAAGACCGTATATCTCCATTATGAAAATAATAAGGTTTCTGATTATATTAATATTGAGACTAAGGATTTCGTACAGGCTGTAGTTAAGGTTTCTTATTGTGTGAATTTCGATCCCACTTATATGGATGATTGGTTCTCTATCGACAATTATATTAAGTATCTTTGCGATAGAGAACGTTCTCTAATTAAGCGTGAAGCAAAGAAATACACAATTGAAGAATTCTATCAGAATTATTCTGAAATTGTTCGTAATGTAGCTATTGATGCTTCTAGACCTACAAAGAAGGATAAGGATAATAGCGATCGTCATGAAGGTAGATTCTTCCGTGAGAATGGTATGTATGTAAAGGATTGTGAAGTTCTTTCCATTGATGTAGAAACCGATATTGCGGAAATCCTTGAGCAGCATCAGCGTGAAATGGTTGAGAAGGGTCTTGAACTCTCTGACGCCGAAGCTCGTGTAAAGGTTGCTGAAGCTTTGTTTGAAGCAGAAAAGAAAGAAAATGAACTGGCGAGCACTAAGTTGATTAATAAGATGAATCTTCAGGGTGAAGAGGCTCGTCGTAAATTGGATATTCAGAGTGAAGTTAATCGTAAGCAGGAAGCTGAAAAGCTGGCAGCTAAGCAGGCCGAGAAGGATATGCAGGTTCTTATTGATGCTATCCATGAAGCTGACTTGGCTCGTAAGCAGAAGGATGCTGATATGAGATTGGTTCAGGCACAGAATGAACTTGGTATCCAGCAGGCAAAGCAGAAGAGTTATGCTGATACTGTTGCTAAGATTATGAACTCTATTAGTCCTGATCTCGTGGCAGCGCTTACTTCTCAGTCTAATGCTCAGGTTATGGAAACTGTTGCTAATGCCGTTGGTCCTTATGCGATTGCTAATGGCGAATCTATTGCAGATACTGCCAATAAGCTGTTGCGTGGTACAAGCCTTGAAGGTCTCCTTAACACAGTAGCCAAGGAGTAATAAAAATATTGGGGTAGATAGAATCTACCCCAATTAATAGGAGATAGTATGGGTATTAATAAACAGTGTCCTTATTGCGGTAGTACTTATGTTCAATTAAGTAATGAAGAAATACATCATCATGGACTTTTTTGGTGGTTATTTTTTGGTTGGTACATTTGGGGATGTTATATTCTTTTCAAATGGGCTATTGGATTCTGTATCTTATTTTGTTGGGATATTTGGGCATATCTAATTGATAAGTTAAAAAATGTTGGACATATTTGGCAATGTCGTAGATTCTTCTCTGGCAAGCGGAGAATTTATTATTGTCATAATTGCGGACGTAATTTTAGAGCTTAAAAATAAAATGAGAACTTCTAATTTAGAAGTTCTCATTTTATTTTTATAAAAAAATATGTTATAATATTTATAGAAAGTTGAAAGGATGGTAAAAATTCATGGAAAAACGTGAAATGGTCATTAAGATTCTCAAGGAGAATGGTACTCTTACTGCCAAGCAGATTTCCGCGTTTGCCAAGCGCAAGCACAATTTTGATATTACTCCGCAGGGGGCTTCTGGTGTTATGAGATATCTGGTATCTCATGGTATGGCTGGTAGCTCTAAAGATGAAAATAATCAGACTCGTTATTGGCTTAATTCTATGGATTGGGAAACTATGAAAGATGATGAAAGCTTCTAATGAATTAAAACCTTGTCCTTTTTGTGGGTCTATTCCACTTTTAGAAAAGAAACCACTTTGGAGTGAACATGGTCATGGATATTACGGTTGTTATGAATTTGATATTCATTGTCCTAAAGTTGATTGCGGTTGTAGAATTTTATTATTAAATAATAATACTATTTATTTTTCAGAAGAAAAAGCAATGGAAAATGCGGTAAATACTTGGAATAAGAGAGTGTAAAATGAAAAAACTTATTATTTATATTTTGATTGGAGTGATATTATTCTTTTTTGTTATAGGTACTAATACTTATAATACTAAGATAATTAAAATTTCTCCTGATAATTTAGTAGATAAAGGAATTAATGTTCCAAAGCGAGAAGGATATAAAATTAATTTTAATCATCCTTATGAAATGATTGAGACAGAAGATGGTTATGATTTAATTATTCACTTTGTAAAGGAGTAATTATGATTACTCAAGCTTGTGTAATTTTTCATACTGTTGATGGTAAAACTTATGAAATTCCTTGCCATCGACATGGTGATGCTTATTATATTATTAAGCAATTTATTAATCAAAATGAAATATTAAAAGAAGATACAGAAGAAGGATTTTGGAATGAAAATGCTGAATTTCTCGATAGATTTAATGCTTATAGAGAAGCAGTAAAATGTCATCAATTTATTCCAGAAAATGATAAATGTAAATTACTTTATAGTGAGGATTTATATTAATGGCTGAATGTATTTATTTTAGATATGAAGATGTAACTCCTTGGCATAGTGATGTATTTGATCATCCTGATTATGAATATTATTGTGTAAGGAATACAAAAAAGAAAGAAATTTTTTCTTGGACTTGCTTTAATTGCCCTCATTACACTAAAGAAAGAGAAGAAAAAGATGATTCATAAAATGATTGGATGCTCGGAAGAATGTTTACGATTAGCCTGCTGTGATTTCTGTATTTATGTTAAACATAAATATTTTTTAAAAAAGAATAAAGATGGAGAGTTACATAAAATAAGTAGTGGTCCAATAGGTTGTAATCTTCATCAAGATAAAGAACATCAAGAAATTGCCAAAGGATGTGGATATTGTTCAGACTTTCATTGTGCAATGGCGACAGAACAAAATCAAATAATTAAGGAGATTCAAGATGAAACATAAAATTAGAACATGGCTTCAACTTTATGATAGACTCAGTAAGCAACCTCTTTCTAAGACAAGAGATCAAAGAATTATTTTAAAAAGGGATGGTAAATCAATTCCATTACATTTAACATATAATGAAAATGGCAACGAATGGTGGCTTGAGGAGGAAGATAATAATGAAGATTTGGGTGGATGACCTGCGGCCTGCACCTATCGGCTGGCATTGGTGTAAGTCTGTAAAAGAAACTATTGATACTATTAAATTCTATGGTCAGAATGAGATTGAAGAATTGTCTCTTGACCATGACTCTGGTGTTTATTACTATCAGGGTGGCGACTATATCAATATTCTTAATTGGATTGAAGAAAAATATGGTTATTTTTGGAAAGTTCCCATTAATCTTCATACTATGAATCCAGTAGGTAGAAATAATATGGAACTTATTATTTGGAAAAACAGGTGGTATCAGAAATGATTTATAAAGTATTTAAGGTCAGTCCAGATATTTTTTATGGCGGTTTTAGCCTTATTGGCGCGGAATCCGCAGAAGATGCTAACCAATACATTAAAGAAATGAAAGCTTCTGATCCTAATAATACATATGATACATTTGGATATACTTATGTTAATTCCTATGATGAAATTGATGATGTCTTTACTAAAACTAAAGGTATTGTATATGGAGGAATTTATTATCGTGGAAATTAATGATTTTAAGAATTACCTTGAAACTCTCGACCTTGATTGGTGGGAGAAAGAAGATTTACTTGACTTAGCAGAAAATAGCGAATTTGATATTTTACATATGAACAATGAGGAGCTTGACCATGCTGCCACTGAATTATATTGGAGAGCGCAAGGCTTACTTGACGAAGTTAATCGCCTTGAAAGTCAAGCAGATACTATCCGCAGATATATTGAAATTCTTGAAGATAAGGAGTGATATGTATGAATTTTCATCCTGATTCTTGGGTTATGAAAGAAGTCTATAAGCATTATGATGAAACTCGTGATACTTTTGGATTAAATAAAGTAGTTGGTGTATTTCTTCAGGGTAGCCAAAATTATGGGCTTGATTATGAAGATAGTGATGTTGATACTAAAGCAGTTCTTTTACCAAGTTTTAAAGATATTGTCTTAAATAAACAGCCTATTTCCACTACTCATATTCGAGAAGATAATAGCCATACTGACTGGAAAGATATGCGGCTTATGCTTAACTGCTTCCGCAAACAAAATTTAAATTTCCTTGAAATTTTATTTACTCCATACTTTTTCATTAATTCTACTTATGGAGAATATTGGGCAGAATTAATTGAACATGGAGAAGAAATTGTTCATTATAATCCATACCAAGCAGTTAAATCTATGAAGGGCATTGCTATGGAAAAATATCATGCAATGGAACATGAATATCCTAGTAAAGTAGATATTTTAGCTAAGTATGGTTATGATCCTAAGCAACTCCATCATTTGCTTCGAGTTGAAGAATATATTGGACGATATATTAATGGAGAACCTTATAAAGATTGTTTACATCCGCGTAGACCTGATTATTTAATTGATGTAAAAAAAGGATATTATGATCTCGAAACTGCACGAATTGTAGCCAATACTTCTATTGATAATATTACTAGAGTAGCAGATGCATTTTGCGAAACTACTGAAAATAAAGGTAATCCTGTAGTTGATGAATTTTTAGACGATGTTATGTATAAAGTTATGAAAAAAAGTATGGAGGAAGAATTAAATGGAAGTAACAATCAATAAAGAAGATATTGAAACAATTGAAGCAAAGCTTCCTGATTTAGCAAATTGGTTAATTGAAAATTTTGAAAGCGTTGGCGCTCAAGTAATTATTTTAAATAGTATCTTTGAAGGATTGGATACTGTTAAGAAAGAAATGGAGAATTTTAATAATAATTGATGATTTACTTGGAGACAAGTATCTTATAAAAGGAGATGATTATTGTGATTAAGCATTGGCTTGTCACAGGTTAGCGATATTCATGGAAGAATCCAAGAGCGAGTGGATGCTATTGATAGAAATCTTTACCCTCCTAATGAAACTGCGCTTATCTGTTTGGGCGATGTAGGTTTTAATTTTTATTTAAATCGTAGTGATACAAAGCGTAAGCAGTTTGCGCAAGACTCTGGATACATTTTTTATTGCGTACGCGGTAATCATGAAGAGCGTCCGCAGAATATTCCTAATATGACTGAATATTTTGATATGGATATTCATAATTTTGTCTATATGGAAGAAGAATTTCCTAACATTAAATACCTTAGAGATGGCGAAGAATATAAATTTAATGGTCATTCTACTTTAGTAATTGGTGGAGCGTATTCTGTTGATAAGTGGTTTAGGCTAGATGGCAGACCTGAAAATACTGATAGTTGGACTGGATGGTTCAAAGATGAATTGCTTACTTTAACAGAGATGGCTGATATTACTAAATATACTTACGGCTGTAAATACGATTTTGTTCTTACTCATACTTGCCCAAGAAGTTGGGAACCTACTGATTTATTCTTAAGAAGTGTAATTCAAAGTTCTGTTGATAAGACAATGGAATACTGGTTAGATGTTTTTAAAGAGTATATTCAATGGGAAGTATGGTTATTTGGACATTATCATGCCGACCGATATGTTAAGCCTGGTGTTGAAATGTTATACACTTCTATTGTTGACCTTGAAGAAATTTGGGATTATGAACTAAAAAGAAAAGAGGAATGATTAATTTCATTCCTCTTTTTTGATTTTTTTAATAAAATATGATATAATATATTTACAAAATGAGATAAGAAATAAATAAAAAAAATAGGGGTTGGTATTGAATGAAATATTTTATTGATTTTGAAGCAACGCAGTTTTCTCAGGAAATTATCTCTATTGGCTGTTATAGAGAAGATGGTGAAATGTTCTATTCTCTTGTTGCTCCTCACAGTAAAAATAAAGTAACTAATTTTATTACTGAGCTTACTGGTATTACAAAAGAAATGCTTGCTAATGCACCAACTTCTGATGAAGTATTTTGTAAATTTTCTGATTGGGTTCTTGAAAATGACAATAATCCTGAGTTTTACGTCTGGGGCGACAGTGATAGTGATTTCTTGATGCACACTTTTAACAAGACAAGTTCTTTAAAGGCGCGCATGATTATTAGTTATATGGCTTCAGCACTCATTGATTATTCTAAGAAATTTGAACAGAAATATTATTTGAGTTCTACTGGACTTATTAAGATTGTAAATTGCTTTACTCCCGATATTATTCAGACTCATAATGCCCTTGATGATGCTATTCTTCTCTATTATGTCTATGATTATGATAAAACAAACTATGAAGAAGATGTAATTTATCGACTGAGTTTTCTTCCTACCATTAATAAAAATATGAATAATTGGAAAAAGAAAGTAAAGAAACCTGCTCCTCATCCTACAACTAAGACTGAAGAAATTATTTCCCAGTCCAATAGTGAATATGCTGTAAATGATACTCGCAAATGGAGCAAGTGCGGCTATCCTAAAAATAGTATTTGTGTCATTACTTCTAAAAATAGCAGCGCAAAGTATGTATTTCCTGATGCCGAGATTGCGGCTAAGTATATGTATGAATATGTATTTACTGATAATCAGAAGAAAGGTATGACTGTAAATAGTGTCCGTAAGCACATTAAGCAGGCTTATGGTAATAGTAATAAATATATGAATTATTTGTGGCGTAGAGTTGTTTAAAAAGAAAGGAATGAAAAATTATGTCTTATTATGCTTATGTATGTAAAATTGATAATTTGCGGAAACATCCAAATGCTGACCGGCTACAGTTGGGTGAATGTTTTGGCAATACTGTTTGTGTAGATATGAGCTACGCAGCAGGTGAAGTTGGTATTTATTTTCCTACCGATGGTCAGTTGTCTGTAGAATTTGCTGAATATAATAATCTTTTGCGTAAGAAAGATGATGCTGGTAATTCTATCGGCGGCTATATGGACCCCAATAAACGCAATGTAACTTCTATTCGTCTGCGTGGCGAAAAGAGCGATGGTCTGTTCCTTCATCTGGATTGTATTGCTTATACTAAAGCAGAAGTAAAAGAAGGCGACTCTTTTACTATGCTAAATGGACATGAAATTTGTCAAAAGTATATTCCTCGTTCTCATAAGCAGCCTTATGAAAATAAAGTAAAAGGAAATCGTACTCGCAAGAGAAAAGTTCCTATTGCTCCTCTATTTGTTGAACACGCAGATACTGAGCAATTGGCTTATAATCTTGGTGCCTTCCATCCGGGTGATTATGTAGAAATTACTCTTAAAATGCATGGTACTTCTCAGCGCACCGGTCGAGTTCCTACTTTCGTAAAATATAAGCGTTCTTTCTTTGATTGGCTATTGCGGCGTCCGGGTACTCCAATCTATAATTGGGGTTATGTCTCAGGTACTCGTCGTACTGTGCTAGAGAATTTTGATGGTGGTTATTATGGTTCTAATGCTTTCCGTGAGCAGCATTCAAAATTCTTTGAAGGTAAGCTTCATAAGGGTGAAGAAGTTTATTATGAAGTAGTTGGTTTTACTGATACTGGGGCTTCTATCATGGGTGTAGTATCTAACAAGAAATTGAATGATAAAGCATTTGTGAAGCAGTATGGTGAAATGACTACCTTCTCTTATGGTTGTTCTCCTACTGGTTATATGACTTATGAAGATGGTAGCCATGATGCTCTTCCACAGTCTGATTTTTACGTTTATCGTATGACTATGACCAATGAAGATGGCGATATTGTAGAATATACTCCTGATTATATGCGTTATCGTTGTGCTCAGATGGGTTGCAAATGTGTTCCACTTCTGTGGTCTGGTATTATTCCTGACCATCCGGGAGCTTCTTATGATGATACTGTCAGCGCAGGTGAATGGATTAAGAATATTGCTGAACAATATTATGACGGTCCTGATCCTATCGGCAAAACTCATGTGCGTGAAGGTGTTGTGTGTAGAATTGTAAATCGTCCGGCATTTACTGCTTACAAACATAAGAATTTTGCTTTCAAATGTCTGGAAGGTATCTGTAAAGCAGAAGAGACTGAACCTGATATGGAAGAGGCTGAAGAAGTAAAAGATGAAGCGTAAAGGATTAAAAGAACTTCTTGAAAATCTGGAACTAGATAAAGAATGGGCGCTTGCTAACGAATGGGAAGCGCCCATTTGTCTAGCAGATGATTTAATAGCAATTATTGAAATTATTAAAGAATTAATTGAAAAATAATTTGACTTTTGAAAAATAATATGTTATAATATAACATATTATTTTAAGGAGGTTCAAATTATGCGAACTAAAAGGATAATGTCAGTATTGATAGCTATTATTCTTGTCTTTGGATTAAGTATAAATAGCTTAGCAGTTTATGCTTATGATTCTGGCATTACTACTCACGAGCTAATCCACACTCCAGAAGTAGTAGAAGACAGTGAATATGAATATGGGAATATGGAGTTCTGTAATTGCGGAACTGACCATACCAATAAACCATTTGAATGGTGGTCTGATATCACTGACACAAATAGCCCTCAATGGGATTTAATTCACAATTATTTAATTATCCAAGAGGATGGAACATTATAGACCGATGATGGATTTATTGCTTGCGCTCTTGGACGGTACTTTGGCAAAATTGGCACAAAGTGGATATTTATTTGTGAAGATGGCTCTGAAATTAAAGTTATTAAAACTGATGAAAAACAAGATCGACATACTAAAAACGGTGATTTAATTCATGGTATTATTTGTAATGAATTAATCGAATTAGTCGTTGATAGTAAAATTAGTAAAACTTGTCCAAGTGGTAATTTTAAAGACTTACCGGGCCTAGAGGGCAATATTATTGGTTGGAAACAAGTCTTAAATAATGATTTGCCTGATCAATTAAAAGGTACTATTTTTAAATAAAATAATATTAAATGAGGTAATAAAATGAGCGTAGTTGCCGCGAAGGCATATAATAATAATATTCAAATGTCTGCGGACAGTATTTTAACTAATGGATGGGAAAAAGACCCCAATACTAACTTTACTAAAATTATTTCTTTAAATGATATGATTGTTGGTAGTGTTGGTAGTGCAGATGAATGTAGTCTTATGTGGCTATACATGGAGAATCATCAGCCACTTAATGCTACAGAAAGAGAAATTCTTAATTATTTTACTGAATTTGGTAAATGGAAAGGCGAAATTTGTAATAGCCGTGATATTAAGAATAGTTATCTTGTAGCTTTTGGAGGTCATCTTTTCCAGATTTGTGGATACTTAGTTAGAGAAATTAAAGATTATTATGCCATTGGTGCTGGCGCTCCTTATGCTTTGACAGCACTTCATCTTGGACATGATTCAGAAGAAGCTGTTAAAGTTGCCTGTGCTATGTGTTGCTTTGTTTGTGAACCTGTTGTAACATATATTCAGGAAAAAGACAATTAAATATAGATAAAAGGGATAAAGATTTAATTCTTTATCCCTTTTTTGATTTTTATAATAAAAAATGATATAATATATATAGAAAGTAAAGAAAGGAATTGATTAACTGTGCCTTATAAAACTAGTAAATATACTACAACCCAGAATGGTGAATTTACTACTCGTTGTATTGATGTTCTTGAAAATAGTCCAGAAGCACTTACAATTGATCAAATTAAGCAGCGAGATATGGTTTTAAATACTTTAACGACTCAAAAAATTAGTCGTATTCTTTCTCATATGGCAGAAATGGGATTTATTAAGAAATGTAAAGACCGAGCAAGTGGTCGAATGGTTTACAAAAGCGTCGCTGTTATGGCCGCACAGGGATATGAGGTTTAATATATGAGAATGTTAATTGTTATTGATATGCAGAATGATTTCGTTACTGGGCGGCTTGGTAGCAAAGAAGCTCAACAGGCTGTTCCTCGAATTGAAGAGCGTATCAAAGAATATCTTAAGAATGGAGATACTATTCTTTTTACAAAAGATACACATAAAGAGAATTATTTAGATACTCTTGAAGGTCATTATCTTCCTGTTGTTCACTGTATCGAAGACACAGATGGTTGGGAAATTGTACCTCAGCTTGCACCTTATGCCCAGTATATTCTTTATAAGAATAAATTTGGTTATGTAGATTTGGCAAATGATAGTCTTATTATGACTAATACTTATTTTTCTAAAGATAAATGTATCAGTATTGAACTCGTTGGTGTTTGTACTGATATTTGTGTTGTTTCTAATGCTTTAATTCTTAAAGCAACTACTGATATTCCTATTTATGTTAAAGCAGATTGCTGCGCCGGTACTACTCCGCAGAAGCACATGGAAGCATTGGACGTTATGAAATCTTGTCAAGTGGAGGTAATTTAAATGTTTCGTATTAAAGGCTATGAATTTGAAATTCATTATACTAACCAGACTTTCCCCGATGGTACCCTTAATCTGAATGGCATGGATTTGACCGGCTGTACTAGAATTGAGTGGTATTATGATAATGATGCAGAACTTTTTACTCTGATTTGTCTGGCAAAGAAATGTGCAGAACATAATTGCCGTCCTATCCTTTATATGCCCTATGTTCCTAATGCTCGTATGGATAGAGTTAAAAAAGAAAGTGATACTTTTACTTTGAAGTATTTCTGTGATATTATTAACTCTCTTAATTTTCTGGGTGTTATGGTACTTGACGTTCATTCTAATGTAGCTGCTGCCCTTCTTGATAGATGTACTGTCATTGAGCCTACTGACTATATTAGAGAAGCAGTTAATCAAGTATATCTTCTTACTGGCGGTAATGAAGGATATAGCCGCAAAGAAGTAATGAATAAATTTATTACTTTTTATCCTGATGAAGGAGCTATGAAGCGTTATTCTTCTCTTCTGGATTTTCCTTATGCTTTTGGTATCAAAAAGCGTGATTGGGAAACGGGTAATATTCTCGGTCTTGAAGTTATGAATAAAGAAATTGTCGAAGGTAAAAATGTTCTTATTATTGATGATATTTGTTCAAAAGGTGGTACTTTCTATTATGCGGCTAAAGCTCTTAAAGAGCTTGGAGCGCACAGCATTTATCTTTATGTAACTCATTGTGAAAAGACAATTACTTCTGGAAATATTTATTACGGAAATGAAATTGAACAGATTTTCACAACTGATAGTATCTGGCGAGATGAAAATGATCCTCGTGTAAAAATTCTTGAAGTTTAATATGATAAAATCAAAGGAGTAATTAAATATTACTCCTTTGATTTTTTTATAAAAATATGATATAATATTTATAGAAAGTTAAGAAAGGAATATATAAAATGAATTATAATCCGTTGCTTCTTATTGATTTCTATAAGGCGACTCACCATGAACAGTATCCCAAGGGTTTGACAAAGATGGTTTCTTATTACACTCCTCGTATGAGCCGACTGAAGGATACTGATAAGGTTACTCTTTTTGGACTTCAGGGATTTATTAAAGAATACCTTATTAAAGGTTTTAATGATAATTTCTTTAATCGTCCAGAAGATGAAGTGGTAACTGAGTATGAACGAGTTCTTAATGCGACTCTCGGCAATGGCGCTTATGAGTCTGATAAGATTCGAGAACTTCATCGACTTGGTTATCTCCCTCTGGAAATTAGTGCCGTTCCTGAAGGCACTAGAACTGCTATTGGTGTCCCGCAGATTGAAATTACTAATACCCATCCGAATTTCGTATGGTTGGTAAATACTATTGAGACGATGCTTTCTTGTACAATGTGGCACACTCAGGTATCTGCGGAAGTTGGTTATAGATATTACCAGATTGTTAAGAAATATTATGATTTGTCTTGTGACAAATATGTAAATCCTCGCAGATTGCTTGGTGATTTTAGCATGCGTGGTCAGCAGTCTGTTGAAAGTGCTATTAAGAGTTCCGCAGCTTGGTGCCTTAGTTTCTACAATACAGCTACTGTTCCTGCCATTCTTTGGCTTGAAGATAATTACAATTGCGATTGTACTATCGGTGATGTAGCATATGGTGCTATTTCTACTGAACATAGCGTTATGTGTTCTAACTACGCTATTGATGGTGACGAAATCACTCATATCCGCAGACTTTTGACTGAAATTTATCCGCATCATAGTTTTTCTATGGTATCTGATAGCTATGATTATTGGAATCTTGTAGATAATATTCTTCCTCAGTTGAAAGACGAAATTCTTGAACATGATGGCTGCCTCTCCATCCGTGGTGATAGTGGTGATCCTGTTGATGTAGTTTGTAAGACTGTCTTTAAACTATGGGATATTTTTGGTGGAGATATTAACTCTAAAGGTTATAAAGTTCTCAATTCTCATGTAAAAGCTATCTATGGTGATAGTATTACTCCACAGCGTTGTGAAGCTATTTATAAGATTTTGACTGAAAATGATTTTGCAATTAATAATGTTTCTCTGGGCGTTGGCTCTTTCTCTTTTATGTGCCTTGAAACTCTTGATGACATTGATGGTTATTTTGCCAGTCATCCTGCGGCACCGCTGCCCAAACCTACCTATAATCCTTATACTCGTGATACTTTTGGTATTGCAGTAAAGGCAACTTATGCAGAAGACGCTAATGGTAAGCCTATTATGATTTATAAACAGCCAAAGGCACTGTCTTGGAAAAAGTCTCAGAAGGGCTGCTGCGCAGTTGCTCTTGATGGTCAGAGTTATACTGATGAACATACTTGGAATGAAGTAATTAGTATGCCTAATCTGCTTCAGCCTGTTTTCCAGAATGGTATTCTGACAAAAGAATATACTTTGGATGAAGTTAGAGATAATATGTATCCAGAAGGAGAATAAAATGAATACTTATCACGAATTAACAGGTAATTTACTTGATAATCATGGATGTGTAATTTGCCATCAAGTAAATTGCCAGAAAACAATGGGTTCTGGTGTTGCTAAGCAGATTAAAGATACGTGGCCAGAAGTAGCACAAGCTTATCAGATGTATTTTATTGACCATCCTACTCCTCTTGGAAGAACACAGCTTGTTCAGACAAATGATGGTCATGTAGTTGCAAATATGTATGCCCAAGATAGATATGGTTATGATGGTAAGCGTTATACCAATTATGAAGCATTTGCTTCTTGTCTTGAAGAATTGAATCGTAAGCTTGCCGACGGTGCTTCAATTGCTTTTCCTTATAAAATTGGAAGTGACCGTGGTGGTGCGAATTGGGAAATTATTCGTACAATGATTCAGAATATTCTTACTAATAAAAATATTTACATTTATAGACTGGAGGAAAAATAATGCGTACTTATCCTATTGCTGATGATATTAATATTGAAATTAACCACATTAAAAATTGGATTAAAGACTATTTCGTACAGAATGGCCCTGATTGTAAAGCTATTATTGGGCTGAGTGGCGGCAAAGATAGTACTGTAGCAGCAAAACTTTGTGTTGAAGCTCTTGGTAAAGATAAAGTTATTGGTGTTTATATGCCGCAGGGTAAGCAGCATGATATCGACATCGCACATGAAGTTGGTCAGTATCTTCAGATTCAGACTTTTGAAGTAAATATTGGTAAGATTTGCGATACTTTCTATGAAAGTTTTGATAATTCTTTTCCTTTTGATAATGTAAAAGAAAATTCTGTAGTTACATCCAATAGTCCAGCACGAATTCGTATGTCTGTTCTTTATGCGATTGCTGGTATGCTTCATGGCCGAGTTGTTAATACTTGTAATGCTTCTGAAGACTTTGTAGGTTATTCTACTAAGTTTGGTGATTCCGCAGGTGATTTTTCTCCTCTGAGTGATTATACTGTTCATGCTGTAAAGGCTATTGGTTATGCTCTTGGTATTCCTGCCAAGTTCATTGATAAGGCTCCTGAAGATGGTCTGAGTGGTAAGACTGATGAAGATAACCTTGGTTTTACCTATGGTGTACTTGATACTTTCCTTGAGACTGGTGTTCTTCCTGAAGATTATGAAGTTTATAAGAATATTATGGAACGCCATAAGAGAAATATTCATAAGGTTAAGCCTATGCCAATGTGCTATCGAGTAGGTCCTTGCCATCGTGAAAATTGGGAGCTTTAATTTATGATTGATAGTTTTAGAAATAAATATTCTTTTTTAAGCAATTATGAATTGAGTCCTTTCACAGTAAATGGAGTAGTGTTCCCTACAATGGAACACTACTTCCAAGCGATGAAAGCGACTAATCAGGAAGATCTTTTAGAAATTGCTAAGGCTCCTACACCAGGCAAAGCAAAACGATTAGGTAGAAAGGTTAAGATTAGATCCGATTGGGAATACGTCAAAAAGGATATTATGCTTGAAGGATTACGCAAGAAATTTGCTATTCCTGAGTTAAGGCAGAAACTTCTTGATACTGGAGATGCTTACCTTGAAGAAGGTAATACTTGGGGAGATTGCTATTGGGGTGTTTGTAATGGTACTGGAGAAAATAATTTAGGAAAACTTTTAATGCGAGTAAGAGAGGAGATCCAAAATGAGTGTTCCTGAGATTATCCTATTTGTAATTTGGACTTTAGTTGCTATTTTCTGGCTATTTTCTTTTGTTAATTGGATTATTAAAGCAATCCATAAAGATTGGGGAGAAGGTCTTACTTGAACCGTTATGATGCTAGTTAGTTGCTTAGTAATGAATCTTATTACTTTAATTATAAAACTTACAAAGGTGGGCTAAAATCCCACCTTTGATTTTTATATAAAAATATATTATAATATATTTATAGAAAGGATTGATAATTATGGCTGTTTATAGTTGTTCAGATATTCATGGTAATATTAATCTTTGGCGTCAAATTAAAGATTTTATTAATCCAAAAGAAGATAAACTGATTTGTCTTGGAGATTGCGCTGATCGTGGCCTTGATGGTTGGGAAATCATTACAGATGTACTTTGTGGCGTACATGAAGGTTGGATTACTTATGTACGCGGTAATCATGAGCAAATGCTAATTAATGCTCTTGATGATTATATTAATTATGATGGTATGTGTGATTATGCTTTTTATCTTCTTTGTCAAAATGGTGGATATGAAACATTTACCGCGGCAACTAATGATGGATTTATGCCTAACTGGTTAGCCCTTCTTAAAAAGACTATTCCTTTTTATGTTTATGAAAATGTAGAAAAGAAGAAAATTTTTCTTTCTCATGCTGGACTTTCTTGGAATACAATCCGTCATTTTGAAAATGGGCAATTTGATAAAGAATCGCAAGAGATGAAGGATTATCTGTGGAAAGAACTTATTTGGAACCGTAAACATAATACTGATTATAAATCTTGTGAATTTGATTATCAAGTATATGGACATACTCCTATTCCATATCTTTCTTCAGAAGAAGAATTTATAAAAGATCCCGGTGTTATGTATTCTCACAATGGTCATAATATTAATATTGATTGCGGAACTTACGCAACTAATATGACAATTTGCTTTGACCTTGACACTTTTGATGAACATATTTTTTGTTGTTAATAAAGGAGAAATGAATGAAGAAAAATATTCCTATTTCTGACCAATGGAAATTAGAAGGAGAATGCGACAAATGTCGTCGAGTAAATTATTGTGGAAGAGATTGTTCTGCCTTAAAAAGACGAAAGACAAAAATTGCTCAACAAGTATATTTTGATTTTATGGAGGAAATGAACCGCGAATATTCGGCTTACCTTGAACAGCATCCTGAATTAAAAAAAGAAAATTGATTTTTTATAAAAAATATATTATAATATTTATAGAAAGTTAAGAAAGGAATTGATAAATATGTTCGAGGAACATTCATTCTATTGTATGAAATGCGGTCATAAAGGAATTCCTATTCAGCGTAAATCTGGATTTCAGCACAGTAAATTCCATCGTAAAAAACTCTATTGTATTTATTGCCAAGAAGAAGTAAATCATGTAGAGTGTAAGAATGAAGAAGATGTTGAAGAATTTCTTGAAAATTTTAAGAATGGAGTGTATAAAGATGAAGCGGAAAGATCTTTGGATTATGTGCGGACCTCCGGCGTCCGGTAAAAGTACTTTTGCTAATTTTTATTTTACGAAAGATCCTTATTGGAGCAAAAAGTCTTGGACCATTGTTTCAAGAGATAAGATTCGTTTTTCTTTTCTTAAAAAGAATTCTTCTATCAATTACTTTGAACATGAATCTGAAGTTTTCAAAGAATATATAAAAGCTATTAAAGAAAGCTTTGAAAAGTATGATGTTGTAATCGCTGATGCTACTCATTTAAATGAGCGTTCTCGAAATAAGCTTCTTGATGCTCTTGGAGCAGACTTTTTAAAAGATATTGATATTACTTGTGTTGGTATGATTACTTCTCTTAAAAAGTGTTATGAGTATAATAAGCAGAGAAGCGGTTTAGAAAATGTTCCTGCTGCTGCTATTAAAAGAATGTATGATACTTATGTTCTTCCCGATCATGGTGAAAAATATGAGTATAGAGATGTTCTTTGGTGTAGTAATGATGGAAAAAGAAGAAGCTATTATGACTGTACTTGGATTGGGAAACCAATTCAAGTATAAAAAGGGGATGATTAATTTATGAGTAACATTTGGCTTACAAGTGATTTTCATTTTGGGCATGATAGAGAATTTGTCTGGAAAGCCCGAGGTTATTCTTCAGTTGAAGAAATGAATGAAATTCAAATCGAGAAATTTAATTCTCTTGTTCAACCTGATGATACAGTATATATTCTTGGAGATTTGATGCTCGGTAACAATGATGAAGGCATTAAATGTCTTAAACGACTTAATGGCAATAAGTATTTTGTACGAGGAAATCATGATACTAATGTTAGAGTAAACCTTTATATGGATGAACAAAATGCTAATATCGGATTTCTTGGCGATGCTACTACTTTAAAATATAGAAAATATTATTTTTATATGAGCCATTATCCCACCATGACAGGAAATCTTCAAAGAGAAAGCCTTCATCAAATGACTCTTAATCTTTATGGTCATACCCATCAAACGACAAATTTTTATCAGGATATGCCTTTTATGTATCATGTAGGTGTTGATTCCCATGATGGATACCCTGTATCGTTGGATGATATTATCCAACAGATGAAAGATAAAGTTGAGGAATGTAAATCATTTCTTTAACATATAAATTATAAACAATTAAATATTTTAATGAGAGGAAAATAAAAAATGCCTGCTTTTCTTGTTACTTTGATCCCCATTGTATTGGGCGTTATTCTTGTTTTTATCCTTCTGTGTAGTGGCTATGTGAAAGCTCCGCCTGATATGGCTTTCCTTATCAGTGGTGCTCACAAGAAACCTCGTATTCTAATCGGTAAAGCCGGTATTAAGATTCCTTTCTTTGAACGATTGGATAAGTTGTACCTTGGCGCAATTCAGATTGATGTAAAGACTGGTTCTGCTGTTCCTACTGCTGAATATATTAATGTTCGAGTTGATTCTACTGTATCTGTTAAAGTTGGCGAGACTGATGAAATGATTGCTCTTGCTGCACAGAACTTCTTGAATGTTAATAGAGATACTATTGCTACTAAGATTAATGACCTCTTGGAAGGTAATATCCGTGAAATTGTTGGTCAGATGAAACTGACTGATATGGTTAGCGATAGAAAATTGTTCAGTGAGAAAGTTCAGGAAAATGCGGTTCCTGACCTGGCTCGGTATGGTCTTCAGTTGATTACTTTCAATGTTCAGAACTTCTCTGATGATAATGATGTTATTACTAATCTTGGTATTGATAATGTTGCTCAGATTAGTAAAAATGCAGCAATTGCTAAGTCTAATGCTGAACGCGAAATTGAGGTTGCTAAGGCAGAAAATGCTAAGCAGTCTAATGAAGCTAAGGTTAAGGCTGCTGAAGAAATGGCAGTTCGTAATAATGACTTGGCAATTAAGAAGGCTCAGTTGAAGCAGGAAGCTGATACTCGTCAGGCTCAGGCTGATGCTGCGGCTGGCATTGAGGCAGAGAATCAGCGTAAGTTGAGAGATGTTGCTGCTACTGATGCTAATATTGCTAAGGCAGAACGCGAAGCTGACTTGAAGCAGAAGCAGATTCAGTTGAAGGAATATGAACTGGATGCCCTTGTGCGCAAGCAGGCTGATGCTGATAAGTATGCGGCTGAACAGAAGGCTGCGGCTGATCTGATTAAGCGTCAGAGAGATGCTGAAGCTCGTGCTTATGAAATTGAACAGGAAGCTCGCGCTATGAAGGCAAAAGCTGAAGCTGAGAAGTATGCTGCTGAACAAAAGGCTGCTGGTATTGCCGCAGTTGGTGAAGCAGAAGCTGCTGCTATCGAAAAGAAAGCAGAAGCACAGAAGAAGATGGGTGAAGCATCCATCATGGAAATGTACTTCGATGCTCTGCCGAAGATTGTCGCTAATGCTTCTGCGCCTCTGACAAACGTTGATAAGATTACCATGTATGGCGAAGGCAATAGTGCCAAACTTGCTGGTGATGTTATGAAAACGGCTGATCAGATTACTAAGGCTGTATCTGAAGCCACTGGCATTGATCTTGCGCAATTGCTTAATTCCTTTGTCGCAAAGAAAGAAAATTAATACTCAATCCCTTATGAGAGAAATCTCATAAGGGATTTTTTTATACTTAGATACCGAAATCGGCCGTAGTTCGGAAATTCTGGCACGCTAGCAATTTTTTGATCAAAAAGGTCAGAATATTGATTTTACTTAAAAAAAATGGTATAATTATATAAAGAAATATATAAAAGGAGTAATATATGGAACTTAAAATAAAAAATGCTAAATATGAATGGGACCCCGATACTGGAACCGCGACTTGTTCATGTGATTATAACAATATAAAATATACTGGAATCGCACATTGTCATCCAGAAGACCAAGATATGATGAATGAAAATACTGGAATGACCATTGCTGAATGGAGATTACAAATTCAATTATTACGTGTTCATCGTGAAGAAGTTAAAACTGAATTAAAAACTCTAAAACAATTATATTATTCAATGACACAATCTAAAAATTTTAATTATAATTCTTATGAAACTAAAACATTGCGAAGATAGATTCGAGAACGAGAAGATTACTTAGATTTTATTAGAAATGAATTAATTCCGCCATACCAAAAATATTTAAGAGATTGGATAGATGGAAAAGATAAATTCTATAAGCGTATCCGCGCGAATCGCGCCAAGGGCAAAAGTGAGTAATATTTTTATACCAATATTTATAAATAATAAGAGAATTTAAGCCTTTATTCTTATAATTCTAAAGAAAGGGTGATATTTATCTTACTATTTATTTTTGGAATGATTTTTATCGCTTACTTATGTCCCATAGGAGATAGCCTAATAAGTGTAATTGTAGCTTTCTTCGAGATGGTCAAGGGTAAAATTGCTGTTAAAACAACAGAATATAATGCCCAAATCAAAAAACTGGCTAATGAAAATAGCACTTCCATCCATGCTATTGGATTTGCCACACCAGATTATGAAGAAGAGGAAGATGATGATGAGTACTGAGATATATAAATTTTATGACACTTGTAGCTTATTAATGGTTGTAGATACTTTATTTTAGGATGAAAAATCTATACCAGTAATTTCTTCAATTACTTTAAATGAATTAGAAAATATAAAAACATCAAGTAATAAAGATCCTGATGTAAAATACGCGGCTCGTAAATTATTACATAAATTAAACGAGAACCCTGATAATTATCTTATTCATTTATTCAAAGTACATTATACAGAAGCTATAGAAGAAATGAATCTTCCAGTTACTGATGATACACGAATTTTAGCTACCGCTATTAATTTTAAGGAATGTCATCCTAATACTATTTTTATAACAAATGATTTGTCATTAAAAACAATGGCAAAATTATTTTTTAATACTAATATAGAAAGTATTAATGAAGATACATTAGATGAATATACAGGTTATTTAGAAGTAACTATGAATAATGAAGCTATGGTTGATTTTTATTCTAATCAAGAAGAAAATTATTTTGATTTATTAGTAGGAGAATACCTATTAATTAAAGATGATGATGGTCAAATTGTAGATAAAAGATGCTGGACAGGAGAAAAATACCGTCCAATAGTCTATGGCAACTTTGATTCTAAATGGTTCGGTAAAATTAAACCAATGAAAGATGATGCCTATCAAACCTTATTCGCAGATAGTCTTTTAAATAATACTATAACAATGGTACGAGGTCCAGCCGGCTCAGGCAAAACTTATTTGAGTCTAGCATTCTTATTAAATTAGCTTGAAAAAGGCCGCATTGATAAAATAATTATTTTCTGTAACACTATAGCTACTAAAAATTCTGCTAAATTAGGATATTATCCTGGAACTAGAGATGAAAAATTATTAGATTCTCAAATTGGTAATTTATTAACCAGTAAATTTGGTGGAAGAATAGTAGTTGAACAAATGATTGAACAAGAAAAATTAATTCTTTTACCTTTAAGTGATATTCGTGGTTATGATACCACTGGTATGCGTGCTGGTATTTATATTTCAGAAGCATAGAATATGGATATTTCTTTGATGAAATTAGCTTTACAACGTATTGGTAGCGATAGTATCTGTATCATTGACGGTGATGATAAAACTTAGGTTGATGATATTTCATTTGCTGGTGCTAATAATGGTATGCGTAGAGCTTCTAAAATTTTTAGAGGAACTAATGTATATGGCGAAATTGAATTAAAGAATATACATCGTTCTGCTATAGCACGCATTGCTGAAAATATGTGATTTTATTTAGCCAAAAGAGTTAAATTCTCTTTTGGCTAATTTTATAACCTTAAAAAGGAGGAATATATATGGCTTTTAAAATGAGAACAACTCGTCCAGAAGCTGGTAATAAATATTATATTACTAAAGCTAATGGTGGGTATTCTTATGCTATTAAAGGCAGTCCAACAGATAAATAGAATGATGTTTTAAGTAATTGTGTTGGATACGCATATGGTCGTTTTAATGAAATCGGCGGATATGGATATTGTAAATATTTAAGTCCAGTTAATGCTGAACGTTTTCCGCAATATAATAATACTGGTATTCCAATGGGATAGACTCCAAAACTTGGAGCTTGTATGGTATGGCGAGGCGGCCCCACTTTAAATAGTGGAGACGGTGTTGGACACGTTGCTATTGTTGAAAAGATTTATAGCCCTACAAAAATTATGACTTCTGAAAGCGGTTGGGGCAGTAAAAATCCATTCTGGAATGCTACTCGTGAAAAAGGAAATGGTAACTGGGGCGCAGGCTCTGGATATAAATTTCTTGGATTTATTTATAATCCAGCAGTAACAGACAGTGGAGACGTTAATACTGATACAAGTAATCAATATGGATTTGGTAAAACTAATAGTCCTTTAGTTAATTATACTAAGATTAGTCCTAATAAAACCAGTCCTCGTAATCATGTAATTGATACTGTTACAATTCACTGTGTAGTTGGACAATGTTCTGTTGAAGCTCTCGGAAACGTATTTGCACCAACATCAAGATAGGCTTCTTCTAATTATGGTATTGGCCCTGATGGTAGAATTGGTATGTACGTTGAAGAAAAAGATCGTTCATGGTGCTCTTCTAATGGAGCTAATGATAATCGTGCTATTACCATTGAAGTAGCTAGTGATACTACAAGTCCATATGCCGTTACTGATAAAGCATATGCGGCTTTAATTAAACTTCTAGTTGATATTTGTAAAAGAAATAATATAAAAAAATTAGTATGGTCTACTAATAAAAATGATAGAGTAAATCATTTAAATGGATGTAATATGACAGTTCATAGAGATTATGCTAATAAATCTTGTCCTGGCGAATATTTATATAGTCGTCATGGAGATATTGCTGCTAAGGTCAATGCTTAGCTTGGAGTTGTTGAGGAGGATGAAGATATGACACAAGAAACATTCAATGAAATGATGAATAATTATTTAACTGAATTAGCTGAAAAAAATCCTAATACTTATTCTACAGATGCTCGTCTTTGGGCAGAAAAAAATGGATATATTAAAGGCGATGAAAAAGGCCGTAAAATGTATAAGAAGTTTATGACTCGTGAAGAAATGATTACAGTTTTATATCGTATTTTAAAGGATAAATCTTTAACATAATGAGATATAGAAAAAATAAAAAAGAATTTTCTAAAAGCTTATTGATTCAAGAATCTGCTTTAATTTGGATTACAAGTTTAGCCTATATTGTATTAGCATTTTATTGTATTAGTAATGGCTATACAGGATCATTACCTTGGATTACGGCAAGTGCTAGTCTTCCTTGGGCAGCTTATGGAGTAAGCCAAGTTTTTTATTATAAAAAATCAATGATTGAAAATTCTAAAAATGGTATTAAATATGAAACAGTATTAAAAGAATTAGATCAAGCTTATGAGAAATATCATAATATGACTTCTAATAATACCGATTTCAATGAAGTTTTGAACGATTTATTTAATTCTTCTTCAAGTAGTAATACTACGACTTATACTGATACACAAGATAGTTCAGTTCTGGATACTGATTATGGTATTTAATAAATAAAGGATAGCCTATTAGGCTATCCTTTATTTTTTTTTATTCAAATTAATTTATCTATTAATATAGTAAAATATTTTTTTCTTTCTGTCAAATTTAATATAAATTTTGACTTTTATAATTATTTATTATATAATATTTATAGAAAAAATAAAAGGAGAATTAGTATGTCTAATTAGATTACAAATTATGGCGTAAAAGACATAAAAACTCTTGAAGGTATTGAAGCCATTAGACTTAGACCAGGTATGTATATTGGTTCTATTGGGCCTGATGGAGTTAGACATATTACGCTCGAAATTATTTCTAATGCTGTTGATGAATACTTAAATGGATATTGTACTGAATGTAATATTCAAGTTACAAATGATAATAATATTACTATTTCTGATAATGGACGTGGCGTCCCTTTTGGAAAAGCTAAAGATGGTAGTGAAACTTTAGTAAATATTTATACTAAATTACATACTGGCGCAAAGTTTGACTCTGATGGTCGCACAGGATATAATACTTCAGGTGGTATGAATGGTGTCGGTGCGAAAGCTACAAATGCGTTATCAGAGTCTTTTACTGTTATTTCAATCAGAGATAATAAAGTAGCATATGCTTCTTTTAAAGAAGGTAAGTTACTTAAATATGAAGTAACTAATGATATTAATAAATATAATTTTAAAACTGGAACTATTGTAAGTTTTATTCCTGATTCAAAAATCTTTAAAGAAGGAATTGATTTAGACTATACTGCTTTAAAGAAACAAATTCAAGAATTAGCTTATCTATCTCCTGGATTGAGATTTACATTAAAGTACAAAGATAAAGAAGAAGAAACTATTCAATCTAATAATGGTATTCTTGACTACATTAAAGATTTGAATAATAATAAAAATACTTTAACTTCTGTATTTTACACTGAAAATATTGAAGATAGAATTGGTGTTAAAATTGCTTTACAATATAATGATACTTATATTGATACTTATAAACTTTATACTAATTCTATTCCAAACAGTGGCGGCACTCATTTAACTGGATTTAGAACTGCTTTAACAACTTCTATTAATGATTATGCTCGTGAAAAAAATCTTTTAAAAGAAAAAGATAGCAATATTACAGGTGAAGAATTGAAGGAAGGCTTAACTTTAGTCCTTTCTTTTATTATGCCTGACCCAGTATTTTCTGGGCAAACTAAAGATGTTTTGTCCAGTAGTGAAGCAAGAACTATCGTTCAAAGATTAGTTTCTAAAGATTTAAAAACTTGGCTAGAGGGTAATCCAAAAGACGCAAAAGCAATCGTAGATAAAGCACTACTCGCACGCGCGGCTCGTGAAAAAGCTAAGAAAGCAAAGGAAACTGTGCGTAAGGTTGATAATAAGCGCCGAGTAGTGATGCCAGATGTTTTAGCAGATGCTTCTTCTAAGGAACGTTATAAATGTGAAGTCTTCCTTGTAGAAGGTAAATCTGCTGCGGGTTCAACGAAAGAAGCGCGAA
>ERZ857629.881-NODE-881-length-37672-cov-3.876014_pt1 | contig 37672 bp, 38 predicted proteins | sample MGYA00519700_ERZ857629 | MGnify/ENA primary metagenome ERZ857629 (study PRJEB31778, sample SAMEA3449351) | human gut metagenome | biome: human gut; feature: human-associated habitat; material: faeces | place: United Kingdom | collected 2010/2012 ... | reverse complement strand
CTAGCGAGTCTACCAATTCCACCACTCGCCCATATCTGCCTGCCGTTTCCTCAGCGCCTGAATATCTTATCACAGCAGGCAAAATTTGTCAACAATTTTTTGTCAATCCTTGTAGTAAAGCATACAGTGGCAATAGCCTTTGAAATTCGGGTCGGCAATCTGCTCCCGGAATTCCTTGCAGATGCACTTATTGTCCTCCGTCCGCTCCAACCGGCAAGGGCAGTAGCCGCCCGTGCGCTTCAACCCTTCCCGGATGGCCTTTACCAGTTCCTTATCGTCGTTGAGCCGAACCGCCATCATTCAACACTTCCTTTCAGGAAACATTATAAACCGGCAAAATCCGCTTGTCAACAGAATTCAAACATCCTTTGCAGATAGCTGCACGGAATAAATTTCCCGGAACGCGCCAAGGCCAGAATCGTTTATTTTGTCCACGGTCTCGCCCTCCTGCAAGCACCAAGTCAAAAAAATACAGCCCACTGCACACGCAATGAGCTGTATTGTGGCGGAGAGAGTGGGATTCGAACCCACGGTGGGTTGCCCCATCACCAGTTTTCAAGACTGGCTCCTTAAACCGCTCGGACATCTCTCCGAATACGGATAAAATATACCATCCGGAGGGAAAAATGTCAAGGGCTTTGGCAGCGGGGCGAGATTTGTGCTTGACAAACATTGTGGCGTATGCTAGAATACTTTGGCAATCAAGTGAATATTTTTCTTTCTATTCGGAGTGATACCCAAGAGGCCGAAGGGGCTCCCCTGCTAAGGGAGTAGGCGTTCAAAAAGCGCGCGAGGGTTCAAATCCCTCTCACTCCGCCACGAATACCGTAAATTTGCAGATTCAGGCAAGTTTACGGTATTTTTTATTTTGGGGTCAGGTTTAACCTCGAGTTGCTGTGCGTATCTGCGTTGGTTTTCAGAGCAAAAATCTCCACCTCAAATCTAAAGCGATTGCCGATTATATTGATTACTACAAAAACAGATGAATTCAAGTCAAGACAAAATGGATGCCTCACGTAAAATTCCGGGAAGCATCCATAATGAGAAACGAATTATTCAGTTCAACTGACAGCGTTCGGAAAACTGGGTAGCTATCATTTTGGGGGCACAAAAAAATCAATTTCCGTTTCGGATCTGAAGCAGCTTGGCTTTCAGATCGTTTTCCATTTTTGCCATTTCGGCCTCTGCTGCCTGCCGCTTTACGCGTCCGTCAGCCTGAATCTTCATCACGTCGTCCAGTGTCTGAATCAGATCCGCGTTGGTCTTTTTCAGGGTCTCAATGTCAACAATGCCCCGTTCGGATTCCTTTGCAGTTTCTACAGAGGCCATGTGCAGCTTTTCTGCATTCTGCTTCAAAAGAGCATTCGTCACATCATTGACCTGCCGCTGGGCTTCTGCCGCTTCAGTGGAATGCGCAATGCCGAGGGCCAGAACCATCTGGTTTTTCCACAGAGGAATGGTGTTCATCAGGGTGGTCTGAATCTTCTCCACCATTACGTTGTCATTGTTTTGAATCATGCGGATCTGGGGGGCCGTCTGGATGGAAATCATCCGGGTCAGTTCCAGATCGTGAATTTTCTTTTCAAACCGATTGCACTTGTCGGAAAGATCCCGGGCAGCCTGCGCGTCCTCTGCAAGGCCGGTACGCTGTGCTGTGGTCTCCAGTTCCTTCAGCTTGCCGTCCCGAACCTCCTGCAGCTTTTTCTTGCCTGCAAGAATGTACATGGTCAGTTCCTTGAAGTAGGCAAGGTTCTGGGCATACATCTTGTCCAGCAGCGCAGAGTCCTTCAGCAGGCGAACCTGATGCTGCTGGAGGGCAGTACCGATTTTCTCAACGTTGACTTCTGCCTTGGCATACTTGTTTTTCATGTTTTCCAGTTTGTTTGCCTGCTTACGGAAAAACCCCAGGAAGCCTTTTTCCTCTTCGGAATCAAAGCCCTGAAGCTCTCCGACAACGCTGGTGATCAGATCACCGACCTCTCCCAAGTCCTGTGTCCGGACATTGGCAAGCGCAGCATCAGAGAAATCCGCCATTTTTTTCTGGGTTCCGGCACCGTACTGCAAAATTTGGGCAGTATTTTCCACATCGATTTTGGCGGCAAAGGCATCTACCATCTGCTGCTCCTCAGCGGTAAGCGCAGGCTCTGCAACCGCAACTTCCTTTTCTTCGTTAGCAGCAGGGACGGAAGCGGGCTCCAGTTCCGGCTCCAGTGTCAGGCTCGGTACGGTATTGTCAAATTGATCCAGCTCGGTTTGCATAAATAACTCTCCTTACTCTTTCGATTGATTTTGTTTTTTCATTTTTTCCAATTCGTCCTCCACGAGTCCCTCCTGGGCCAGAAGGGTATTCAGAACGGAAATATCACTGGATACATCCATGGCAGTATCCTGAAAGACGGAATCCAAAAGTTTTTCAAAAGCCAGATTCAGGGTATCCAGCGTGTTTTCAATTTCCTTTTTGGAGGCCTGAATGGTTTGTCCCTGAATTGGCTGCGCATCCATGTCCGCATAGGCATTCAGCAGCTTTACGGTCATGGGCAGATAATAGTCCATCATTTTTTTCAGGTCAGGGATAATTTCCGGATGTGCCTGCGCGCGCTGAAAAATTTTCTGAACAATCAGCTCAATTCTGGATATTTTTTCGGAGATTTCTTCTCCCGGGATCGCATCGTTGCACTGGCGAATCTGCCGCAGAAAATCATTTCCCTTGTCCAGAACTTCCTGAACCTGAGGGTCAACCGCCTGTTTTTCCTGAGTTTCCTCAGAAGCGGGGACGGAAGCGGCCGCTTCCTTTTGCCGTTGCTCAAGCTCCAGCCGGCTTCGTTCAAAGTTCCGATAGGTTTCGTCACTGGTGATCAGGTGTTTTCCCTCTTTATCCATGTGCCCTTCCGGAAACAGACCGTTTTCAATCATTCTGTTCAGTTCCCGGCGAACAAATGCGGCATTTTTTCCTACATTGCGGGCAAGCTTATCCAGCGCGCAATAGGTTTTCTGCCCCAGAATCCGCTTATAGGTGTTGAATCTGCTCACCATGCCAAGAGTCTGAATTCCTCCCGTCAGGAGAAAAACACCGCCCACAAGGCCAAGCGAGGAAATGACCATGCCAAAGGAGAGAAGGGAGGCCCCTGCAAGAAGATGCACAAATACCGAAGAAATGAGTCCTAAAAACGAGAAAAGTCCCACCAGACTTCCGCCTACAACTTTCAGAATTCCGGCCACGGTTTTCCGGTTGGAGCTGCCATAAAGAGCAGGAGCATTGCCGGACTCCACGGTGACCTTATCGGCATCAACAGTACGGGAAGTCCCCGGGGCAGAGGTATAGCGAACACTGCTGACGGTCTTTTTTATTGTATTGCTGCCAAGATCGATCGTTTTATTTACGGTTTGACGAACCGTCTGGTTCAGTTTCTGATAATCCTGAGAGCGGATGGCTTCGTCCACAAGGGACTGAATATTTTTTCCAATCTCATCCCAGTTTTCCCGATAAGTACCCATGTTCATTCGCTCCAAATAAATTTGCTTTTATTATAGCGTAATTCTGTGGAAAAAACAAGATAGCAAAGAAGCAGGATTCTTATTTTACACAGATTGATTTTTATGCGGTGTGGTGCTATGATAAGAAAAAAGGAGGATTCGCTATGGATTTTTTAGCACTTGCCGCAGAGCGGTATTCCTGCAAACACTATGACGGACGGCCTGTTCCGGATGAACTGCTGCAGAAAATTCTGGAAGCGGGACGGCTTGCCCCCACCGCAAAAAATTTACAGGATCAGCGAATTTATGTGGTTCGTTCTCCGGAGGGGCTGAAAAAAATTGATGCGGTGACGCCCTGCCGTTACGGAGCACCAGTTGTGCTGGTGGTAGCGTATGATAAAAACGCAGTCTATTCTTACCCCGGTGGTGTTTACAAATCGGATGGCGAGGACGCGACGATCGTTGCTACCCATATGATGCTGGCAGCCCAGTCTCTTGGCGTGAACAGCTGCTGGCTGAACTGCTTTGATCCGGATAAAACCGCAAAGCTTTTTGACCTGCCTGGGAATGAACAGGTGCAGATGCTTCTGGATCTTGGATACGCTGCGGAAAATGGCGGACCGCTTGCCAATCATACCAGCAGGAAGCCGCTCAGTGCGACTGTAAAAGAAGTCTGACAGGAACAGGCAGTTCCAATAAAGCAAAAGTCATTGCAATGCCGGTGTGGCGCTGCAATGACTTTTTTACTTATTATTCAGCTCACAGGGGAACGCTTTTCCAGACAAAGAATTCTTCCCGCAGTATGAATTCCGAGAGCCAGCCAGACAAGCAGGAATGAAATTGCTTTTCCCAAATCGGAAGACAGAGAAATTGCAAACGCTCCCAAGAACGGAATTTGGATGACGGCCTTTCCAATGAGCCGGTCAAAGCGAACAGGTTGGGGGTCCGGCGCTGCGCCGGCATCACCCTTTGTCAGAAATGTTCCCTCCAATTCACGTTTTTCAAGAACTCTGTGGAGAATAACGGTGCCGCTTTGATCATCACTGTAGTAGCCAATCACATCTCCGGCAAAGATTTGCGCCTCGCTGCATGGCCTGACCCAGACAAGACTGCCAGCGGTAATCTGCGGTTCCATGCTCCCTGTTAGAACTGCATAGCCATACCACCCCCAGAGCCTTGGAAGCGTAAACGGCAGGCAAATCAATACTACGCTCAGCATTATGCAGATTCCGGTCAGGCAGAGAAAAAATCCGATTCTTTTATGCATGCCTTCTACAACTTTTTCCCTTTTTCCGGACTCGAAGAATACAGATTCCGATTCCGGCGGCAGACAGAAGCGTAAGCGCCGTGATTGGGAAGCGGTGCCCGGATATGGTTGTTTCCGGAATCTGAATCTTGTCAAGATCCAGCATCTCCGGAATTTCTGCAGATTCCGGAGCTTGCGGCGCCGCTGCGGCAGGGGAGGAGCGAACCCGGTTCTCGGTCTGCGGGATCTGGGTATAAAGAAATGTAAAAACATTTTCATTTGGGCTTTTCCGGAGCGTTTTTGTCAGGTTATAGCTTTGGGGCCGATATCCCGCGATATACAGGCATGCCGCCGCCGGTTTTTCTCCTTCGGCACCGTAACAGATTCGACTTGGACGAAGCGTGTTTCCGCTCTGATCCTGAAATTGAAGCGTATAGGCTACCGGTTCTCTGCGGATGCCGTAAACTGCGGTAAATTCCAGGTTCTCTTTTACCGAAAAGGACTCCGGGGCAGTTTCTTCGTTGTCACGTCCACTGAGACGAATCCCCTTACAGTAATATGTATCTCCATTTTTCGCCCTGATGGAATCCGCGGTGCGGAAGTAGATCCGATCTCCATAACGAAGATTGGTGATTCGAATTTCTGCCGGGGAAACGCGAATGGAAGCTGTACTGCTTTCCACATCCGGCTCCCGTCCGGGCAGGAATGTTCCCTGATTTCCCGCATGAAAAATCACAGTATATTCGTATGGCTCCCCCCATGCGGGGATGGCGAGCAGAAACGGCACACATAAAGCGATGAAAATCCGAAAAAAACTTCTCATTCCGTTACTTCCTTCCTTCGAGGTCTGTATGTCCACAGCAGCATCTCAAGCAGTACAGAACCGAACATGACCGGAAGAAGAATGTAAATCCCGCTGAAGTCACCTGTTTTGGGAATGGAACCGGCGGTCGGGTTTTCTTCCACGGCAAATCGCATTTCCAGTTTGGCAAGTGTATCCTGATAGGCGTTCCCCAGAGTTTCACCATCCAGATAGACACCCAGCGTGATGGTTCCGGATTGCCCCGGTTCCAGTTTCCCCACAAAGAAAAAGTCTTCCAGCACCGAAGGCAGCTGATGCAGCCCTTCTCCGTCAGAGGATAGAATCTCGCCGCCGATTGCATCACTGTCAAAGAACGACCGGGTGATTCCGGATGGACCGGTATAGGCCAGCGCATAGCCATAAGCACCGCCGTGGGCGCCGCTGCTGTCCTCCATGGAACGCAGAATTTCATTGGTCATATACCAGTGCGCTGCCTTTCGGGAGGTGTTCTTCAACTGAATGTGAATGATTGCGGCATCTCCCGGCTCCATTTCCTGCATCACATCGTCTATGTCCGCAGTTCGGAAGGAACTGATCAGACTGCTTCCGTTGAAAGTCACATTCCAACTGTCATCCCCGTAGAATGTCTCCGCACCTGCCGCTAAAGGAAGCATACACAGAAGCAGCAAGGCTGTAATTCTCACCAGACATTTTTTCATCATTGGATCCTCCTCAGTTCAGACGAAGCTTTCCGTCCGATATGGTTGCGGTTCCACCCCATGCACTTTTTACAGCGTCTGCGGCATTATGGGTTTGAACAGCATCCACTTCCGCTTCCAGCCGAAATTGCATTCCGTCATAATCGTATAACGTTCGGATAACGGTTGTATTGCCGTCCGCAACCATTTCTTCCCGAACCATTGTCGCAATTTCCGGGCTCAGAGTTACGGTATCGGTGAAAGCCGGTGTATTTTCTCCGGGAAGCAGAATTTCCGGATAATAAAGCGTTGTCTGCTCCGGAGTAGATACGGAAGTGTCCAACAGCCAGTGATCAGTCAGAAAATGGATCTGAATCAGCTCCGGTGAGAGGTTTGGATTTTTTTCTCCCGCCGTTGTAACCCAATACCGAGTGATCCGTACCCGGACATAAGCGCTGATCGCACCGCTGTTCTGTACGGAAAGAACCTCAGGATAGGCGCGCCCCAACTGAATGAAACCGTCTGATTGCTGCGGGAGATTCTCCATCAGCGGATACTGCTCACCTTCCCACCCCCGCTTCTTTTCACTATAATTCTGGCTGGCAGCGGTGCTGCCGTTTTCCAGCAGTGTAATGCCCATACTTGCCGTTTCGATCTGCGCAGTGTAGACCTGACTGTAGTGGGTCAGTAGCGCATATGCGCCGGTAACGGTACTCAGTGCAAGCAGCAGTGCCGCCAGAATGAAAAGGGGTGGGAATCCGGAGATTCGAAAGGCGCCTGTATGTTCTCCTTTTTTCATGACGGTCACCTCCTTAATTGTGAGGAGTGGATCCGGAGGAAAGGCTCCAGTCCGCATAGGGAGTTCCGTCCTCCCGATACAGGGCAGCTGTATGCTCCTGTACAACGATCACCTGAAAATCCGGAGGATTGTCTCTATCCGCCACCGGAATGCTGTCAATTGCAATTTCCAGAACGCTGGTTTGTTCCCCCGGGGCAAGGGGAGACGTATAATACCACCATCCGTCGTCCTGTGCCTCCCATTTTTCCCCGGGAAAAAAGCTGAGGGAATAAATGCTGCCGCAATAGGCACGAGCCCGGACAAAGCAGGGGGCATCCCCGGTGCTGATAATGGTCACACTTTTTTTCCAGTCTGTAACTTCCTCCCGAATTTCCGTTTGCCGATTCAGAAAAATGGGATGCCCTCCTGTAGTTTCGACATGTGCGGTAAAATAAGCCAGAGCATTTCCGACTGCCAGTTGGAATGCCAGCAGAAGCGCCAGTGCGGAAAAAGCGATTATTTTCGGCCACATGGCCGACACCTCCCTCAGTCTTGCAAATTGTTATCCTCCAGAGGTTCCCACTCCCAATGGGAACGATCTTCGGCCGGATAGAACCGATTTACGGCAGCAGTTCCGGGGGTCAGGCCACCGTTCCAGCGGTTTACAAATTCCGCAATAGCAGGTTCCTTTTCTGTGTCATCCGGGATAATTTCCGTTTGAATTTCCTCCTGAGAAACCAGTGTATAGGCGTTTCCAGAATAAATTTCCCTTACGGAAATCAGCAATCCGGCAGGAAGCCCCGTCAGAAGCGTTTCTTCCGTTCCCGCTTTATTCAGACGAATGGAGACAACATTGCTGTATACCAGTTCACCGGAGGACTCCCGTCCCTCTACAAGGAAAACAAAGCTTGCGTCCTCGGACAGGGTACAGAACCGTTCCAGTTTCTTTCGGATCAGAAGATTTCCTGTTTTACGTTTCCATTCCGGCTTTAGATTCGCCTCCACATCATACTGCCAGGTATCCGGACCTGTGCCGGTTTGCCGAAGGAGATTCCCTGGCAATACTACCAGAAACGGCTGAAAGCGACATGTAAATAAATGACTGTCTCCATCCTCCAGAATGACCAGATATACTCCGACGGGGAGAGACTCAGTGTTTCCGGATAGTATGCTGTCCTCCCTCCATTGCAGAGTAAGATCCCTGTCGGAAGGCAGTTTCCGGGCAGTCACACACGAGGCGGCGGCTTCGGCAGACGCAAGCCAGACATCGGCGTGGTTTTCCCCAATAATATTGTTGGGAAGGGAAATTCCGGAATAGTCGGGAAGAAGCCGAAAGGTTCCGCTTGCCGTCATATCCGCGATCCGGTACAGCTTCCCGGAAATATCTCCGACAGGGCCGGTAAACGCTGACGGAAAATCTGCTGTAACCAGTGTCAGATTGCAGGGACGTGTCAGATCGATGGGGGCGGCGGCCTGTGCGCCGTTCGGAACCGCAGTCAGACAAACGGCAACGGCAGCCAGTAGAAGCAGAATGGAACGGATTGCTTTCATGGGCGATCAACCTTTCCGTTAATACGTTTTTTATGTTGCCTGAACAGAATTCCTGCCAAAGAAAGTAGTGCGAAAAGTTCCGAAATTAGCAGAAAGTCAGACGAAATCCGCAGAATTTGTGCAGAATCCGATGCTTGTGACGGAACATCTTCTTCTCCCAAGGATTCTGTACGGGCTCCACGAACCAGAAGCCTGTGAGAGTTGATCCCGTAGGGGGTGCAGGTGAAAAGTGTTACGTGATCTTCCCCGGGAATTCTTTGCAGCGCGCTTTGCAGTGTTACGTAGTCATGTTTCTCTACCATGGGGAGAATCTGATCGACCTGATAGGCGAGTACCTGATCCAGTATGTGCAGATAGAATTTATCTCCCGGTTCCAGTTGATCCAGATCAGTGAACAGTCTGGCACTGGGCAGTCCTCGATGGGCTGCAATCACGCAGTGGGTGCCGCTGCCGCCGACAGGCAGCGCAGTTCCATGAATATGACCGGCCGCGATCTGAAGGACACTTTTGGAAGCGCCGTGGTAAATGGGGATGGACTGCCTGATTTTTGGAATGGAAATATAGCCCATAATTCCGCTGCCCTGAGGGTTCAGAAGTTGATTGTAATTGCTGTCCTGCAAATCTGACATGGAATCCCCAAAAGCATCTGCGGGAAATGTATTTTGTCCGAGGCTTTGGTTATACGCTGTTGCAGCATCCCACATGGGCCGAAGGTTTTCCTCCGGAATTTCTTCCAATATGGAGGAGAGAGTGCGGATTGCCTGACTTTGGGTGTGTCGGTTCCAAAGGTCAGCGCCAAGCGGATAGAAAAACAGACTGAGTCCCAACAGGAGCAGAATAAGCAGTACAAAATTTTTCAACCTTCTCCCCATAGCGCCGCCCCTTCCGTTTCTTCCGTCCGGCTTCCGCGAACCAGAAGACGGTGTGAGTTAATGCCGTATGGCGTACAGGTCATCAGAGTGCAAAGGTCTGCATCCGAATGAATCCCGAGAAACTCACGGTTCTGCGGTTCCACGGTGTGAATCTCATCAACGCGATAGGTCAGCACACGGTCAAGAACCGTCAGGGAGAAGGTGTCTCCCACTTCTAACAGCGCCAGATCGGTAAAGAGCCTTGCCCCCGGCATCCCACTGTGGGCGGAGATCACGCAGTGGGTACTCCGTCCGCCGGTTGGAAGGGAGCTCCCCTGTAAATGTCCGGCGGCAATTTGCAGAACGGACTGAGCTGTGCCGTGGTAAACAGGCAGTTCGACAGCAATTTTATCAATGGAAAGATACCCCATAACCCCGTTTCCTTCCGGATTCAAGAGGTCATTGTAACCGTCTATCTTCCGAAAATCCAGAAGCGGATTTGGAAGCTGATTTAATGAGGCATTATAATTTTCGGCAGCTCGGAACAGCGCATGGCTGTCCTGCCCTGACAGATTTTCACAGGAATGTGTGTAATCTGCAATTGCGCGGGATTGCACGTGGCGGTTCCAGAGTCTGGACAGGGCGGGGTAAAGCATGACAGAAATTCCAAGAAGAAAGAGTATGGTAAGAAATGAGACGGAAATTCCTTTTTTCATATTCAGCTCCATGGCGGCGGGGAAAACGGGAGAACAATCTCCGGCTTTCCGCACAGCCACAAAATGAATGGTTCGGGGTGATTCCCTTCCCCCGGGGCATGGGAGAAGGGAACCGGGATAAAAGCTTCGATCGGCAAGATCTTGGAAGCGCGGGATTTTTGACCGGTTAAAGCACAAAAAGCAGAGGAATACGATCTGAATTTCCTGCTTTTGATGCTGACAAGCGGACAAAATGATCTGCTCTCCGTCCGCAGGCAATTTACTCAGAGATTTCCAAAGACAAGTCGGGAAAATTCTTCATTCATATCTGTGCCGTACTCAGATATGTGGATGAATACTGAGTTCCGTCAGGATACTCGCTTCCGGAAAATCAGAAGTATGGCCGTTGTAGTTGTCAGCAGTCCGCCAATCAGGTAAAACAGCATGGTGCCCATTCCGCCGGTTTCTGGAAGCTGGGTTCCGGACTGGTTTTCTACCTGAATCTTTATAACGCCATTCTCAATTCTGGCTCCGCTTTCCAGAGAATCCGGATAACCGTCTTTAACTTCTGTATCGGAAACATTCCACTGACAGGGATCGGAAAAGTTTGCCGGTGCGGTCCAGGAGACGGTGAGCTTAAAGGGCTTGCTCAGCAGATTGTACCCGGAAGGGGAGCGAAGCTCGGTAATGACATACTCTCCGGCAGAAAGTCCGTCAAGCCGCAGAATACCGTCATCACCTACAGCTGCTCGCGCGCTGATATTCTCATGTGTTTCGCGGGTTTCCGTAATGGAGTCCTTCCTGTATCTGGTGTTTATATCCGCGTATACACTTTGATCAATTCCTTCCCCCATGGGATCCTGCGCTGTATAGGTTCCATCTGTCAGCTTCCAGAATTCTCCGGATGGATCTTCCTTAAAAACATCCCGATGTACAAGAACTTTGTTGAGTTTGCTGCCGGTGATCTCAAATTCTGCGCCTGTCAGGCGATTTCCTTCCGAGTCGACCTTGATCAGCTCCAAACCGGTAACATAGGTGCGTACTTCCGCATCCGGCGTTTGTCCGATCGGCTTTTGAGGCTTATCCGGATTTTCCGGATCGCCGTCCACAGTCTGATTCGGATTGTTGGAGTATAGCAGATATACATGGTTTGGATTGCCTGCGGTTCCAATCACTGCCGCTTCATTAAGAATGGCAGAATAGCAAACGGTGATTGTATCGTCCTTCCGGGTCTTGTACTGAATAAAATTTTTCAGTACGATCTCAATTTCGGTTCCGGACTCAGTTTGGGAGACAGATACGGAAAAATCCTTGTCTTGCGTCAGTGTCGTTTCCCCGATTGTAATCGTAACGTCATTCTGGAAGGTCAGTCCCTTGGAAAGGGTGTCGTTCATTACAAAATAATATTTGGTATACCCGGTCATGTCCGGAACCCGGGAAATGAACTCGTAGGAAACGGTATCTCCGATAGCGGCATTATTTGCGGTAACGCGGTTTTTTCCCTCCACGATTTTTTTGTCCACGGTAGGAAGGTCCGCTTTGATGTTAACGGTGACATTTGGATTCGTAGAAGTCAGAACCAATGCGGAAACCGGTGCTGCGTCGGCAGTATCTTCCACAACGTAGTAGCCCAGTGGGAGCCCTGTCAGCTTGACGGAGGTATCTCCCTCGGCTCCGGTTACGGAAGCCGGAACGATCTGGGCATTCTTTGCGGCGTTCAGGACCTCTGCCGCAAAGGCAAAGAGTGTGTCGCCGGACAGAGCCGCAATTTTCTGCGTGACCTGATAATCAAAATCACCAAGATCCGGCTCCAATGTAAAGAAAGCAGCATAAAAGTTTTTTAAGTCAGCGGGGACCGTGTAAATGTATCCCTGTCCCACCATCTGCAGATCCAGCACCTCATATGCCCGAAAGGTTTTTCCTTCCACGCCTACGCCGTTTGCTTCGTTGATGGTAATGCTCCCGGTTTGCTCGGCCGCATAGGCGGAAACGCCGAGGGACAGAAGCATCATGATTGCCATGCATGCACAGAAGATTTTTTTGAGATTACGCATTTGCTGTCATCCTTTCCTAATAACCGATATTTAAAGTTCCTGAAAGAAACGTGATTTCCTCCTTTCCGCCTTATCTCTGAAAACCCACAGGATACCGGCAAAACACAGCAGCAGAGTCCCGGCTGCGGTATACGCAAAGCCGCCCGATCCGCCCGTTTGCGGGAGCAGATATTCCAGTTCGTTCCGGTAGTGAACACGATCCTCTGCTGCCTTGGAAATAGTTCCTGTGACTTCCCGTGTGCTTACAAAATCTGCGCTTCCAACCTGAACCGATGTGATGCAATCCGCTTCGTCTTCGGTGATATGGTATTTTGCTCCGATGGGAAGGTATTTGATAATCACGTATTCTCCGTTCCGAAGCTGGAAGGATCCGCCATCATAGATAATCAGATCTTTTTTCAGAACTGTTCCGTCAGCGCTGTATCTGGTATAGGAATAATCATCCTTCAGCTTTTTTCCGGATGCATCCGTAAAGAAAATTCGGAAATTGAATTCCGGCTCCTGCCCGGGCTCGGAAGCGGGGCCAACAACCTCCTTTTCCACCAGCAGGGTTCCGGTGTTCTGCTCCGGTGTTACGGAGGAAACGGAGGGAAGGGTAAAGCGCATATAGCAGGAGGAACCGGATGCACCCCGTTCCGTGTAGAAGAAGCTCAGGGTGTGGGCACCGGCTTCACCTTTTTGCAGATAGTCCCACAGATTTACGTATTCTCCTACGCTACTGTGCACGCCGCCAATATCGCAGACCAGCCTTCCGTCCAAAAAGACCCACATATCATCGTCACCGAAGAAGTAGTACTCCAGCGGCCCGATATAATCTTCGGTCAGCTCGAAGCAAACAAGGTACTGCATGCCAAAATAACAGTTATGATCCCGATCCGTCGTAAAATTTTCATCAACCGTGGGCAGCGTTCCGCTGCGATTGCCGAAGAAACGTCTCTGGTTCCGAATACCATATTTTCCAAATTTAAGATCATGTCCCGAGGTGCCGAAAGAGGCGGCAGAATCCAGCGGCCAGAAGAAATTGGTATAGATATCACATGGGAGGCCGGAACCATACCGGGCAATATGGGTAAACCGGTTCAAATTTCCGGCACCGTATCCCGCCCGGACCAGCGTATAGGTATCTCCGTCCCGGTCGAAGGTAAGCCCCCAGCCGGTGTACGCGGTTTTTCCGGTGGCAGTGGACTCATTGAACAGGTTGGGCGCACTGATGCCGGCGGCATAACGGATATGTCCGCTTCCGTCCAGCCCGGTCGTCAGACCGAAAGTGCAGCCTTTATAGCCGGTCGGATTGTATTTGTTCAAGGCGTTTCCGTTCCACAGCTCTGCTTCCAGACCGGTTCCGGTATTACTGTTTCCGTATGCCAGCTTGGCACCGTTTCCGGTATAGTTCCAGGGACTGTTGATACCCTGCCTGTTTGTGTATGCATAGACCGTGCCGGTTCCGGCTTCGGCTTGGCTTTCGTAGACGCCGCCTGCCGTATTTTCCGAACGGTAAAACTTCCCGTCCGAAATATCGTAATCATAGAATGCAGCTGCGTTGGTATAGGAACCGGTGGTGGTATCAAAAACCAGGCGGATGACTGCATCCTGCCGGATCAGGACCATGCTGCCATCCTCGGCACTCTGGGTTCGGTTGGTAAAATGCAGGGAATCCGGCTCGGTATATATATCCCAGTCTGCGGCATTCGTACTCTCCGGGTTCTTTCCCTGCTTCAGCACCCAAACCTCCCGGAGCCGGTAGTTTCCGTTTTCATAGAGGCGGTTAAAGTACGTCAGATTTGGGGCATGAATGTACTCAAAGTCCGCTGCCTGATATACGGGGGTCAGAGCATCCTTGTTTACGCCAACCCGATAGATATTTCCGGATATGTTTTCCAGAAAAAGCTGTCGGGTTTTGGGTGTGCTGCCGTTTGCGGGAAGATTCCCGCCCCGGTTTTCTCCGCCGTTGTCCGTATCAATTACCGGCAGTCCTACACTCCCTGTGGTATTCACGGATTCCATGTAAGCGTAGTACTGTACCCGAAATTTCGGATTTGCCGTAGCTGCCGCAAAGGCAACAATTCCGTCTGTTCCAACTCCGGCAGTCAGGACCGGAGGCTGGAGATCATTTTTCAGCATGACCGCTTCATCCTGAGCGGCAACGGCCTCACCGTCTATCTGCAGGACGGAAAAGTTCACACCCAGTTCGGCAGAATCGGCAGGATCCTCCTGCTCAAGCGCCTGAATACAGTCCTGAACCAGTGCGGTTTTAGGGGAAATTTCTGCCGTTACGGTGTAGTTTTCGGTGGAAACCGACGTATCACCTGAGAAAAATCGAATTTGCATGACTTCCAGATGGAAATCATCCATTGTCAGATTTTCCTGAACATATTTTTTCAGGAGACGGTAGTCAGAACTGTTCTTTCGGATGTCCGCGACCTCCATGGAAAGCGCAGGGGTGTCCGCTGCCGCGTCGTCCGGAAGCGAATTGACCGCAGCCTGCCCAAAAGCCTGTTCTGTGGACAGATGTACCGTCATGGAAAATGTGTCGGTCTCATAGTGAAACGCATAGGTTCCGGAAACAGGAGCCTCTGTATCTTTTCCCGGATCCTGATCCGCAGCGTCCGGAAGGGAACAGATTCCCACAAGGCTCGGGTCATTTTGCTCGACAGCAATTTCCATGACCTGATCCTGCCAGTCTCCGCAGATCAGGGACAGTGTGCCATTTTCATACGCGTTGAGAATTCCGACAGCGTAGAATTCCTCGGAGTTCTCTTTCTGCAAAAATATCAGATCTCCGGGGCAGGGGAGCGCTGTAGTCGATTCCCACGGAATGAACAGCCCTTCCTTTGCAAGGAGCGCAGCCCATGAGGTGCTTTCGGACGCATAGGAAAGCATGCTTTTGTCAATTCCCGCATACGACAGGCAGAAGCAGGCAAAGGTGGCATCCCATGCACCGTAGGGGTCTCCGTACCACTGACCATAGCGGCTGATTCCCCGAAAGCTCCCATCCGTATTTCGCTGCATATTTCGGATGCTTTCCCGATAGCCCAGCTGCGAAAGGGCAATTCTGACCACCTTTTCCCGTAAACTTCCGGACAGGTCAGAGGGGAGCGCTTGCTCCCATTGAGCGGCGGTTTCCAGGTCAGAGGTTTCATCCGTGTAACAGAGCTCTGTGTGCGTGTGTTCTTCTTTCCCACAGAGATAGCTCATCTCGAAGCAGGACTCCTGATGGATATGACCCCGGATCAGACAAGCTTCCGTGTGAGTGTGCTTCTGAATTTCCAATTTTCCACAATTCCAGATCCGTGTGTAGCAGCTCTGGTCGTGAGAATGGGGCTGCGAACAGTTCAGCGTAGTGGTAAAACAGCCTGTATCGTGAATGTGTGGAATGATCTCATCCCGGGTGCAGACCAGAATTGACCTTTCTTCATAACAGGTTTCTGTATGAACGTGAGCCGTTGTTTCCGGCTCGGTGCATACAAGGCAGGGAACGGTGCCAAGGCAGGTGTCGGTATGGCTGTGGATGTACTCTGCAGGCTGTGTGCAACTCAGGATGAATTCTTCCGTATAGCAGTCATCTGTATGTACGTGTGTTTCATCTTCTGCCTTGGCACAGTGCAGAATACGCTGAACCATGTAGCAGGAAGCATCATGGGTATGGACCGTCTCGACTTCCCCTTCCACATATCCGCATACATACGTTTTCTGAAGGGCATAGCAGGAATCCGAGTGCGTATGGCCATCTGTAATTGCGCCTTCATCAAGGCCGCAGGATAGGGTGCGTTCCGTTTGAAAGCAGGCATCCCCGTGAACATGGGACCGGATCTCCGGAAGCAGGCAAACCAGCCTGTCTCCGGAAAAGCAGAATTCATTATGCGTGTGAATTACGAAATCGGCATAACCGCATTGAATTTCCCCGGAAGAATCCAGGCAGGCGGCTGTGTGCCGATGGATTGAAAGGGGACAGCTGAGCGTATTTTCTTCCTCCGGAAAACTGCAAGTCAGTTCCTGTGAGATTCCGCATGCGTCTGTATGCGTGTGCTCCTCCATGCCGCAAATGGGTTCCGCTTCCGAACCGGGCAGCCCATGACGAACGGAATAAACGGAAATAACCGCAGCCAGAAGAAACGGGAGAACAAGAAAGGAAAGTGGGAGCCGTTTCCCCGGAATATGGAGCGTGGAATTGAACGATCGTTCCTTCATATAATCACCTTTTCATCGACTGCCTCACAGGAGGCATCATGTTCTGCGCAAACGGAGGACGAAAGCACCGCCCCCGGGAAAGAGTATAGCATGCGGCGGCTGCTCTTTTTGTCGTTTCCGGACAGAGAATAAAAAAGACATGATTACAAAATAATCCACTTCCAGAGTCACAGCAAAAATTGCTGAACAGATCTTTCGTGGCTTTTTGCAGCCGCTTCAGTATACCCTTAATTTTTCCTTATGTTTTTTGTAATCCCGTGAAAGGGATTGATTCTGAGAAAGCAAAATGTTATGATACCTTTGCATTTGAAATTTTGGTGTATCACCGAAGCTTCCGGATGTACGATTCAAATAAACCAGACGCTCAGACGCAGAAAATCCGCCGGTCAGACCGGTTTGTGTTCTGCGTCTGCTTTTTCTGAAAGGAGTCTACCATGAAGAAGAAAATTGGATGCATTGTGCTTACATCCTGCCTGCTTTTCTCGGGCTGCCAGTTCAGAGGCGCATCTGCGCCCGCTTTATCCGAGCCTGTGGATCCATTCGGCACATTGGAGCCGGAAGCATCCACGGTTTTGGAGGAAACTGTTCAGATTACTGCACCCGAACAGCTGCAGCTTCCGATTCTGGACGAAATTGATGAAAATGTTCAGATTGGAACGGCCGGAGCCTTTCTCACTGCCGTCAAGGTGGCCGCCGATATGCTGGACTGGGGCGTGAATACGGGGCTTGATACGGACGAAATCTTTAACGCAACGGTAGTATGGCTTTCCGGACGTGGAAATGATGCGCAGGTGGAATTTTCGGAGAAACTGGAACAGGTGGATGCCGCCTATAAAACACTGCTTGAGGACAATGCAGAGGATCTCCTGTCTACGGCAGGCGTAGAGAACTCCGGCTATCCATGGGGAACGGAGCCGGTTGCACCCATTGAGGCCATTATGGAAGCAGTTGGTCTTCGCTGATGGTTTCCACGGGAACAGATTGGCAATTTGACGGCAAGCGTATCTGAATGCGGTTGCAATTTGTAAAAAGCCATGATAATATGAAATATAGAATCCCGTTTTTATGAAAGGAGAGTTTTTATGGGACTGATAAGGGCAATCAAAGGCGCAGCCGGAGGTGTTCTGGCGGATCAATGGAAGGAATACTTTTATTGTGAAGCGCTTCCTGCGGACGTACTTGCGGTAAAGGGTTCCAAACGTGTTTCCGGCCGTTCCTCCAATCACAGCGGCAGCGATAACATTATTTCTTCCGGGTCTGTGATTGCGGTAGCGGATGGCCAGTGTGCCATGATTGTGGAGCAGGGCAAGGTTGTGGATCTGTGCGCGGAACCCGGTGAATATACTTACGATGCGTCCACAGAGCCTACGCTTTTCTCCGGTGACCTGTCCTCGTCCATTTCTGAGGTGTTCCGGAATATCGGCAAACGTTTTACTTTCGGCGGTGACGCCCCCAAGGATCAGCGGGTGTATTATTTCAATACCAAAGAGCTGACTGGGAACAAGTACGGAACGCCCTCTCCGGTTCCGTTTCGGGTTGTGGATCAGAATGCCGGACTGGATATTGACATTTCCATTCGCTGCTTTGGCGAGTACAGCTATCGGATCGTAAACCCTATCCTCTTCTATACCAATGTGTGCGGCAACGCAGAACAGGGCTATATTCGCGCACAGATAGATGGGCAGCTGAAAAGTGAGCTTCTGACTGCACTTCAGCCAGCGTTCGCCAGAATTTCCGATATGGGCATCCGTTACTCCGCACTTCCAGGACATACGATGGAACTTGCAGACGCACTGAATCAGGTGCTTTCTCAGAAATGGCGGGATCTGCGCGGTGTAGAAGTGGTTTCTTTTGGAGTGTCCTCCGTCAAGGCAACCGAGGAAGACGAAGCCATGATCAAGGAAATGCAGCGCAACGCAGCTTTCCGGAATCCCAACATGGCAGCGGCGCACCTCGTGGGCGCACAGGCTGCGGCGATGCAGGCAGCAGCGGCCAACCAGAACAGCGGTGCCACAATGGCGTTCATGGGGATGAACATGGCTGCACAGGCCGGCGGCGCCAATGTACAGAATCTTTACCAGATGGGACAACAGCAGGCTCCGGCAGCAGATTCCTGGAAATGCGCCTGCGGTACGGTTGTGACGGGAAAATTCTGCCCGGAGTGCGGCGCAAGAAAGCCGGAGCCAAAACAGGCAGACAACTGGGTGTGCCCCGCCTGTGGTACTTCCGCAACCGGAAAGTTCTGCCCGGAATGCGGTGCAAAGAGACCCGAAAAAAAGCCGGACGGCTGGGTATGTACCTGCGGCGCTGTCAACAAGGGAAAATTCTGTTCGGAATGTGGGGCACGTAAGCCCAAGGATCAGCCCCAGTACCGTTGCGATAAGTGCGGCTGGGAACCGGAGGATCCTGCACATCCTCCGAAATTCTGTCCGGAGTGCGGTGATCCCTTTGATGATGTCGACCTGACCTGACTTGAGTCGGACCGGCAAAATACCGGTCCGACTTTTTCAACATGCCAGAAGCTTACTGAGAAAAGGGATGGTAAAACAATGCCCACGGAAGTAACCAACTATCAATGCCCGTCCTGTACTGGCCCCCTGCATTTTTCCGGGGAGTCCGGAAAGCTGGAATGTGATTATTGCGGAAGCAGCTTTTCGGTAGCGGAAATTGAGACGATCTACAGGGAGAAGGAAGAAAAAGCGGCAGAACAGCAGGCAAACGCGCAAAGTAAAAGCGCAGAGGATTGGGATAGCGGAGCCGGTATGCGAACCTATACGTGCCCGTCCTGTGGTGCGGAGCTTATCTGTGATGCGAATACGGCTGCCACCTGCTGCCCCTACTGCGGCAATCAGACCGTAATTCCCGGGCAGTTTTCCGGCGGGTTGAAGCCCGAATATCTGATTCCGTTCCGGACGGATAAGTCTGCTGCAATGGCGGCACTGAAAAATCACTATAAGGGAAAATTTCTGCTCCCAAAGTCCTTTGCAGACGGAAACCATGTAGAAGAAATTCAGGGCGTTTATGTTCCGTTCTGGATGTTTGATGCCAGTGCGGAGGGCGAAATGTCCTTCGAGGCGTCCAATACCTGCGTCCAGGTTCACGGTGATGAAGAGGTTACCAAAACGGATTTTTACAGCGTATATCGCAGCGGAAGCATGCACTTTGAAAAGGTTCCGGTAGACGCTTCCAGCCGAATGCCGGATGGGCATATGGATGCCATTGAACCCTTTGATTATTCTGAGCTGACTGAGTTTTCAACGGCTTACATGCCCGGTTTTCTGGCGGATAAATATGATGTGGAAGCAAATGAATGCGGCGAGCGGATGCAGATGCGCTGCGCTGACGCTTTGGGAGATGCTTTGTCCGGCACGGTAACCGGCTACGACCGGAAATCTGTTACGAATCGCAGCATTTCTGTCCATAAGGAAGGCACCCATTACGCTATGCTGCCAGTGTGGCTTCTGGCAACCCGATGGAAAGAACAGAATTTCCTGTTTGCCATGAATGGACAAACCGGGCGGCTGGTCGGAGATCTCCCCGTTGACAGAAAGAAGTACTGGGGGCTTTTTACGGGACTGTCCGCAATTCTTGCACTACTCACATATGTGATTGTTTCCTTAACAGGAGACGGAACGATGGACGGCTTTACAATGGCTGCGCTTTGCGTATTTCTCCCGCTTTTTATAAGCTTTTTGATCGTAACCGGCTTCCGTGCTCAGTTGAAATCCGTATTTACAGCAACGGCGGGGCACTACGCGGCGGGAAATGGCTTAACATTGACCGGAAAGCGGGATCAATATCTGCGGTCTTCTGTCAGCAGACGGAAAATCAACCGGCGGCCTCCAGAAAAATGAAGGTACCATTATAAAAATGGGAATCATGCAATTGCGGTAATAATGGGAGGAAGGGGAAACATGCTGAAAATTGAGCATCTGACCAAACAGTTTGGAGCGAAAATTGCAGTGAATGATCTGTCACTGCACATTTGTCCGGGAGAAATTTACGGTTTTATCGGACATAACGGTGCCGGAAAAACCACGACTCTGAAATCCTGCGCCGGAATTTTGAAATTTGACAGCGGCGACATCTGGATCGATGGCGTTTCCATTCGGGAAAATCCGCTTGCCTGCAAGCAAAAAATTGCCTACATCCCGGATAATCCGGATTTGTACGGATTTATGACCGGCATTCAGTTCCTGAACTTTACAGGTGATATTTTTGAGGTGCCCGCCTCTGTCCGAAAGGAGAGAATTGCGGAACTGGCAGACTCCTTTGAACTGAGTGGAGATCTGACACAGCCGATTTCCGGATATTCCCACGGAATGAAGCAGAAGCTTGCCATTATTGCCGCCTGGCTCCATACGCCAAAGCTGATTATGATGGACGAGCCTTTTGTGGGGTTGGATCCCAAAGCATCCCATCTGCTGAAAGGCATGATGCGGCAGGCATGCGATGCCGGAAGTGCAATCTTTTTCTCTACCCATGTTCTGGAGGTTGCGGAAAAGCTCTGCGATAAGATTGCTATCATTCGGCGGGGACAGCTGATTCGCTCCGGAACCATGGAAGAGGTAAAGGGAGACGATTCTCTGGAGGATGTGTTTCTGGAGCTGGAGGAAGCGTAAAATGCTGAAAGCTTTGTTTAAAAAGCAGCTCATGGAGGTCAACACCTGGCTGATCCAGGACAAGCGGCATGGAAAAAATCGTGGAAAGACCAGGATGATTCTGTTGGTACTGGTATATGCAGTGCTGTTTGTCGGACTTGGAATGGTTTTTGCCATGACCGGAAATATGCTGTGTCCTTCTCTTGCTGCGGAGAAGCTGGATTGGCTGTATTTTGCCATTATGGGGCTGATTGCAATCATGCTGGGCGTATTCGGTAGCGTTTTTAATACATACGCTACCTTGTATATGGCAAAAGACAATGAATTTCTTTTGGCAATGCCGATTCCGCCTTCGGCCATCCTCTCCGTCCGGCTGTTCGGTATCTGGATGTGGAGTCTGATTTATGAGTCCATTGTGTTCATTCCGGCTGTACTTGTCTACTGGAAAACTCTTTTGACGCAGTTTCCATCGAAAGCACTGAGTGCTTCCGTAATTCTTTGTGACATTCTCCTTCTTCTGGCAATTTCCGTATTGATCCTCTCTTTATCCTGTATTCTTGGGTGGGTCGTGGCAAAGATAGGCAGTAAGCTGAAAAACAAATCCATCGTAACAGTGCTGCTGTCTCTGCTCTTTCTGGCACTGTATTACTGGGGATACTCCCGTGCGTATCAGGTGCTGCAGGGTGTCCTTGCAAATGCGGGGTCAATCAGCGGTACAATACAAAAGTCCGTTTTTCCCCTTTATTTGCTGGGAAAAGCAGGCACAGGCAGTTGGGGGAGTACTACACTTTTTGTGTGCCTGATTGCCGCTGTTTTTGCGGTTATCTGGTTTGTCCTGAATCGGACTTTCCTGAATCTGGCAACGGAAAACCGAGGCACATCGAAAAGGAACCGCCAGTCCGTCCGTGAGCAGGCGCATAGCATTCCAACCGCCCTGCTGCTGAAGGAAATAAGACGATTCACTTCCAGCGCGACCTATATGCTTAACTGCGCGCTTGGTGTGGTTATAATGCCTATTGCCGCAATATTCCTCCTGATCAAGGGGGCGGAAATTCGGGAGCTTTTTATGGACGCATTGCAGATGCCGCCGGATATGCTTCTTCTACTTGGCTGCGCGGGCCTGTGCACGTTATCATCCACGATCATCATTACCGCGCCATCTGTCTCTTTGGAGGGAAACCATCTGTGGCTTGCGCAAAGTCTGCCGATTATGCCGTGGCAGGTGCTGGAAGCAAAGCTGAAATTGCACCTGTTTCTGGCAGAAATTCCGCTGCTGACGTGCCAGATTGCGCTGATTTATGTTTTGCACCTCAGTATATTGGATGCGGTTCTCCTTGTAGCGATCCCTGACCTTTTTGCGGCCATGTCAGCGTGTTTTGGATTGGTGCTTAATCTGAAAATGCCGAATTTGAACTGGACGGATGAAACGGTTCCGGTAAAAAGAAGTGCGGCAGTTATGATCGCCATGCTGGGTGGATGGCTGCTTGTGGCCTGTTTGGGCATTGCCTGCTTTCTGCTCAGCGTTTTCCTTTCGGCACGGCTCTTTCTCCTTCTCTGCGGTCTTCTTTTTGCCGGCCTGACTGTGGTGCAGATCCTGTGGCTGAAGAAACGGGGAAGCGTCCTTTTTTCTGTGCTGTCCTGAGATACCCTGAAACCGGCTGCTCAAACGGAGGGCGGCCGGTTTTTCTTTCCCCGCATGAGGGAAAACGGAAAACGACGCTGGAAATCAAACGGAAAGTATGCTATAATAAAACAATTATATGACGTTGCGTGCACCAGACAGGAGGAATCCCTGTGACTTTTGAGGAACTGAAGGACAAGGCGCTGTCGCTTCCTTATGCGCCGGGTGTCTATATTATGCGGGATAAAACCGACAAAGTGATCTATGTCGGGAAGGCAAAAAAGCTGAAAAACCGGGTCAGTCAGTATTTTCAGGATACGGCTGCGCACACGCCAAAAACAAAAATGATGGTGTCCAAAATTCATCATTTTGATGTAATTGTTGCTGCCAGCGAGTTTGAAGCACTGGTGCTGGAATGCTCCCTGATTAAACGGTATATGCCAAGGTATAATATTCTGCTGAAGGATGACAAGGGATACCCTTACCTTCGGCTGAATATGAAAGATGACTACCCCAAAATTACCATGGTAAGCAAAATTGCGGATGACGGAGCCGGTTATTACGGCCCATACGGAAGCCGGGGTGTCACTCACTCGGTTATGGAAGCAATCCGGCTGACCTTGAAGCTTCCGGATTGCAACCGGGAGTTCCCACGGGACATTGGAAAGGATCGTCCATGCCTGAACTATCACATGAATCAGTGCGCCGGTTGGTGTCAGGGCGGTATCAATCCAAAGGAATATAAAAGGACCATGGAGCAGGCGCGCCAGCTCCTGCTTGGAAATTATAAATCCGTAGCGGATGAAATACGAACCAACATGCTGGAGGCATCAGACCGGCTGGAATTTGAACTTGCGGCAAGCCTGCGGGATCGCTTGAATGCGGTGGAAGCACTGGGGCAAAAACAGTTGGTTACCGCAGGATCTCTTGCGGATACGGACGTGGTCGGCTACGGTCAGACAGAAGCAAAGGCCTGCTTTGCAGTGCTGCATTTCAGCGGCGGGAACTTGCTGGATAAGGATTATGAAGTGATCCCGCTTCCGGATGACCCGTCAGAGGCTGTTGGGAGCCTTTTAAAGCAGTATTATCTCAGCAGGGGACTGGCCCCCAAACGTGTATTTTTGCCCTTCGAGCTGGATGACAGTGAACTGTTTTCAGAACTTATGGAGCAGAAATTTGGACGACGCTCCAAAATTCAGATTCCCCAGCGGGGAGATAACGTCCGGCTTGTAGAGCTGGCAAACAAAAATGCACTGGAGGAAGCCAGACGGGTAACGGATAAGGAAGATCGTGCGCACGGAACGGTAAATCTGCTTGGTAAAATGCTTTCCATTCAGCCGCCAAAACGGATTGAGTCCTACGATATTTCCAATATTTCGGGTACGGATATTGTGGCCAGCATGGTCGTTTTTCAGGATGGCCGCCCACGAAAAAGCGAATACAAACGCTTTAAACTGGAGGGACTTGACAATCAGGATGATTACGCGTCCATGGCGCAGATTCTGACCAGACGATTTATCCATTACAAAAATGGTGACAAAGGCTTTACGGAAACACCGGATCTTTTGCTGATTGACGGAGGCATCACCCATGCCAAAACAGCTGTCGCGGCGCTGGATGCGTTGAATCTGCTTTTCCCGGTATTTGGCATGGTCAAGGATGACCGTCACCGGACACGGGCACTCGTGACGCCGGAAGGAGAAGAAATTTCCATTGATACCAATCAGACGGTTTTTTCGTTTATCGGCACGATTCAGGAAGAAACCCATCGCTTTGCCATAACCTATCACCGTCAGCTGAGAAGCAAACGTTTGCGGTATTCGGAGCTGGACGACATTCCCGGAATCGGTGCCAAACGGAAACAGGAGCTCTTACGCCGGTTCAAATCGTTAACCGCGATTTCAGCAGCATCTCTGGATCAATTGGAGCAGCTTCTTCCCAAAGATGTTGCGGCGGCGGTATACCAACATTTTCAGAAAAAGAGGGAGGGAAATTCAACATGCGGGTAATTGCGGGAAAAGCCCGGGGAATCCAGCTGAAAACCCCTGATGGAATGCTGACGCGTCCGACTACAGATCGCGTGAAGGAGGCACTTTTCAGTATTCTTCAGTTTGATCTTCCCGGGACACATGTTCTGGATCTGTTCGGCGGTACCGGTCAGTTGGGTATTGAGGCAATGAGCAGGGGGGCAAGCGAAGCAACCTTCGTGGATGCCCGGGAGGATGCCTGCCGCCTGATCCGGGAAAATCTGAAACGCACGGGTATGCGCGGTGAAGTGGTGCGTGGAGACTATCTTTCTTTTTTGAACAACTGCACAAAAAAATTCAATATTATCTTTCTGGATCCGCCCTATGCGGAGGTATTTCTTGAAAATGCCTTAAAACACATAACGGAAATTGACATTTTGCAATCCGGTGGTATAATAGCCACAGAGCGTCCTCTTGGAAAGGAGCTTCCTTGGAACTTCGAAGGATTTGAACGATCCAGAGATTACAAATACGGAAAGATTCTGCTTACATTCTACAGAAAAAAATAAGCAGTATTTGGGTATAATATGAAAACTGCAATTTATCCCGGCAGCTTTGACCCGGTTACCAGCGGACATCTGAACATTATCCACCGTGCCGCCAATATTTTTGATAAACTGATTGTCTGTGTAATGGTGAATGCCGGGAAAAATCCTCTGTTTACACTGGACGAACGTGTAGCAATGATCCGCCGAGTCACACAGGATATTTCCAATGTCGAAGTGGATTCTTCCAACGAGCTTTTAGCGGACTACGCCAGGCGGAGAGGCAGCTGTGTGATCGTGAAAGGGCTGCGCGCCGGTTCGGATTTTGAGAACGAGTTTCAGATGGCACTGATCAACCGAAAACTGAACCCGGAGTTGGACACCATGTTTCTGACGGCAGAGAGCCGCTACATGTACCTGAGCTCCAGCGTGGTAAAAGAATTGGGCAGCTACGGAGCTGTTCCTGCGGATTTGATTCCGGAAGAAATCCTTCCGGATTTTCAGAAAAAAATAGGCATTCAGGAGGAGACAACATGAGCAGCAATATTGAGGATATTATTGGTTCCCTGTACGATATGGTTCAGGATGCCCGCGCAATGCCGCTTGCCGCGGATAAGTGCATTTTGGAAAGAGACCGTGTTTTGGATATGCTGGACGAGATTATTGCTCAGCTTCCGGGTGAACTGAAGCAGTCCCGTACCATTGTGGAGTCCCGCAATGAACTGATTAATCAGGCGCGCAGAGAGGCAGAGGGGATCATCCGTCAGGCTCAGGAACAGGCAAACCAGATGGTCACCAAGGAAGCCATTTATGCGGAAGCGAAAAAGCGGAGTGAAGAGCTGGTTGGTCAGACCCAGAACCGGATCAATCAGCTTCGTAAGGCAGGCAACGAATATATGGACGATGCACTGCGCCGCACGGAGGAGACCATTACGCAGGCACTGAAGGAAGTCAGTGACACGAGAATGAAATTCCGGACAGTAACCGAAGCCCAGGAGCAGCGCCGCACGGCACCAAATCTGGACGTGTGATATACAAGGGAAAGTCATAAGAGATGCGTGGAGCAGAATGCTTGCTCCACGCATTTTTTTCATGGATGAGAATATGGTGTAGGGAAGGGGGTAGGAAAATGACTGCATGCAAAAACACATCCGGAAGGGCGCTGCCTGTATTCCTGAGTGTACTTATGGGAACCGCAGGAGCTATCATTTTCACATTGTTTTTCTGCGCAGTACTTGCCAAGCTGATCGATGGAGAGCTTGTGAAGCAAACCGCAATTGTCTACACAGTACCGGGAATTCTGATGGCTGCGTCGTTTTTGGGAGCACAGATTACATGTGGAAGAATCGGACGGAATTATCTGATGTGCTGCCTCCTGTCAGGCTTCGCATATGCGCTGAGCCTGCTTGGAATTACGGCACTGTTTTTTGATGGAGCGTATCATGCTGTTGGAGCAACGCTTCCCGCAGCCCTTTCCGGAAGCGTCTTGAGACTGCTGCTTGCAGGCAGGGGAGAGAGAAAGAAAAAACGTAGAAAAATGCGATAGAAAAATAGCTATATTGCACAAAAGAAGCTAACAGGTAAGCAAAATTTACCCATTTACAATGACATGAAAGAAAAAATTCAAAAACTACATTTAGTGAGGCAAGTCTGATAAAAACGCAAGATGTTGGTGTTTATGCTGAAAATGGTAAAAACGTACGTTCACATATCCGAGACATTAACATAACGCTGTTAACATAAATATTGTCAGAATCTACAAAAATAACCGTTTTTGCTAAAAATACTTGAATTTTTATAAAAAAAGGAGTATAGTATGCTTATCTCAAAAAGAGGTACAGAAAGGTGCCTTCCCTTTCCCCGCGTATTTCTTTTTTCAAATGCAGCAGCAAGGTCCCTTTTTTGGGCTTCGGCTCCGGCGGTGCGAAGCCTTTTTTTCTGCCATGGACAGGCATAGTTCATTCTTCCGATACGTGTGGCTTTCAACCTGCTGGGTTGCCGGGCTGATAGCAGGTTCCGTGAGCTTTATCCAAGACGCTGATCTGATTCTTCCGTTGATGCGCATCTCTTCCTTTGGAGATGTGTCGATCGTTTGTTTTTGCCGACTGCTTGCTTTGCCGCCGCTTCTTTCCATGCTTTCGATGGGCATTCCTGCCTTGTTATATGCCATTGCTTTTGGAAGGGCTTTCTTGTTTTCCTATTCATCGATGGTCCTTCTGGTATCCTATGGCTCTGCTGGCTGGCTTGTTCGTCTGCTTGTTGGTTTCAGTGGGCTTTTCAGCTGCCCGATTTTATATCGGCTCTGGCTGCGCGGTCTCTGTACAAGTCGCAGGCTTTCCGTATCAGAAATGTTGATTTTCATTTTCTGCTTTTTCCTGATCGGAATCATCGATTATTCCATGGTGGCCCCTTTGTGGCGTTCCATGATTTTATGAGAAAGGAGCTGAGAAATCTTACCATGCTCAATCTGATTCAGGCGTACGAGAATTATCTTGCGAAGGTCAAACAGTCATCGGAAAATACAATTTCCTCTTACTTAAGGGATATTCGTCAGTTTTCTCAGTGGCTTTCTCAGCAGGGGAAAGCGGATATTCTGACCGTTACGCGGGACGATATTACGGCATATCTGTCTTTCCTCCAGGAATCCGGGAAGTCCGGCGCTACCGCCTCGCGGTGTCTGGCCAGCTTGAAGAACTTCTTTTCCTACACAGTTTCTACCGGCTTTTTGGAGGCATCTCCTGTTCCGGAGGACATCCATGTAGATCGTGGGGAGAAAAAACTTCCGCAGATTTTGACGGGGAAGGAAGTAGAGCTTCTTTTAGCGCAGCCTGTTTGCGTTGACGCAAAGGGATATCGTGATAAGGCGATGCTTGAGGTGATGTACGCCACCGGGATGCGAGTGACGGAACTGATCGACCTGAACGTGGAAGATGTTAACTCAGAGCTTGGGACAGTCCGCTGCCGCAGCGCAAAGAAGACCAGATTTATTCCAATTTATCCAGCTGCATTGAAGGCCTTGCGGATCTACATTCAGGAAATTCGGCCCACAATGATTTCTGAGCCTACGGAAGAGGCACTGTTTGTGAATGTAGGCGGATCCCGCATGAGCAGGCAGGGCTTCTGGAAAATTCTGAAATTTTATCAGGGAAAAGCCGGAATTGAAAAGGAAATCACCCCGCATACACTTCGCCACAGCTTTGCGGTTCATTTGCTGGAAAACGGCGCCGACCTTGGTTCCCTTCAGGAGCTGATGGGACACAGTGACATATCTTCTACCCAATTGTACACACATCTGGTCAATCAAAAATTGAAAAGCGTTTACCAGAAGTGTCATCCGAAAGCATAAAAAACCTGTCGAAACATGCGTTCCGACAGGTTTTTGCAATACGGGAAGCTTTTCAAATGCGCTATTCCTGTTTAGCCAAATTTTCAAAGAACCGGGCTGCCATTTGAACAGCCCGGTTCTTGCGTATCAGATTCCGGTCATTGCAGCGAGAACGTCCACTTCCATCTGCTGAATGCCCTTGCGCATGGCAAGACCGTTTTCAATGTCCACATCCGTAAAGTGACCATCGTGGGTGCAGATGATCCGGTTACTCTTTTCGGCAAGCAGAAGTTCTACAGCCATGTAACCCATTTTTGTAGCGTTAACACGATCCCGACCGGAGGGAGTGCCGCCGCGCTGAATATGTCCGAGTACGGTTACCCGAGGATCAAGGTCAATGGCTTCCTTGATTTTTGCGGCAATGTCTGCCGCGGAACCGGCGCCTTCCGCCACCACAATCATGTAGTGCGTGAAGCCGTTGAAACGAGCCTGACGGATCTTTTCGATAATATCCCGATCAAAATCAATCGGTTCTTCCGGAACAAGCACGGCCGTTGCGCCGCAGGCAAGACCTACATACATGGCAAGATAACCTGCATTGCGTCCCATTACTTCTACGACAGAGCAGCGTTCATGGGACTGCATGGTATCCCGCAGCTTATCGATGCACTCGATTGCCGTATTGGCAGCGGTATCAAAACCGATGCAGTAATTGGTGCAGCTGATGTCATTGTCGATCGTACCGGGAATGCCAATTACATTGACACCGTATCTGCTCAGCGCCTGAGCGCCCCGGAATGTACCGTCACCGCCGATGGCAATGATCCCGTCAAGGCCAAGGAATTTGCAGGTAGAGACGGCTTTCCGTTGTCCTTCTTCGGTCATGAACTCCTGACTTCTTGCTGTATAAAGAATTGTGCCGCCCCGGTTGATAATATGGGCAACGCTTTTTTCGTCCAGACGAACAACATCGCCATTGATCAGACCGTTCCAACCCCGGCGAATCCCGTAACACTCCACTCCGTGGTAGATTGCGGTTCTGACAACGGCACGAACACAGGGATTCATACCAGGGGCATCGCCGCCGCTGGTCAGAACACCAATTCGTTTCACACTCATGAAGAATACCTCCTAACGGCAAAAATCCTATGTCATTTTATCGCACGGAAGGGAAAATGTAAAGAGCTTTTCACGAGAAAATGTATGTACGGTCGTTTTTTGCACCAGCAATTCCGTTTCCTGAAAAGAGCCTCAGAAAACAGTTGTATTTTTCGAAATTTGTGGTACAATATAACAAAATATGTTCTGTCGTAAATGGCAGAATCAGGTTTCAGGAGGTTTCCAATATGGCTGAATCCAAACAGTACATCACGCAGGAACAGGAAAACGGCAGCGTTTTGATTTCTGAGGAAGTTATTGCAGTGATCGTGGAGCACGCCGCCACAGAGGTTGAGGGTGTAGCCGGTCTTACGGTCAAGCCGGGCGCAGATATTGCCGAACTGATCGGTAAGAAAAACTGGGGCAAGGGCATGAAAATCGTGATTGCCGAGGATAATTCCATGACCATTGACTGCAACGTTTCCGTAACTTACGGGCACAGCGTAGTTGATGTGGCTGCCGCGGTTCAGAACGCAGTCCGCAGCGCTGTAGAATCCATGACGGGCGAAAAGGTAACGTCTGTAAATGTGAATGTCTGCGGCATTGTCCGGCGGTAAGTACCTATGTCGATGACAAGAGCAAATGCCAGAGAACTGGCCGTACATTTGATTTATGCCCGGGAATTTACCGGGGAAGAGCCGCAGTCCGTGATTTCTACACGGCTGGAGCGGGATTATTATCGGAATCTTGCCAAAGAGAACGAAATCTATACCGATGCCCCAAGCCCTGCCCAGAGGCAATATCTGGACACGGTTGTAACCGGCGTAGCAAATCGGGAGGAAGAGTTGAATGCAGCAATCAGCCGTTTTTCAATCGGATGGGATATCCGCCGGATCTCCCGGCTGACCCGCTGCATCATGCAGCTTGCCATGTTTGAAACGCTGTATATGGAGGACGTTCCGACCGCAGTTGCAATCTCGGAGGCGGTTCGTCTTGCAAAAAAGTATGACGGGACGGAAGCAGGGGCCTTTACTAATGGAATCCTTGGTTCCTTTGCGCGGTCTCTCCCGGTTGACGGAGAAGTCACATGTCAGCAGTGATTGGAATCGATACCAGCAACTATACCACATCCATCGCCATGTTTGACGGCGTGAATGGGGCGAACTGCTCCAGACTTCTACCGGTACGGGAAGGGGAACTGGGGCTTCGTCAGTCGGATGCTGTATTTGCCCACATCAAAAGCCTGCCGGAGCTTTCCGGCAGGCTGTTTTCCGATTCCCGGACCGTGTGCATTCAGGCAATAGGTGTCAGCACCCGCCCCCGTGCTGTGGAAGGAAGCTATATGCCCTGCTTTCTGGTGGGATACTCCCACGCCAAACTTCTTTCGGATGCGTTTCATGTTCCTCTGATTGAAGTTTCCCATCAGCAGGGGCACGTTGCAGCGGCACTGTGGAGCGCCGACCGGCTGGATCTTATGGACAATCCCCACTTGGCCTGGCACTTGTCCGGCGGAACAACGGAACTCCTGTTGGTGGAGCCGGAGGGGAAGAATGTTTCCTGCAAAAGAATCGGCGGCACCACTGACATTTCTGCAGGCCAGCTGATCGACCGGACAGGCCAGCTTCTTGGCCTGCAATTTCCATCCGGAAAGCTGCTGGATGCTCTCAGCAGGGAAGCGGTATCCAATGAGACGTTCCGGGTAAAGTGCGCAAGATCCAACTTTTCTTTTTCCGGAATTCAGAATAAGGTGACACAGTTTTACGAAAGAAACGGAAGCCCCGCGGAGACGGCGGCTTTTGCGCTGCGGTGTATTGCCGGAGCGGTGTTCCGCGGAACCGAGCAGGCAATGCAGGAATATCCCGGACTGCCGGTTGTCTTTTCCGGCGGAGTGGCTTCCAATTCTCTGTTGCGGGAAACCATGAAGCCACTGGCACCGGTCTTTGCACAGCCGCAGTTTTCTACGGACAATGCCATGGGCGTTGCCGTGCTGGCCTGGCGAATGGGAGGATGCTGATATTATGCCGCAGCAGATTTTTTCCATCACGCAAATCAATGAATATCTGAGAAACCAAATGGATGGGGATCCAACGCTCTGCCAGCTTGCAGTCCGGGGCGAGATCAGCAACTATAAAATGTATCCGTCCGGGCATCACTACTTTACGCTGAAGGATGAGAATGCGGCCCTGAAGTGTGTCATGTTCAAAGGAAACGCCATTCGGCTGCGTTTTCGCCCCGAGAACGGTATGCAGGTAATTGCCATGGGGCGGATCACGGTATATCCCCGGGATGGTGCTTTTCAGCTCTATTGTACAGCCATGGCACTGGATGGGATAGGGGATCTGTACGCAGCTTTTGAGCAATGTAAAAAACGCCTTGCCGCACAGGGCCTGTTTGATCCCGCCCATAAGAAGCCGCTTCCCAGGTACCCCGGCGTTATTGGTATCATTACAAGTTCTGCGGGAGCTGCTATTCACGACATGCTCCGCATTCTGCGGAAGCGTTATCCTTTGACAGAAATACGGCTGTTTCCCGTTCGAGTGCAGGGGGCTGAGGCACCCGGCGAAATTGCAGCGGCGATCCGCTATGCAAACCATTATGGTCTTGCGGATCTTCTGATCGTGGGCCGAGGCGGCGGATCAATCGAGGATTTGTGGGCATTTAATGAGGAAATCGTTGCGCATGCGATTTATGATTCCGGAATTCCGGTGATTTCCGCAGTCGGACACGAACCGGATGTTACAATTTCGGACTTTGTTGCAGACCTTCGCGCCGCAACGCCCTCCAATGCCGCGGAGCTAGCCGTTCCGGATCGTGATGCACTGGAACAAAGTCTGGATGCCATGGTTTCTTCCATGGCAGCGTCCCTTGATCGGATGCTGAAAGCATCCAGAAAGCAGCTGCAAACGTTGCTGGCTTCTCCCGTTCTTCACAAACCGGACAGTTATCTGGAGCAAAAGGGAAAGGACCTGCGGATGCTGGAAAACAGGCTGGTTTCCGCACAAAGTCAAATACTTGCACGGAGCCGTCAGCGGTATGTCGGAAGTGTTGCAAAACTGGACGCAATGAGTCCGCTGAAAGTCTTATCCAGAGGCTATTCGGTCGTAAGAAATTCGGAAAATCAGATCCTGCGATCTACATCCAATGTGCAGATCGGTGAAAATCTGACAATTACGCTTTCGGAAGGACAGCTTTATGCTGAAGTTACCCGGAAGGAGGATAAACATGAATCAGAAGAACAAGACTTTTGAAGAGTCCATGCAGCGGCTGGAACAAATCGTGCGGACCATGGAGCGGGGAGAGGCATCTCTCGAAGATTCCATCCGACTGTTTCAGGAGGGAACGGAACTTGCAAAGAATTGCGGAAAGCTTCTGGATGACGCACAGCTTCAGGTGAGTAAAATTATGGCTGCATCTGACGGAAGCCCGGTAGAGGAGGCTTTCCAGGATGAGCAATGACGGACGTTGGAAAGAATACGCGGATTTTGTTGAGGAATATCTGCACAATTATTTTACGCAGCTGAAAGCAGAGCCACAGAGGCCCCTTTTTGACGCAATGGAGTACAGTCTTTTTGCGGGGGGAAAGCGTCTCCGCCCATGCTTTGCGTTTGAATTCTGCCGGATGTGCAGTGGAAACTGGCAGCAGGCAGTTCCCTTTGCGGCAGCAGTGGAAATGATCCACACCTACAGTCTGATCCATGACGATCTTCCCTGTATGGATAACGATGATTATCGCAGAGGGAAGCTGACCAATCACAAGGTATTCGGAGAAGCCATGGCAGTCCTTGCCGGAGACGCGCTGCTGACGGATGCATTTTCCGTAGCCAGCGCTGCACGGTTGGAAAATGCAGGGGATTTTCCGCTTGCCATGGATGTTCTCGCCCACTGTGCCGGCTCACCCGGGATGGTAGGCGGGCAGGTCTTGGACATTATGAGCGAAGAACGTCTATGCACGGAACTGGAGGTCCTGGATATCCAGAGCCGGAAAACGGGTGCTCTGATTCGAGCGGCCTGCGTGCTTGGCGTGATTGCCGGCGGGGGAACTCAGGAACAGATTCAGGCTGCAGCTTCCTTTGCGGCGCTTCTGGGGCTGGCTTTCCAAATCCGGGATGATATGCTGGATGTGATTGGTTCCTCTCAGGAGCTTGGGAAAGCAGTAGGTGTGGATACCGGGAAAAATACCTTTGTGCGGCTTTACGGCATCGAAAAGTGTGACGAACTGGTGCAGTCCTACACGCAGAAGGCAATTGAACAGTTGGAAGTGTTCCGGGATCACGAGGAGTTGGCTGCGCTTGCACGCAGTCTGACAGAGAGAATGAAATAGCGGAGGCAGTCTTTACCACTGCCGGAAGGTACATGAAAATATGAAAGGATGTGTTCACATTGGAGAAAAAGTTGTATCGTTCTCAGGATAATAAAATGATTTGCGGCGTATGCGCCGGAATCGCAGAGTATTTTCACATTGACCCGACCGTGATTCGTCTTGCCTTTGCCATTCTTGCCTGCTTTGGCGGAAGCGGAATTCTGGCATATTTTGTTGCGGCAATCATTATACCGCCCAAACCGATCTAAAAAATTACCAAATCCCTTTCACCTGCTTATGTTGGGTGAAAGGGATTTTTCATGGGATAAACAAACGAAAACCAGGCAGGCCTTTCCTTTTCCATTTTGACCGTTCAATACGTTGTCCAATTTGGCCCCGCGGCAAATCGTCTTTGATGTTCTGTCCTCATTGACAAGATATTCTGTTTACAGATCCACTGCCGGATTCATATAATAAACATTCTTCTGGTTCAGTTTTTCCCGCAGAAGCTGGATAGCCTCTCCGAAACGCTGAAAATGAACGATTTCCCGCTCCCGCAGGAATTTGATGGCATCATTCACATCCGGGTCATCGCTGAGCCGAAGAATGTTGTCATAGGTAGAGCGTGCCTTTTGCTCTGCGGCAAGATCTTCCGTCAAATCGGTAATCGGATCACCCTTCACCTGCATGGAAGCCGCCGACCACGGAGTTCCAGCGGCAGAGTTCGGATAAACACCGGTTGTATGATCCACAAAATAGGGGGCAAATGCCGGATCCCGGTACTGGTTATCCTTCAAATTTCGCGTCAGCTGATGCACGATTGCACCAATCATTTCCAGATGTCCCAATTCCTCTGTCCCGATGTCGGTAAGCAAACCTTTAATTTCATCGAAAGGCATGGAGTAGCGTTGGGAAAGATAGCGAAGGCTTGCGCCCAGTTCGCCGTCCGGCCCACCGTACTGAGTTATGATGATGCGCGCCAGTTCCGGGTTCGATCGGGCGATTTTAACCGGGTATTGGAGTTTTTTACTGTAAACAAACATAGGCTCAGTCCTCCCGATTCTGGCAGTATTCCCATGGCCATGGGTCATTCAGCCATTCATACTGTCCGGCTGTTCCGATGCTGTCGTGGGTCAGAGGACCGTATTTCTTCGTAAATTCGTTCTGTCCGTTGCGATACAGTTCCTGATAACGCCTGTAAAGCTCCAGCGCTTCCGTATCGTCGCGATGAGTATCCAGATACAGAGCAAGCTCCTGAATGGCAAATGCCAGAGCCTGCAGTTCAGATAGAGGTGTGACAGGGAGTTCATTCTGATTGACCATTCCCATAAAAGGCAGTTCCAGTCCCGGATAAAGCGTCCCGCGAACAAGTGCCTTCCGTGCCTCGTATTTGGGCGGATTCTCAAGCTGGAAAGGAACATAGGGATTGGCCAAGGGTGCCATGGACGGCAGCCGTCCCAGCCCTTGTTCCTGCTGTGTATTATCCAAGTTCATTCCTCCTCATTTTTCAATTTGGAATTGTCATTCCAAGTCATTCTATGCGTTTTTCTGCGGAAGGTTCATTGCACACAGAAAATAGCCATAGAATTCAGAGAGGTGGTGAACATGCAGGGGAACAGAGCGATACAAAAACTGTGTGGTTATTATGCGCTGGTCATTTCTTTTTTCCTGACAGGGGTATTAGTTGGAAACAGAGCGGCAACTGTGTTTTCGGAGCATAAGCCCATTCAAAGAGAACATTGTTTCATTTTGGATGCCGGGCACGGCGGAGAGGATGGAGGTACGACCTCCTGCACCGGAAAGCTGGAAAGCAGCTTTAATCTGGAAATTGCAAAAAGGTTGAACGATCTTTTCCATTTACTGGGTTATGATACGGTTATGACCCGAACGGAAGACACTTCCATTTATATAAAAGGCGGATCCATCGCGCAGAAAAAAATGTCGGATCTGAAGGAACGGGTTCGGATCGTAAATGAAACGGAGGGGGGAATTCTTGTCAGCATTCACCAGAACCACTTTCCGGACGAAAGATACAGCGGGCCTCAGGTCTTTTACGCAAACAGCAGGGAAAGCGAAAGGCTGGCAAAGCTGCTGCAAAGCAGACTGATTACCGTGTTATCTCCCGGAAATTCCAGGCGGGAGAAGCAAAGCAAGGGCGTTTACTTGATGGAACAAATTCAGCGTACCGGCGTTTTGATTGAATGCGGCTTCCTGAGCAATACGCAGGAAGAAGCAAAGCTTCGGATGCCGGAATACCAGAAGCTGCTTTCCTGTGTGATTGCATCGGCTATCGCAGAATATCTGGATGACACTTGACGAGGTGCGGTATCCTTGTTATAATAGAACAAATGAATAAAAAACTCTGTAAGCAGCGATTGTCCGTTGAAGGGGAGACTCTTTTAACCGGAACGCAAGGAGAAATATCATGGCAAAAGCAAAAACCGTATTTTACTGCACCAATTGCGGAAATGAAACGCCCCGCTGGCAGGGAAAGTGTCCTGCCTGTGGAGCCTGGAATACCATCGAAGAGCATATTGAGAAGCCCACCACGTCAACCGGAAAAGCAAAAGCGGCGCCTGTTGGGCAAAGCCGCCGCCCTCAGAAGATCGGACAGGTAACTTCCGATGGAGAAATTCGGTTTTCAACGGGAATGGGGGAACTGAACCGGGTCCTTGGGGGCGGTGCGGTTGCGGGCTCACTGGTTCTGGTAGGCGGTGCCCCGGGTATCGGAAAATCCACACTGCTGCTCCAGATTTGCAGCAGTCTGTGTGAAGGCAGGACTGTTCTGTATGTATCCGGGGAGGAAAGCGAGCGCCAGCTGAAGCTTCGTTCCGATCGGCTGGGTGTCGTTCCGGAAAGCCTCTATATTCTGTCGGAAACGCGCCTATCGGATATTCTGGAAGCAATTCAGGAACTGTCCCCGGACATTCTGATCATCGACTCCATTCAGACGCTGTATAACGAGGAAAATGATTCTTCGCCCGGGAGTGTTTCTCAGGTGAAAGACTGCACCATGACGCTGATGCAGCTCAGCAAAGCGCAGGGAATCACGGTTTTTGTTGTCGGCCATATCAACAAGGACGGCAATATTGCAGGCCCAAAGGTTTTGGAACATATGGTCGATTGCGTTCTGTATTTTGAAGGTGACGCCAATTCGTCCTATCGGCTTTTGCGGGCAGCAAAAAATCGTTTTGGATCCACCAATGAGATCGGTGTTTTTGAGATGCGGGAGTCCGGATTGGTGGAAGTCCCAAATCCCTCTCAAATGCTGCTGGAGGGCCGCCCGGAGGGAGCAAGCGGAACCTGCGTATCCTGCGTGATGGAGGGAACCAGACCGGTTCTGGCCGAAGTGCAGGCTCTGGTGGCAAAAACGACCTTCAATGTGCCGCGACGTGCCGCAGATGGCTTTGATTTTAACCGTGCCGTTCTGCTGATGGCAGTTGCGGAAAAGCGGGCAGGCATGAAGCTGAGCCTGTTTGATGCCTATATCAATGTAATAGGTGGATTGCAGTTGGATGAACCCGGAGCAGATCTTGCGGTAGCACTCGCGGTTGCTTCTTCCTATCGGGATTCCCCCATTGCAGATGACCTCGTTGCCATTGGTGAAGTGGGATTGACAGGAGAAATACGATCCGTATCCCATATGAACCAGAGACTTGCAGAGGTCACAAGACTGGGATTCCAAAAATGCATCATTCCAAAGGGCGGGTCCGAAAAACTGACAGTTCCGTCCGGTCTGACCGTTTACAGAGTGCGCAATCTCCGGGAAGCAATTGAAACAGCGCTTTGAGAAATCTGAGGCAGGTTGTATTCCTGCCTCAGATTCTAAGGCAGCACCGCGCAATTCGGCAAGAAGTCTCAGACAGGATTTTTGCCCC
>ERZ857629.879-NODE-879-length-37695-cov-3.266605_pt1 | contig 37695 bp, 32 predicted proteins | sample MGYA00519700_ERZ857629 | MGnify/ENA primary metagenome ERZ857629 (study PRJEB31778, sample SAMEA3449351) | human gut metagenome | biome: human gut; feature: human-associated habitat; material: faeces | place: United Kingdom | collected 2010/2012 ... | reverse complement strand
TCTGTTGAGAAACTCGTAAACACGCATTCAGCAGGCTAAAGCCTAATGACAAAAAGGAGCCGCCATCTCTGGCGGCTCCAAAAGCCCTTTTTCTACAGCTGGATCGTGACGATCCTGCCGGTATGTTCGTATTTCTGTATATCCACCCCTGCGGCAGAGAGCATCTTCCGCGACGCGATGGTTGACGGCGTCCCGTTATACTTGTCGCTGTCGTAAACCAGCCGCTTGATGCCTGCCTGGATGATTGCCTTGGCACATTCGTTGCACGGAAACAGCGTGACATACATGGTCGCGCCCTCAAGGCTTCCCCCGCGGTAATTTAAAATCGCATTCAGTTCGCTGTGCGTCGTATAGAAATACTTGTTCTCAAGCGGTTCGCCCTCGCGCGCCCACGGGAAGTCGTCATCCGAACAGCCCGTCGGAAAGCCGTTGTATCCCATGGAAAGAATCTTGTGCTCCTCACTGACAATGCAGGCTCCCACCTGTGTATTCGGATCTTTGGAGCGCATCCCCGACAAGGTCGCAACGCCCATAAAGTATTCATCCCAGCTGATATAATCTGTACGTTTTCCGCTCATGTTCCTATCACTCCCACCTGCGTCCGCCGCATCAAACAGATTCTATTTCGTGCCAAAAATACGGTCTCCCGCATCTCCGAGTCCCGGTACAATGTAGCCGTGCTCGTTCAGATGATCGTCGAGCGCGCCGATGTAGATATCCACATCCGGATGTGCCTCCTGCATCTTTTTCACACCTTCCGGTGCTGCGATAATGCACATCAGGCGGATATTTTTTACGCCCTTATCCTTTAACATCTGAATCGCCGCAACCGAAGATCCTCCTGTCGCAAGCATCGGGTCTACCACAAACACCTCTCTGTTTGCGCAGTCTGCCGGAAGCTTGCAGTAATATTCTACCGGCTCTAATGTCTCAGGATCACGGTATAATCCGATGTGTCCGACCTTTGCCGCCGGGATCATGTTGAGCATACCGTCCACCATGCCGAGTCCGGCGCGTAAGATCGGGACAACGGCAAGCTTTTTGCCCTTTAATTCTTTGACTGTGGTCTTGCAGATCGGCGTGTTAATCTCCACATCTGTAAGCTTTAAGTCTCTGGTTGCCTCGTAGCACATCAGCATTGCAATCTCGCTGACCAGTGTACGGAAATCCTTAGAACCGGTCTCCTCCCTGCGGATAATTCCAATCTTGTGCTGAATCAGCGGGTGATCCATAACTACTACTTTTGACATTTTTTGTACCTTCCCTTTCTGATACACAGAGCCTAGTCTGTGCCGTTATCTTCACTTTCATTCAATAGGTTCACAAGCTTTAAGATCGTCTTGCGCATCGTCTCATAACAGAGCCCGTATGCCTGAAGCGTCCCCCCGTAGGGATCGATGATCTCAAGTTCGTCTCCTACCAGTTCCGTAAGAACATAGACATTCTCCGGATCGGCGTGCCCGTACTTTTCCAGAATCTTCTCTCTCTGGCTGTGTTCCATGACTAAAACGAGCGCATCCTCCGAAAAATCCTCCTCCGTCAACTGGGTGGACATGAATCCATCCATATTGATACCATTGCTTATCATAACAGTTTCCGCCTTCTGATTCAATGGTTCCGGAAATAAAACCACCAGTCCCCTGGCAAGTATTTCCACCGGATGTTTTAAATTGCATTCCTGCAGAATTCCTGCAGCCATAGGTGCTCTGCAGGTGCCGCTTTCTGCAACAAATATGATTCGATTATATTGTCTCATAGAAATGTCTGCCCTCTCCCTGATGTAGCTATACCGGAATCACCTGATGCCCCGCCGCCTTCAGCAGTCGGTTCATAATTGCCTGACCGATGCGCGGTGTGGCAAAACTCTCCGAGTAGATCGCATCCACATTCCAGTCATCAAACTCACGCAGGATCTTGTACAAGTGTCTGGCAATGGCATCCTCATCTTCCCTGGCGCCGATGCTGACAACGTGATCCGCCTCATAGCGTAAAAACGTCTCATCCGTAGCGATCACTCCGACTTTCTGTCCGAGCTGCTGCTTTTCTCTGACCAGCTCATTGATTCTGGCAACGACCTTGTCCGTCTCGCCCTCCACCAGCACAAGATCCGCCTTGGGCGCATAATGCTTGTACTTCATGCCGGGCGCTTTCGGCTTTCTGGTGGAATCCGACGCAATAATTCCCGGATCCATGCAGACTTTCTCGCCGAGAACCTCCTGCAGCATCTCCTGTGTGATATATCCCGGGCGCAGGATCATCGGCGTCTCCTCACTCAGATCAACGATCGTCGACTCGATCCCGATGCCGACCGGCCCTCCGTCCAGAATCATCGGTATTCTGCCGTCCATATCAAGCGCCACGTGGGACGCCTCGGTAGGGCTCGGCTTGCCGGATGTGTTAGCGCTTGGTGCTGCAATCAGGCATCCGCTCCCCTCGATCAGCCGGAGCGCTACCGGATGCTTCGGCATACGGATTGCCACGGTATCCATCCCGCCCGTGGTCTCATAAGGGACTCTGTCATTTTTCCATACGATCATGGTAAGCGGTCCCGGCCAGAACGCGTCCGCAAGCTTCTTCGCCTGCGGCGGTACCTCCCTCGCGATCGATACCAGATCTTCAAACTTTGAAATATGTACAATCAGCGGATTGTCCGAAGGTCTTCCCTTCGCCGCATAAATCTTTTTCGATGCCTCCGGGTGCAGCGCATCCGCCCCCAGTCCGTATACCGTCTCCGTCGGAAATGCCACCAGCTCTCCCGCGCGGATCAGATCACACGCCTCTTTCATGGCTGCATCGTCTATATTCGCAGAATCTATCTTAACAACCTTTGTCTGCATATTATTCGCCTCTCAATTGTTGTGCCTTTGCGGCCGTCATATGCACTGTCTCCTGACCTGCTTTACAGTGCGTGCATGACCGCTTCGCTTTCGTGAACATTATTGCATAATTTCACGATTTAGGCAAGTTTGACATTTCGCCCGCTATGGGCATTCTTCCGAAAATAGGGCAATTCACTTGCCATGTTTTTGCAAATGTGGCATAATTATCTGCGTTAGGTTTGTCCTGATATAAATGGAAAGGAGTTTCCTATGAAGATTACAAAGTCAGATTTTGGCACATTAAACACAGGAGAAAATATTTATATATACCATATGGAGAACGCAAACGGCGCTTATGTGGAAGTCATCAATTTCGGCTGCCGTCTCGTAAAGATCGTGGTTCCAGACCGCGACGGAAAAATGACGGACGTCTGCCTCGGTTTCGATTCCATGGAAGATTACGCGCGCGACAACGCCAGCCTCGGCGCAGTTGTCGGCCGTGTTGCCAATCGTATCAAGGACGGTCATTTCTGTCTGGATGGCAAGGAATACCAGCTTGCCATCAACAACGGCTCCAACCATCTGCACGGCGGACTGATCGGCTACGCTTCCAAGCCCTGGGACGCAAAGATCAAGGATGACAAACTCATTTTAACCATGAATTCCTACGACGGCGAGGAAGGTTATCCGGGCAATCTCACACTTTCCGTAACCTACGGCTGGTCGGAGGACAATGAGCTGTCCCTTCTCTACGAAGCTTCCACGGATGCGGATACGCTGTTAAACGTTACCAGCCACGGCTATTTCAATCTGAACGGTGAAGGCTCCAGTGAGGTTTTATCCCACGAGCTTTTCATTGACGCCGATCAGATCACAGAGCTCGATGACTCACAGGCACCGACCGGCAGATTCCTTCCGGTAGAGGGAACGCCGTTTGATTTCCGCTCCATGCACACCATCGGAAAACTGATGGATTCCGACTACGAGCAGTATCACAAGTTCGGCACCTACGATCACAATTTCGTCATCAATGGCACCGGATTCCGTGAGGCAGCGGTTCTCCAGTCAAAGGAGAGCGGTATCCGCATGACATGCTTTACCGATCAGCCGGGTATGCAGCTGTATGTGGCAAACCAGCCGATCGAGGTCACCGGCAAGAACGGTACACAATATGCCTGCCATACGAGCGTGTGTCTCGAGACACAGCATTTTCCGGACGCGATCAACCATGACAATTTCCCGAGCATCGTGCTGACACCGGATGAGCCGTTCCGTTCCAAGACACTGTATCATTTTTCAACATTCTAGCAGAAGCTCCGGCATGGAATATATTTCATAACAGCATTATGTGCTAATTTAAATACACGGCTTTTTTGACTTGAAAGCCGTGTACTTTTGTATTAGAATGTCTTAAAGGTTATCCATAAGGGTAGCCGGATTTTGATTACAAATTAAGGAGGGAATTTAAAATGGCATACGTTATTTCTGATTCTTGTGTAAGCTGTGGAACATGCGAGCCGGAATGTCCAGTAGGAGCTATTTCTCAGGGAGACAGCCAGTTCGTAATCGATGCAGGTTCCTGCGTTAGCTGCGGAACATGTGCAGGAGTTTGTCCTACAGGAGCTATCAGCGAGGGTTAATCTTTCGTACATAGCAAAAAGCCGTCACGCTTGTGACGGCTTTTTCTTTTTCCAGAGTTTCTTTTCTTTCTGTTCGTCCTTTTTGCGGATATTTCCACGGATCGCAGCATCCAGCCTGCGGAAGCGATCCTCCTCTGCCTCTTCCCGCTCCCGCATGAGGTAATTCATCTCCTTGATCACCTGTTTTCCTACCTCCTCGCTGATGCTCTGCCCCAGTTCTTCATTGTTGGCGGCAAGCGCTTTTCCCACTATCTCGGTCATCAGTTCTGTGAACTGTGCCATCTTATCCGTATTGTTTAGAATACTCTGCGGGCTCTCGGCGGTCGTTTTTACCGGAAGCTGCTGGGGTGCAGCGGACTGCACCGGCTGCACGGATTGCTGCACCGGCTGTGCCACTGCTGCCGGCTGTGCCGCGACCGGTTGTACCGGCTGCGGGATTGCAGCGGCCGCTCCCGCAGAAAGCGGTGCCTGTCCCACGGGAATCGGTGCTTCTGCCGTCAGCCCCTCGATCGGTCCGTTATGTACAATCATGCGTATCGCCTTCAACTGATAGCCCTGTTCCTTTAGTTCCTTGATTCTCTGAAATTCCGCAATGTTTTCCTTCGTATAATACCGGTGTCCCATCTCATTGCGCGGGATATTCAGTTCCAGTTCATCTTCCCAGTAACGTAACACATGTGATTCGACGTGGACGATATTTGCCGCATCGGAAATCATATAACGTACCTTTTCCATACACCCTCCTATATTGTAATTCCTTAACTTATATTATAGGTGTATCGATTCTTCCGTACAACAAAAACCGCTCGTCTTATTGCGACACAAATCGCCGGTCTTTCTTATTTTTCACAGAACTAGGCGAGTGTTCTGACCCACGCCTCCATCTGCGCTCTGTCATATCCGTTCAACATCTTACCGCTCTTCCAGTTCACGCTGTCCGGGCAGAGTGCATGCAGCACTGCTTCTGTTTTTCCCATACCGCTTCCGCCGGATGTTGCAAACGGGATCACCGTCTTTCCGGAAAAATCATAGCTCTCCAGGAACGTGTTGATGATCGTCGGCGCAACGTACCACCAGATCGGGAATCCCACATAGACGGTGTCGTACTGCTCCATATGCTCTACCTTGTCCGCAATCGCCGGACGGGAGGACGGATCGTTCATCTCCACCGTGCTGCGGCTCTTTTTGTCCATCCAGTCCAGGTCCGCCTTGGTATAAGGCACCTCGGGACGAATCTCAAACAGATCCGCTCCTGCCATATCCGAAAGCAGCTCTGCCGTCTTCTTTGTGACGCCGCTGCATGAAAAATAAGCTACAAGACTCTTCTGACTCATCATAATCCTCCATTCTTAACTCTTTGTTCTATAAGTTAAAATGTTTAAAACAACCTTCTCTAGCGGTAAGACTTCTCATAAATCGCCGCGCACTCTTCGTCTGTCATCGGCACCGGATCACAGGCAAACAGTCCACCCATCGTCGCCTTTGCATTCCTGGCGAGAACCATGCTCTCCTCTTTTTCGATGCCGTAATCGGACATCTTTAAGTCTGATACGCCGCAGTCCTCCTGCAGTTTCTTTAACGCTGTGATAAAATCCTCCGGCGCCTTGGCATCTTTCATGCCGAGTGCCTGCGCCATGCGGACAAACCGCTCATCACAGCAGTGTTTTTCGATAAAGTGTCTGTAATACTCCACCGAAATCATAATCAGTCCCGCACCGTGCGGCAGCGCCGGATGAAATGCGCTCATCGCATGTTCCATCGAATGTTCGCTTGTGCAGGAACCGACCACCATCGAATAGCCGGACATCGTATTGGCAAATGCCACATGCTCCCTGGCCTCCAGATCGCTGCCATCCTTTACCACGCGCGGCAGGTAGGTTCCGATATTCTCGATCGCCGCAAGCTGGACCATCTCAGACATCGGGCTGTTCACAACCGAGAGGTATCCTTCCACGCTGTGGAACAGCGCATCAAACCCCTGGTATGCCGTGAATTTTGACGGTACGGTCAGCATCAGCTCCGGATCTACCACCGCAATCACCGGAAACAGCTCATCCATGCCGCCGCAGCCGATCTTCTCATTTGTTGCCGGATTGGTCACAACGCCCCACTGATCCACCTCGGATCCGGTTCCTGCCGTTGTCGTGATCGCGATGACCGGAAGTACCGGATTCACTAACGGCTGCTGCTTTCCGGTTGCTCCTGCCACATAATCCCAGAGATCTCCCGGCTGCTGCGCATACATTGCCATGACTTTCGCCGCGTCCATAACGGAGCCGCCTCCCAGTGCGACAATGAAATCGCAGCCTTCCTTCTTGGCAAAATGTCCTCCTTCCTCGACGATCTCCTTGACCGGATTCGCTCCGACCTTATCAAACAGCACAACCTCCACACCTGCGAGGGAAAGCTCTTTCATCGTACGGTCAAGTGCGCCGCTCGCTCTGGTCGATTTCCCATTTGAGATGACAAGCATTGCCTTTTTTCCAGGCATCTTCTGCTCGTGTAAGTGGTTTAACTGTCCTGCTCCGAACAGGACTCTTGTTGGGTTATAAAATTCGTATGACATCCTTCGTTCTCCTCCCATGTCAGTTTTCCTGTTTTCATTGCCTCTTCGTAGCGTGAGATCTTGTAATTCAGACGTTTCCTGGTCTCCTCGATCTGCCGCTGCTGTTCCTCCAGAAGTTCCCGCTGCTCTACCAGAAGCTGCACTCTCGCAGGGATCGTCTTATCGCCCTGCTGAAAAAGCTTTACATATTCAATCATTGCCTCCACCGGCAGACCTGCCCTGCGCATGCAGATGGCAAGCGAAACCCAGCTCTCATCCTTCGGACCGTAATCCCGTATTCCCGATGCCGTCCGTGTGACCGGCGGAATCATTCCCACTCGCTCGTAGTAGCGGAGCGTATCCGCGGTAATATGATATTTCTCACTGATTTCTTTAATTGTCATGTCCTCTGCTCCTTTCCGGTGCCCTGGAACTCTCTGTTCGTTAGGCATTGTAAGCCCTGGAGTTCACTCCAAGTCAAGAGGTTTTTGTAAAATGTAAACGTAAATTCTTCCTATAACCCTTTATAACGTGTGATGACATTCTCCGGCTTCTCCCCGCAGATAAAATAGTAGTCGAGCTGTCTCTCGCCTTCCGCGTAGAGATATTGCCCGTACGTCTTAATATCGCAGAGCAGCACCGTATTTTTTGCCGCCGCAGCGATGCCATAGCCGCGGTTCGACAGCACAAGCGGCATTCTATGCTTTTTCCCTCCGAAGGATATATAACGCGCATTTAATGTCACATCCAGAAAATCCGTATCGAGCATGCCCTTTGCCTTGATGCGCTCTTTCTTGTCCCAGTCGAAAAATACCCAGCTTCCCTCCTCGCCGATCACTCTCGGCTCCGCGGCATTTTCCGCAAGCAGAAGCTGATTCTCCCTGTTCCAGAAAGAGACCGCTCCGCTCTGTTTGTCTACCCGCACCGTAATCTCACCCGCGGCAATCTCAACAACGCTTTTGGATTCCCTGGCGCTCCATGAAAACGCTTCCTCCGCTTTGGCCATCCAGCCCGTAGCTGCAATTTTTTCCGTCACTCCTTTTACAAAGCTGACCCGGATGATGTCCGGAGCGACCGGCGTAATCCGCATCAGCCCGTACATGCTCGCCATCTCTACATAGGATCTGCTCTTTTTTACCCACCGGATTGCATGATTTCCCTTTGCGTGCCCCCGAACGCGCAGACTGGTATTCTCCGGGATCGTCCCGAATGCATACGGGGACGGATTGGTTCCCTCCGGTCCCGGACGCTTCCCTGCCGGCGCCGGAGACGTCGCCATATCCTGCTGCCCGCGCACTGTCTCTGCCTGTGGACGGTGCATTGCCCCGGTCTGCGGACGGTGCACTGTCTTTGCCTGCTGCCCGCGCACTGTCTCTGTCTGCGGACGGACCGCCGGGGATGCCGCCGGTCTTATGACCGGTTTCTCCTCCGCCGCAGGCGCTTTTGCCGCAATGCGTCTGGGGCCGAAATATTCCCGCTCCGCCATATCCATGGCGCCTTCCACCCTGCGCTGCTGCATCTGTTCCTTTTTTGTCCGGACAGGCTTCTCATACTCCCTGGCTTTTGTGAGCGGTTCCGCCGCAAATTCCTTTATATGCTTATCCTGCGGCGCCCTGCCCGCAAGAATTCCGGACAACTCCCCCCGATGGAGAATCGTCAGCTCATGCAGCGCGCGCGTTGCCGCAACATACAACAGCTTTACATGACCGTTGTCCGACGGATATTTTTTCTCCGACGGGTCAAACAGAAGTACCGCGTCAAACTCCAGCCCTTTCGTGTAGGATACCGGAAGCACCATGACGCCGTCCCCGAACTCCTCCGTCTCTCCTTTTGCGCCGTTCTTTACCGGAACGTCCTCTGCCAGCCGGGCCGCAACCCGCTCTGCCTCCTCTTCATCCCGACAGATCACCGCGATGGTCTCGTATCCTTTTCTCTGCCAGCCCTGTATCGTCTCCGCCGCCCGGTTAAGCAGCGCCCGCTCTCCCTGCACCGGTTCCACACAGACCCCGGCGCCATGGCGGATGATCGGTTCCACCGGATAGATGGAAAAATCCCCGTGGCGCAGAATCTCGTTCGCATATGTAGAGATCTCCACCGTGTTGCGGTAGCTTTTCCGCAGAAGCCCAAAGGCGTCATAGTCGCCGGTCAGGATGAGTCTGCGCAGTTCATCCCAGTCATTCAGGCCGTACTGAAAATGGATATTCTGCGAGGTATCGCCCATGATCGTGTAGGTGCAGTCCGACAGGCACGCATCCATACACCGGTATGCCATCATCCCGAAGTCCTGCGCTTCATCGATCACCACATGACTCGCCTCCCTAACCGGGTCTGTCTCCTTAATCCGCTTGTAGATATAGGCCAGCGCCGCCAGATCATAGACGTCAAAGGAATTCCCCGGCGGGGTTACTTCCCTGCCGCGGGCTGCCTGCGCCGCCAGGAAATCCTGATAGAAGGCATAGACCGATCCCTCCCATTTTCCCTTTCCAAAGTACATCGTGTATTTCCGGTCGAGCCGCTTTTTCTCTTCTGCCGGAAACGTGATGTCTCTTCCCAGGATCTCATTCTCATATCTGGAATGAACAATCTCCCCCAGCATCAGCATTTTGCTCTCCATGGAATCCGCCGGATGCTCCTTTAGATAGCGGCGGATCTCATCCGCACCGATCAGAAGCTTTCCCGTCTTTTCCAAATAAATGTCCTCCGCCGGCACGCTCTCTTTTTCATATTCTTCACAGTATGTTTTCAAATCGAGAAACCACTCCGTATCACACTTGACGCTGTTTTCCGGATCGTCTCTCTCCATACTGTGGTACGAGTAGCGTGCATCGTCCCAGTCTTCATATAAAAGCCGGACAAACAGCTGCTCCATCGTCAGCTGACGGATTCCATACACATCCAGTTCCGGGAGAACGCTCGTGATATAGTTCAGAAGGATCCGGTTGCTTCCCACAATGTAAAAATCCTCCGGCCGGAAATCATCCTTATAGTTATACAAAATGTAGGATATGCGGTGCATTGCCACGGTCGTTTTTCCGGAACCCGCCACGCCCTGAATGATGACGTTCGTCCGCGGCGAGCGGCGGATGATGACATTCTGCTCCTTCTGGATTGTCGCAATGATCTCTCCCAATACCGCTTTCTTGTTTTTTGCAAGGTATTTTGTCAGAAGTTCATCATTGGCAACGACATCCGAGTCGAAGAAATCCTTCAGCACATCCTGTTCGATCTCGTACGTCCGCTTGCGCACCAGATCCATCTCATAGGTTCCCTCGGAGCTTACCGTATAAGTGCAGGATCCCATGCTGCTCTCGTAATATACCGATGCAATGGGCGCTCTCCAGTCCAGCACCACCGGCTCGGAACCTTTCTTTGCAATTCCGGCTCTTCCGATATAACAGGTCTCCTCCTCCTGGGAGATGCCGTCCTTAAAATCAATTCTCCCGAAGTAGGGCTTTTTTCTCGCCTTCTCATAGCGGATCAGATCGTATTCATTTTCCTTTAATCTTGCCGTCGCATTATTCCAGAGTGCAAGGCCTTCTTTGTCTTTCACGTCGTATGTCTCGAGAAGATCCGCCAAGTCTTCGTTGACCTTGCGTATGTCCGCCCCGGCGCGTTCCAGATTCTGCTGTGCAACCGAGATCACGTCCGCCAAATGCCGCTCCTCGTCTTCCCTGGTCAACCCCAGGTATCCGCTTTTCTGTTCTTCCGATGTGCTGCGCTTATCCATCCTCCGCTTCACCCCCTGTCTTTTTACTATACCAAAAAAGCAGAGATACCGCATTACCAAATGCATCAAAGGTATCTCTGCTTTTCTTTTTCTATTAAAATATAACGGAAAACCGGTTCTCTACCGCACCGCCTCTGCCTCTGACAATCTCTTTCTGCCGAGAACTCCGCGTGTTCCAAGCAAAAGCAGCAGACAGACGACAGATAAGCTTCCCCCCGCAAGAAGGTATTTTCCCATCCCGGCGGTAATCGCGCTGATCTCAAACAGCGACGGCAGGATGGCGAGACCGCCAAAGGTTCCTATCACCATCGTGATGCAGATGAAGGTGCGCAGGCCGTTAAACGGAATACAGCTCTTCACCACGGCTGCCATGGAAATAAAGATCAGCAGAAAATACATGACTGTCTGCCGCTGCTCCACCGTAAACGGAGCAATGATACTGGTGACTGCGACCATCGCCGTGACTGTGAGGGCAAACGGCAGCGCATTGGATAACGCCGTCTTTAAGAATCTGCCGCGTATCTTGCGCGTGTCGGATTCCCAGATGGTAAGGAACGACGGATACCCCTCGATTGCCGCATCCAGCACAGTGATCTGAATCGGGATAAACGGGAACGGAATGTTTGCCAGCAGGCAGATCACCGAAACCAGCACCGAGTAGATGGTCTTGATGAAGAAGACGCTCGCCGTTCTTGTGACATTGTTCACGACTTTCCGCCCTTCCATCACGACCTGCGGAAGATTGGTAAAATCGGAATCCAGCAGTACCACCTGCGCGATCTGGCGGCTGGCATCGCTTCCGTCCGCCACGGCGATGGAGCAGTCCGCCTCCCGCAGCGCCAGAAGATCATTGACTCCGTCTCCCGTCATGGCTACCTGGTGTCCCTGTCGTTTCAGCGCACACACCAGTTCCTTTTTCTGTCCCGGCGTCACTCTCGCAAACACCGCGTACTGCTGGCAGATCTGCTCATAGTCAATGTCCTCTCCGAGCGTCGATAAATCCACGGCATCCTTCCACCGGTGCAGTCCTGCCCGCTTTGCAATCATGGAGACCGTCTTGACATGATCTCCGGAAATTACCTTGACGTCCACGCCTTCCCGGTGGAAGAAGTCAAGCGTCTCCCTGGTGTTCCCACGGATGGTATCCTCCAGGACAACCCCGTAGAGCGGCTGTATCTCTTCCGGCAGCGCCGCTTCGTCCTCCCACTGCATCGGGACATAGCCCACAATGATAACCCGGCATCCCTCTTCCAGCTTCTGTTCCAGTTCCCCCGGCAGCTTTCGCATCAGCTTTTCCGGAGCGCCGACAAAAACGCTGCCCGCTCCCGCAAAACTGATACATCCCCATTTGCGCTTTGATGAAAACGAAATCTTATGTGCCGGTGTATAAAATGCCTGACCGCCAAACGCCTCTTTCAGCGCCTGAAATGTCGCATTGTTGTCGTCGGAGGCCGCCAGATACGACTGCACGAGTTTTTCCGGTTCGCCCTGCGGCAGCGCCTTTCCCAAGAGCCCCGCACCGATCTCCATGACAGTGTCCACCGTAAGCTTTCCGTTTGTAATCGTTCCCGTCTTATCCAGACACAGGGTATCTACATGCGCCAGTGTTTCCAGCGAATAAATATTCTGAACGAGGATCTTCATTTTTGCCAGCCGGATGACTCCGGTCGCCAGTGAAATCGAGATTAAAAGTACCAGTCCCTTCGGCAGCATACCAAGAAGCGCCGCGGCGGACGACACCACCGCTTCCCGCATGGGCGCCTGCCGCAGCAGGAAGGCCTCGAAAAACAGAATCACACCCAACGGAACAATCAGCATACTGGTAAACCGCGTTACCTTATTCATAGAGCCAAGCAGTTCCGATGCCACACGTTTTTCCTTTTTTACTTCGTTGGCAAGCTTTGTAGCATAATTTTCATTTCCGACATGCGTAACCTTCGCATATGCCTTACCGGAAATGACAGAGCTTCCGGAATATAACTCACTTCCAGCCTCCTTGACCACTGCATCACTCTCTCCTGTGAGCAGCGATTCATTCACTTCCAGCATGCCTTCCACGACCACCGCATCGTTGCAGATCTGATTGCCGCTCTGTAGCACCATCAAATCATCCTTTACAACCTCATCCAGCTCGATTTGAATGTCCTTTGCCCCGCGGCGCACACATACGCCCGGACGGTTTAGAATCGAGAGTTCATCCACCAGCTTTTTCGCCTTTAGCTCCTGTGCAATTCCGACCGCAATATTTAAAAAAATTACCGCCAGAAACAGCATATTTGTGTAAGCACCCACGGCAAATAAAAGCCCTGCAATGATAAAGTTCAGCAAATTAAATAACGTAATTACATTTTCACGAATAATCTGCGCCCTGCTTTTTGTAATACTCTTTGCGCCTGTTCCTCCTTCTCCGCGCTCACGGCGCTCCTGCACTTCCTGCGCGGACAGTCCTGTCATATCTGTATCCATGATCTGCTCCTCCTGTTTTCCTCTGGATCGTAGTGCGAAACATTTTCCAATCATAGCATGCACAATAGCCGCTTTCAACAACTGCCAATGTTTCCATACGCACCAGCCTGATTTCTGTACCTTTTCTTGATACCTGTGTAAGGTACTCCTCATCACTAAATTTGGATATAAAAAAACCTAAACATTTCATAAACGCTCTTTCGTTAGAAATTGTTTAGGTGTTTTTATTCTGATATTTATTTCACATTTCTATACTGTCACTGTCCGGCAGAGCGGGCAGCCACCGCCTGCTTGTGGACTATTTTATCAGAAGAATGGAGATTTTTATGTTAAGACAAGAATGGAATGCACTGCTTTACAATCGTTTTCTGTTACTCATTATTGTGGCAATCCTTATGATTCCCACCATCTATACCACTTTATTCCTCGGTTCCATGTGGGACCCCTACGGCAATCTCTCCAAGCTGCCAATCGCAGTTGTCAATCAGGATCAGCCTTCCAGTTATGAAGGAACTACCTTAGATGTCGGCTCCTCCGTTGTGAGCAGTTTATCCGAAAATGACTCGCTGGACTTTCATTTTGTAGATGAAGCCACTGCGTCTGCCGGGCTGCTTGACGGCACTTATTATATGGTATTCACCATTCCGGATGATTTTTCTTCCAATGCCGCCACCCTGCTGACCGATCATCCGCAAAAGATGGAACTGGACTATGCAACCAATCCTGGAACCAACTATATCGCCTCCAAAATGAGTGAATCAGCAGCCGCCAAAATCAAGACTTCTATTGAAAATGAAGTGACAACGGTCTATATGCAGGCGATTACAGAACAATTTGCAAATTCCGGAGATGGACTGCAGACAGCCGCAGACGGCGCTGCCCGCCTGTCCGATGGATCGTCGCAGGCTGCCCAGGGTGCCACGACCTTATCGGAGCATTTAAAGCAGCTATCTGACAGTTCTCTGCAATTTCAGGCGGGTACCGACCGTCTGCTCGGTGGACTGACGGCATACACCGACGGTGCCTCCCGGATCAATGACGGTGCAAAGGCATTAAATGATGGTGTTTCCCAGCTGACAGCAAAGATGCCGGAACTTTCCGGCGGTGTATCCCAGCTACAGACCGGCTCTGCCGCCCTGTCAAATGGTCTCGCCGATTTTCAGACCGGCTTTTCCACCTATGTAAATGGTACAACTGCTCTGGCGGATGGTGTATCTGCCTATATCGCCGGTGCCGAGCAGCTTCGCTCCGGCGCCGGTCAGCTTGCAGCGCTGGAAAATCTCGGGCAGGTATCCTCCGGTGTGACTGCACTTCGCAGCGCCGTCACAGACTCTACTGATGCCGCTCCTTCCCTACAGGCGGGTGCCGCATCGGTGGCAACTGGAATGACAGATCTCACAAACGCACTTCTTCTGCTGCAGCAGCAGGCTGCATCCTCCGGAAACGCTCCGTTGGCAGCTTCACTGGAAGCTCTCTGCCAGAATGCCGCACAGCTTGCCGGCGGTGCCGGTCAGGTCTCAGGAGGTATCGACCAGCTTGCCGGCGGACTGACTCAATTAGAGGCTTCCACCAGCTCCTTTCCGGACGCGGCAGCGGGTGTTGCGGCTTTAAACACCGGCTTCGACCAGCTCTCCGCAAATAATGGAACGCTGTTAGATGCTGCTTCCCAGTTAAAGCAGGGTGGCACATCACTGACCGATGGGCTTTCCCGGATCTCGGACGGAAGCCTCTCCCTGCAGAACGGAATCTCATCTCTGGCTTCCGGCGTTTCTCTGCTGAGCAGTAAGAGCACCGATCTCGTCAATGGTGTGTCCACGCTCTATCAGGGAACCTCTGCTCTGGTCGAAAACAACGCTGCTTTGACAGAAGGTGCCGCACAGCTTGCCAATGGTGCCGCACAATTTTCTGACGGTTCCGGTCAGCTCTACGAAGGCAGTCAGACCTTATCCGCCGGTCTGACCGATTTGCAGGACGGAAGTTCCACGCTTCACGATGCATTGGCAGATGGCGCTGCTAAAATCCAGTCCGCCCATCTGAATGATACCTCTGTCGACTATATGGTGAACCCCATTGATGACAGTCAGGTAAAAATACATGATATTCCAAATAATGGACACGGTATGGCTCCGTATATGATGTCCGTTGCATTATGGGTCGGTGCCCTCGCTTTCTGTCTGATGTATCCGCTTACCAGATACCAGGGAACGTTGTCCTCCGGACTTGCCTGGTGGGCAGGAAAAGCTTCTGTTCTCTATGCGGTTGCCATCATCCAGGCAGTTATCATGATTGCGCTGTTACATTTTATCAACGGATTTACACCGGTAAGCCTTGCAAACACCTTATTGATTGCCTGCATTGCATCGATTACCTTTACTTCTCTGATGTACTTTTTCAACGTACTTCTGGGAAAAGCCGGCAGCTTTCTGATGCTGATTTTTATGATTGTACAGCTTGCCGGTTCTGCCGGAACTTACCCGGTGGAACTGTCCGGTTCCTTTGTAGCAAAGATTCACAATTATCTGCCGTTCAGCTATACCGTTACTGCTTTCCGGCGCTGTATCAGCACAACTGAGTTGTCCGTAAGTGACCTCGGATTCCTCTTCGCTGTATTTGGAATTTCTACACTGTGCACCATTCTGGTCTTTGTGATAAGAACCCGCAAAATAAAAAAAGGCCAGCCCCTCTTCCTTGATTTTCTGAAAGAAAAAGGGCTGGCATAATCTGGCGGTTTCTTTACCGCACATACCAGATCTGCTCTGGCGCACCTGTAAACTCTGTAAGGAAAACTGTTTTCTCCTTTTCGTCATAGGCCAGCGCCAGAGTTGTATTTGTCAGGAAAAACACTCCTCCGTCACCAGCATCCCTGATCATCCACAGTTGCTCTGAAGTATTGGCTGACGGTATACCTGCAAGAACCACATCCCCACTACCGGAATCCGTAAGTGCAGTCAGATATACATTCTGCTGTGGCAGATACAGCCTCGAGGTTCCTCTATAGCTGTTGACAGATAGCGATACCTCTTTCCCGCTGCCACTCCTGCATAGAATTGCCGCCCCATTCTCCGCTGCGTTTTCGTCTCCCTCATCTGTCCATCCCAATAAATCTTCCGCAGACGTAAAAAATTGATAGGTACCATCCGCAAGTACCGGACTTTCTTTTACCTCAAGAAGATACTCTGCATAACGCTCTGTATCCGCAGTCAGCCAGGCGGCTTTTCCGGCATTGCAGACCAGGCCGAAAGCTGCCACAATTGCTGCTGTCAGAAACAGCGAGCCCCATTCTGTCCATCTGCCTGTGAGATCTCGCCCGATTTCTGAAGCTTTCACCTGTTCCAGACAGTGCCGTCCTCCCTCACACATCCGTTCATACCCCATTACTGTGTACGGAAACAAAAGTACAAAGTAAGTAATCGTATATTGCGCTTTTGCCTCCCAGAAAAGGTGAAATATAAATCCGCCAACAAAAATAATCACCAGCGTAAGTTTCTCTGGCAGCTGCTGCTTTTTATGATTCCCACACGCATATCCAATTGCCCCTGCCAGCACCAGAAATTGCAGCAGATTTAAATAATGTGTAAAAGCATATGCTCCTTCGGGACTCGTCAGCCACCATACCCAGCCGCTCTCTTCCACACCTGCCTGGCTGGTCTGATTGATCCAAAAACACTGAAATGTCGGATTATTCCACTGCGACGCTGTCTTTTTTCCAAAAAACTGCAATGCCGCTTTTTTATCTTCCCCAAACCGGCGCAATGATTCTGCAATGTCTGCCTTTGCCCGTTCTGCCTGAACCGCTGCATCATACCCGCTCTCGATATAGGAATATTCATTATAGCCATTCCACCAGCCGGCGCTTCCCGCTGAGTCCTGTAATCCCATCGCCACAAATGACCATGCACTTGCGCCGCCCTCCTGCGGCTGCCCCGTTACACACTCTGTAACCAGCGCAGTCCCATAGGATTGCGCCATACAGAAAACCATCATGATTATCGGAAAAAGACAGCGTTTCAGCCGGCGCTTTGTGATCGCATCAAACAATGCTGTCGTCAGCAGCCCCAGCATGAAAATAAGGTAATTCATCTTAATCCATACTGCAAGCGTCATCAGAAGGATCGCGCTTATGGCATCACGCCGCTTACCCGTTCGCAGGAAAATATGTCCATGCCGTATTGCTGCCAATGCCGGCATGAAGCCAAGAATCGTGCCGTATACAAACGAGCAGTACATAATCATCGGGAAAAACAGAATTCCAAGCAAAATCGTCACAATCTGCCGTGATCTTTTCATTCCGAATCCTGCACAGATTTCGGCCAGTTCCCAGTAAGCAGCAGTCAATGCCGCCACATTCAGCAGCTGAAAGCCCACATAATTATAATTTCCGAATACAAACGACAACAGGTAGCTGATCCATACCAGCCCAAGCTGATTCTGACAGCGTTCCAGATAACCTGCCTTTGCAAGCAGCTGATAGTCCTTATAATGAAGCATATATGCTCCGTATTGTACCATTACCTGATCTGACTTTGCCACATACTGTGTTGCCAGTACCCAGACACCGGCAGCCACAAAAATTACCAGCAGCAGATTGCGGCGAATCTTTTTAAAATATGTCTCATCTGCATCCAGCCGTATCCATCTGTCCGAAATGAGCGGTATTTTCCGGCATATAAAAAGCACCAGAAAAACCACTGGCACGATACATACATTCGCATACCAGTGGTCTTTTACAAAAAAGGTAATCTCCGAAGAGTCCGCAGCTATATAGCAGGTGCTAAATACACTAAAGCATATCAGCAGACATAAAATCGACCAAAAGCACAGATTTCCTATAAATCTGTATCCCTTTGAAATCATGTCCGAAAAATGTATGGGGTTCCCTGTCATTCTGCTATTTCTCCATATTTGCAAACTTTGTGTACTGCGGCAGCCATACCAGATTCACCGTTCCGATCGGACCGTTTCTCTGCTTGGCTATGATGATCTCTGAGATTCCCTTCATATCGGAATCATGGTTGTAATAATCATCACGGTAGATGAACATTACCACGTCGGCATCCTGCTCGATGGCTCCGGACTCACGCAGATCGGAAAGCATCGGGCGGTGATCCGGCCGCTGCTCCACGGCTCGCGAGAGCTGGGAGAGTGCAATTACCGGCACGGAAAGCTCTCTTGCGAGCGCCTTGAGGGATCGGGAAATATCCGAAATCTCCTGCTGACGGGAGTCTGTTGACTTCCCGGAACCGGACATGAGCTGCAGGTAGTCGATGATGACCAGCTTCAGGTCATGCTCTAATTTATATTTTCTGCACTTGCTTCGCATCTCGGAAATTGAGATACCCGGCGTATCGTCGATGATCAGCTCGGAATTACCGATGGTTCCGGCTCCCTCGATCAGCTTCTCCCAGTCTGCATCCGAGAGATTACCAGTACGGAGCGCCTGCGCATCCACTCTGGACTCCAGAGAGAACAGACGGTTGACAAGCTGCTCCTTGGACATCTCGAGCGAAAAGATGGCGGTACACATATTTTCGTGGAATGCCACATACTGTGCAATGTTTAGTACAAACGCCGTCTTACCCATAGACGGACGCGCCGCAATCAGGATCAGATCGGACGGCTGCAGACCGGCGGTGCGATAATCCAGATCAATAAATCCGGTCGGTATTCCGGTAACCGTTCCCGAAGTCTTTGCCGCGTTCTCGATCTTCTCGAGGGCATTCATAACAACCTGCCGGATCGGCACGTAGTCGCCGCCTCCGCCGCGGGTGGAGAGAAGGTCGAATACCTTCTTCTCGGTGATATCCATGACTGTCTCGACACTTTCCTTGCCGACATAACACTCATTCTCGATCTCTTCATTCAGCTTGATGAGCTTTCTGCGCATCGAGTTGTCCTTGACGATCTGCGCATAATACTTCACATTCGCCGAAGTCGGTACTGCCGTCACCAGATCCCGCACAAACTCCAGACTCGCAATCTCCGGCGGAACATCTTTTTCCTTGAGCTTGTTCTGCAGTGTCACCAGATCCACAGGGAGACCCTTGTTGTACAGTTCAATCATCGTATCAAACAAAATCCCGTACTGCGTGTGGTAGAAGTCCTCGCTGATGAGCATCTCCATCGCTGTCACGATGGCATCCTTATCCATAATCATGGAACCGATCACGGACTGCTCTGCCTCAAGACTGTTGGGCATAATCCGCTTTACCAGTGCCTCTTCCATGAAATAAACCTCCTGCTACTCTTCTACAACATGAACGGTAAATGTTCCCGTTACCTTCGGATGAAGCCTGATGGCAACCTCTGTCATGCCGAAGCTTCTGATCGGCTCCGGAAGCTGCATCTTCTTCTTGTCGAGCTCCATGCCGAGCTGCTCCTTTGCCGCTGCCGCGATCTCCTTCGTGGAAACAGATCCGAAGGTACGTCCACCCTCGCCGGCTTTCATCTTGACCGTAATTTTCTTATCCTTTAATTCCTCCGCAAGCGCGAGCGCCGCTTCGTAATTCTCCTGTGCAACCTTGTCTGCATGCTGGTTCTGCAATTTCAGATCATTGAGGTTCTTCGGTGTGGCCTCAAGTCCCAGCTTTTTCGGGAAAATCGCATTTCTCGCATAACCGTCACTGACGTTTACCACGTCACCCTTTTTTCCTAATGCCTTTACATCCTGCAATAAAATTACTTTCATATAATCCTCATTTCCGCGCATTCTGCTGCGCTTATCTTGTATTTCCCAAATCGTATTATTCCTCGATGTCGCCTTCTTTTAACATCTCGTCGATCGTATCCTGAATGATGTGCTTTGCCTGCAGCACCGAGCAGTCTGTCAACTGCGCGCCCGCCACATTCAGATGACCGCCGCCGCCGAGCCGCTCCATGATGAGCTGCACATTGATCTCGTCAATCGACCGTGAGCTGACGTAAATCTTGCCCTGATATTCGGTCAGCACAAACGATGCCTTGATACCGACGATATTTAACAACTCGTTTGCCGCCTGTGCGCCCACGATCGTCGGGCTCTCCACATTATCCGCCGGGCACACGGAGATCGCAAATGCACCGCGGTAAACCTCCGCGTGGCGTACCGCCTCCGCTCTTGCCTTGTAGGCCGCCATGTCGTTACGCAGCATCTTGCGCACGCGCGTCACTTCGGCTCCGGCTCTTCTCAGATATGCCGCCGCCTCAAAGGTACGCACACCCGTCTTGGTCATAAAGTTGTTCGTGTCGATCAGAATACCGGCGTAGATGCAGTCTGCCTCATGCGGCTCCAGCTTGATATTTTCGGAAAAATACTGCAGCACCTCCGCGATCATCTCGCAGGCGCTCGACGCATACGGCTCTACATAGGAAAGCACCGGATTCTCGATGACCTCACTGCTCTGTCTGTGATGGTCAAACACGCACACCGTATCCGTGCGTTTTAACAGCTCCGGACACTCTGTATAGCTCGGCCGGTTCACATCCACAACCATCACGAGCGTATTGCGGTTCGTCAGAAGAATTGCTTCCTCGCTCTTGATAAAGAGATCCGCCGGATAGCCTTTTTCCTCAGAAAATCCCTCCACAAGCGGACGTAGGGAAGATGTCACCTCATTTAAAACGATCTGTGCCTTTTTGCCGAGCACTCTGGCTGCGCAGTACACGCCGATCGCAGCACCGAGGGAATCCACATCGCTGATGCTGTGTCCCATGATAATCACATGCTCGCGGCTCTCAATCACCTCCCGCAGCGCATGTGCCTTGACTCTCGCCTTCACGCGGTTGTTACGCTCCACCTGCTTGTTGGTCTTGCCGCCGTAATAGGTCACATCCTCGTTGTCGCGGACAACCACCTGGTCGCCGCCGCGTCCGAGTGCAAGATCAATCGCCATTCTGGCGTACTCGTAATTCTTGGTGTAGGAATCGCCGCCGACACCGATACCGATACTGAGCGTCACCGCCATCTCATTGCCGACTTTTACCGTCTTGACGTCCTCAATGATGCTGAAACGATCCTCCCGGAGCTTTCCGAGATATTGATTCTTAAAGACAACAAAATACTTGTCATTCTCAATCTTTCTGACGAGTGCATCTATCTCTGTAAAGTATTTGTTCACCTTCCGGTCAATTAACGCTACGAGCAGTGATCGCTTAACGTCCTCGATACTGTCGAGCGCCTCGTCATAGTTGTCGATGTATACAAGACCCGCGACCAGACGCTGTTCCTCGTTCTCGCGGATGTAGCGGTTCAACTCTGTCTCATCAAACAGGTACATCGCCGTCAGATATTCATTGCTCTCATCGAGCGATACGATCGTGCTGTCGTGTGTCATGGCGTCAAAATAAATGCGCTTTAACGCCACACGGTAATACCGGTCATTGTATGTCAGATTGATCGACTCCACCGGCTCGCTCCGCTGCAGCAGCTCCTTGGTCAGCGTCGGGAATACCGTCATGACCGACTTATGATACTTCTTGTCTTTTCCTGTGACCTCCGTAAACTGCTCATTCACCCACAGAAACTTTGCATTATAATCAACCAGTGCATACGGGATTTCAAACTCATTTAAGAGTTGTTTCTGCACGAGACCGTACTGCGTCGCAAAATTGATCAACTCATCGATCAGAAGCGGCTTATTGCGCAGATAAGCGATCAGCATAATCACAAAATAGAGCAGTACAAATCCAGAAAAAAGCACTCCCGAAGAAGTGTCTTCCATATACACAAACACATTGATGATAATCAGAAGCATTGTAAGCAGCAGCGGCAGATACAAATATGTACGAAGCTTTCCTTTAATCTTTACGTTACTTTTTCTCACAAGCAAGCCTCCATCATTCTATACAAAAACACTATCATACCGTGCATTATACCATTTTGACCGCCCAATATAAAGCCTTTTTTGCCCGAAAAAAGACTGCCCACAACAAGTTGGACAGTCCAAAATTTCAGCCGCTATATCTAGTTGGTTTGCGCTTTATCTAGTTGCCTTGCGCTTCGCTTCCGCCATCTTCCGCCGGCGCGAGCGTCATATAATTCCCCTTATCCATATCGTCGATAAAGTTGTTGGAGATGATCTGCGTACCGTCATGCGGCTCCACCTCATCCACAACCTCACTCAGATCTGTCTGGTATCCTCCATTCGGATTATAATGGCAGATACGGTATCCATCTTCCGCTCCACGACCGTATTCCTGGTAAATAATATCATGCCAGCCGTTCGTCATGCGCTCACTGACCGTCACCGGCGTGTGGATTCCCTCAAACGACTCGATCACCTGGAACGTTCCGTCCGCCTGTTCCGATAAGATCAGCGCCGGATCGCCGAACGATACCTTTGTATACTCACCGACCACGACAACGAAAATCTCATCTGTTCCATCCTCATTCAGATCGATATGGTTATAGTAATACCGGGTCTTGCTCTGCTCTTCGTCCGGAATCTGATAATAAGAGATCAGAAACTCCGCCAGCACCGGATCCGGCGTCTCCTCCGCGTACTGCGAGACCACTGTCGCCACATCCTCCGCATCCTCCGCCGCAAGGAAATGCTCTTCCAGCACCTGCTCAAGCGTCTGCTCCGTCTGTTCCACCTGCTCGGTCTGCGCCGTCTGCTCTGCCTCTGCGTCATTCCCGCCGCATCCTGCCAGCATCAGAACCATTGTCAGCATGACTGTCGTTTTGTACCAGTGTCCTCTCATCCGCGTTCCCACTCCTCTGCACCTCTTACACATACCCATAATATTATATGATTCCTGTCTCATTTCCAAGCCCATTTTTCTATTCTTAAGGAAAGTTTTAGAATCACACCCATCCCCTGTCAGATTTTGTTCCTGTGTATGCGGCACCGTTCAGATAAATGAGAAAGCCTCCTGATTCCAACAGTTTTTAAATTGTAAACTGCTGCATTTTTTCTACCAGTCCCTCTGCCTTCTGGCTTAACTCGGAGGAATGGCTTCCCGCAGTCTGCATTAAAGTATCCAGTTCCTGTACAGATGCCGTCACCTCTTCCGATGCTGCCGCAGCTTTCTGTGCCCCCTCTTCAATGGATGTCATCTGTCCGGAAATCCGGCTGATCTCAGAAACCGTTTCCCCGACTACACTGCGAATCGTCTTTACATGGCTTCCCATAGACTCAATCTCCAGATCCAGTGACTCAAATGCCTGGATTACCTCTTCCGTATCCGAAATACTTACTTCATTGCTCTTTACAACACTTTCAATACAGGTATTGCATTCCTTAAATCCATCCACAAGATTTCCGATAATCTGCTTGATATTGGTCAATTCATTTGCTGTATTTTCAGAGAGACTCTTGATACTCTCCGCAACTACTGCAAAGCCCTTACCGGACTCTCCTGCTCTCGCCGCCTCAATAGATGCATTCAGGCTCAGCAGCTTGGTCTGGTCAGCAATGTTCTCTATACTGTCAAGAATATCTGACATATGTTCGATTGTCTGATTTGTCTCCGAAATCCTGGCTGAGATATTATGTACCTGTGCCGTCATATCCGAGCTTCCGTTCTTCATTTCGCCCAGATTTTCACGCATCTGCGCAGAACTGTCTGTCAGTTTGCGCGTACAGGTATCAATTTTGCTCACTGCTTTCTGGATCTCCGTTGAACCCTCGTCCATTGTATTTACACTATCCATTACATTTGCAATTGCTGATACCTGTTCTCCTGATTCATTCGCCACTGCTTCAATCGCATGGCTGATCTGATCGGATGCTGTCATTGCAGAATTGGAAATCTTTTTCATCTGCTCACTGGAACTGCACACATCATTTGTGGTATCTACACTTTTCTGTACCAGTTCCCGCAGATTTTTTACTGCCACATTCATATTGCGGATCATCATTCCGATTTCATCCCGGCTTTTTTCCATAGGAGAACGATCCATATCTTCCAGATTTCCCACAGCCAGTCTCTTTAATCCTTCATTGATCACGCCAAGGCTTTTCATCAGTCTTCGGACAATAAGAATTGTGACACAGATCATCACAATAATCAGCACCAGACTTTCTGCAATCATAACACTTTTGCTTCCACTGAAAATGCGGTTCACACTTGTGTTATCCATGCTTGCCTTTACATCATCCATGTAGCATCCGGAGGTCAATACCCAGTTCCAGCCATCAAATTTTTTACTGTAAGCCACTTTCGGGGCTTCAGTCACACCATCCGATTTGGTAAATACAAACTGGTTATATCCTCCTTCGTCTGCTACTTCCATAATTTTCTGTAGAATTTTTACTCCGTTACAGTCCTCCAGTTCCATCCGGTTCGTGCCTTCCTGATCCGCCAGAATCGGATGCATGACAAGCGTACCATCCGTTGCATCAATCCAGATATAACCGCCCTGATCGTCATTATAGCGAATGGCACGGACTGCTTCCTTCGCATAAGACTGCGCCTGTTCTTCTGTATAGGTTCCATTTTTTTCTTCATCATAATAATGCTGCACGATAGAAAGTGCCGTCTGAACCTCCGCTTTTACATTCCGGTCAAGCACGTCATTATAACGGATCTCTTCTATCATTGTGTTTACTTCCTTAAAAATCGCTGTCGTCGTTCCAACCAGAAGCAAGCATGCAAAAACCACAATTGCTGTAAAACTTACTGCAAGCTTCACTGCCAATGATTCTGTTATCTTTCGTCTCATTTTTTGGCCTCCTTTTTTAAACCAGTTTCACAGTGCTCCAATTGCCATACCACCACTCATACCAAAACACACATCAACCAGCGACCCGTTTGTCAGCGAACATTCTCTTTTTTCCTACATCACTTCATATCTGACCGGAAGGCTTCACGGATACTCCATAATAATCAGCCAGCGCCATAAATTCTCTCCGGAAAGCTTTCAGAAGCTCCGCATCTGTAAGATTTAGGTGATCGGTATTTGCAAGAATCGCCAGCCCATAGGAATAATATGTCATATCCTGATGAAGCTTCTGTGCAATCTCCCTGCTGTACCCATATTCTTCTACGATTACATCAATAATCTCCGGCAGAAGGACATCATTCTGATATGGACCAAGCTGCTTCCCGCTCAGATAAAGCCACCGGAACATCTGCTTTTCCCCTGCTGCAAATTTTACAAATCCCATACCATAACTGCTGTATCGGCTATAATGACTGTTCACACTGTTCTCATCACCATGAATCCGCAGTGAATCCCGCACATGCTGCGTGTGCATACGGATAGCCTGTCTGGTCAGCTCCGTTTTTAACTCTTTCATATTGTGAAAAGACAGATAGATCGGCTGTGTCGAACACCCTAACTTCTTTGCCACACTGCGGGCATTGACCGCTTCATATCCACCTTCCCGTAATACTTCTACTGCTGCACCAATAATTGCTTCTTTTGTTATTTTTTTGTTGCTGGCACTTTCTTTTCTCCAAAGATAACATTATGTTTTCTTAACACTTATGTCAAGAGAAACATAAAAAAAGACCAGTTACCCTTTCGGATAATTGGTCTTTTTCTTAAAATCCTGTGTTAAATCACAATTCACTTATTCGCTGCGATTAAGTAAAACTTATTCGCATACGTACGGCATCAATGCCACGTGACGTGCTCTCTTGATCGCTACAGTGAGCGCTCTCTGATGCTTTGCACAGTTGCCTGTGATACGGCGAGGAAGGATCTTTCCTCTCTCAGAGATGTATCTCTTTAACTTGTTGGTATCCTTGTAATCGATCACATTGTCCTTACCACAGAATACACAAACTTTTTTTCTTCTATGCATCGGGCGTCTCTTCATTGGAGCGCCTTCTTTGTCTGCTGCCTTATTGAAAGCCATGATAATTACCTCCTGTTATTATCGTCCATTAGTTAAATGGTAACTCTTCATCAATTCCGTCCGGAATATTCATGAAGCCATCACCCGCTGCACTGCTCGGTGACGGTCTGTCGGAAGGGGTAAAACCGGAATTATCTCCGCCGCCGGAAGCATTCTTGCTCTCTGCGAACTCTACATTCTCAGCAACAACGTCCGTCGTGTATACACGCTGTCCGTCCTTGTTGGTGTAGCTTCCGGTCTGAATACGTCCCTCCAGAACGAATTTAGTTCCCTTACGTCCGAATCTCTCCAGAAACTCTGCAGTTCTGCCAAATGCAACGCAGTTGATAAAATCTGCTGTCTGCTCGTCCCCGTCACGACGGAAACGGCGGTCTACCGCAAGCGAAAATCTTGCGATGGCGGTGGAGTTCTCACCCTGTGAGTAACGCACCTCTGCATCTCTGGTCAATCTTCCCATAAGAATCACTTTGTTCATATACGATTCCTCTCTTCCCTCAAACAAACGTTATCAGATCAAAGAATCTCTTATTTCTCGTCTTTTCTCACAACTAAGAAACGAAGTACGTTGTCCATGATACGAACATCCTGCTCAACTTCTGCTGGAACAGTCGGCTCTGCATCGAACTGAATGAAGTAGTAATAAGCTTCGCTCATCTTCTGAACTTCGTAAGCTAACTTCTTCTTACCCCAGTCCTCTACTTCTGTTACAGTACCGCCGGCACGAGTGATGTACTCTTTTGCCTTCTCTACTGTAGCTGTTCTCGCATCGTCTTCGATCTTTGCACTGACAACGAGTGCTAACTCATACTTATTCATGCGAATTTCCTCCTTTTGGTCTCTGGCCCACGTTTTCATTACATGAGCAAGGAATAATTATTATATCACGAGCATCTACTATAACACGTTTCCCCTGTAATTACAAGTGCTTTCTTGAAAAAAGCGCAAAAAACTGCGCAGCGAGCCTATTCCGTCTCCCCCGCCTTGCGCAGCCCTTTGGTATTTTTCTCCACAAGCTTTCTCGCAATCATGATCTGATGCCCGCAGCCCGTACATTTCAGGCGGAAATCCGCGCCGACGCGCAGAATCTCCCACTCACTGCTGCCGCACGGATGCTGCTTTTTCAGCTTTACGATGTCTCCCACTTCATAATGGTACTGGTTCATGGTCTTCCTCACTTTCCTGATGTAGTGATAGTGTAGCATGTTTCGCTCCGCTGCGGTAGGAAAAATTTTCATTCACTTAGCGCCGTCTACACCTCAATCTGCCCGAACACATCGCCGAGTCCCGCCTGGATCAGCAGATCTGCCCTCGCGTCCATCGGCGTCGTCGATTTGTTGATTAACACCAGTTTGTTTCCCCGGTAATAATCAATCAGTCCGGCTGCAGGATAGACTGCCAGCGAAGTTCCTCCGATAATCAGCAGATCTGCATGACTGATGTAGAACACGGCGTCTTCCAGGGTCTGTTGATCCAGTCCCTCCTCATAGAGCACCACATCCGGCTTGATCGTGCCGCCGCACGCATCACAAAGCGGTACTTTTCCCGGGTAATCCCTCACGTATTCCGCGTCAAATCCCTTGCCACACTTTCTGCAATAATTCCGGTGCACACTCCCGTGCAGTTCCAGCACACGCTTACTTCCTGCCAGCTGGTGCAGACCGTCAATATTCTGCGTCACGACGGCTTTTACCTTTCCAGCCGCCTCAAGCTCCGCCAGCTTTTTGTGCGTGATGTTCGGCTCTGCGGTAAGGCAGAGCATTTTATCCCGGTAAAAACGGTAAAACTCCTCCGGGTATTTTATATAGAAGGAATGGCTTAAAATCGTCTCCGGCGGATAGTCATATTTCTGATTATAAAGACCATCCACACTGCGGAAATCCGGGATTCCGCTCTCCGTAGATACACCGGCTCCCCCGAAGAACACAATATTGTCCGACTCCTTCACCATCTGCAAAAATTGTTCGATATTCGTCATTGACTGGCGCCTCCCATTCCACTGCGATTTTCTCTATCATACACCAACCGCACGCCAAAATCTATCGGTATTCCGTCCGCCAGAGTTCCAAACCGTTTTCTAAAACGCAGACAGCAGATACAGCAGAACCCAGATCTTTTTGATAAAGCAAAAAAACAGCAGTCATGGGACTGCTGCCTAAAGAGTTGCGGGAATAGGATTTGAACCTATGACCTTCGGGTTATGAGCCCGACGAGCTTCCAGACTGCTCCATCCCGCGCTATATGCAACCACCATTGCTTCCTGTATCACAATGTCTGTTGCTTGTTAACATAATGTATTATAACTCTTTCGTACCCACTTGTCAAATCCGCTTCCGCACCCTGCTTTTTCCTGCCTTACTCTATCATTATATGCAGAGCTGACATCCTATAGAACCGATTTTTTCATTTTTCTGTTTTCACAGACATTTTTGCAGAAAAAATCCTTCCCGGGCGCAGCCACAGCCGACCGATACTCACATATATCCCGCCAGAATAATGCTTGCGACGGTCCCCGCAATGGTTGCGATCAGCGCGCCCACCAACGTGTAACGGCTTTTTTTGATCCCCGCCGCCATAAAATAGACCGACATCGTATAAAAGATCGTCTCCGTGCTGCTCATCATGATGGATGCCATCTTTCCCAGCATGGAATCCGCGCCGTACTCCTTGTAAATATCTAATAGCAGTCCGGTTGCCGCAGAGGACGAAAACATTTTAACCACCGTGACCGGTATCAGCTCCGGCGGAAAACCAAGCCAGCCGATCCCCCGTCCCAGCAGCCCGGAAAAGCACTCCAGAAAACCGGAAGCCCGCAGGATCCCGACCGCCACCATAAGCCCGATCAGTGTGGGCATGATTCCGATGACCGTCTGAAAGCCGTCCTTTGCCCCGTCTATGAACTCCTCATAGATATTCTGTCTGTTCAGAATTCCATAACCGACAATACCGAAAATGAGAAGCGGTATCATTATGTCCGATAGAAAAATCATTACGCCCATGATACATCCAGAATCTTCCGTTATTCTACTATATGGAATCCGAACGGTAAATATTCATATTCACGAACTTTCGGGCTGCGGCATGTCATGCTGCTCTTCCTCATCGTGATTCGTCAGCTTCTCATACTGATCCTGCGACATGGGGCGGCCAAAATAATAACCCTGAATATAGTCGCATCCGAGGTCATTTAAAAAATCCACCTGATGCTTTTCCTCCACACCTTCCGCAATCACCATCATGTCCAGAGATTCCGCCATCCGGATGACCGCCTCGATGATCTTTGCACCCTTTTCCGCGGTATTCCCCTTAGAGAAGAACTTCATGTCGATCTTTAACACATCAAGATCCACGTCCTTTAAAATGTTTAAGGAGGAGTAACCGCTCCCAAAGTCATCCATCAGAATCGTAAATCCGGCGTCATGCAGATAATTCACCGCTCTCTGGATCAATTCCGCATCCTCGGAAAAGACGCTCTCCGTCAGTTCCAGGTTCAGATAATGCGGAGGAATATGATAGCGGTGGATGAGGTCAATCAGGGAATCCATAAAATCCGGGTTATAGAGGTTGACTCTGGATACGTTGACCGAAATTGGCGCCGGATTCCTTCCCTGGGAAAGCTCACTGTCTATGAACTGGCAGACTTTCTCCCACACGTAATAGTCCAACTTCGTGATAAAGCCGTTGCGCTCAAAGATCGGTATAAATTCGTTCGGAAGCACGATCTCACCGCTCGGCTTCTTCCAGCGCACCAGTGCCTCCGCTCCGTACGGAGCCATCTTTTTCAGCTGGTACTTCGGCTGGAAATAGACGATAAACTGCTGCTCTGCCAGCGCGGCATCCATCTCGTCAATGATATGCTGTTCGCGGAGCACTTTCTGTCCGATCTCCTCCGTATATAAAACATCGTGAACCATGTACTGACCCTTGCACTGTGCCGCCGCAATCTCAGCGTTGTCGTGCATCGCCGCCACTTCCATATCCGGATCGTCCACCAGATAAATGCCCGCGCAGGTCTCCAGATAATAATGTACGGAATGTTTCCGGATCTCTGCCCGGATTCCTTCCAGTATGTGATAGATCGCCGCACCATCTTCGTAGGGGACACACATTCCGAACACATCGCCGCCAAGGCGTCCGTATGTGCCTCTGCCGTAGGCTGTCATGACCTTGCGGATGGCTCCCGCCACAAAATGGATCAGCCGGTCTCCCTCTTTGGAGCCGTAGAGGGTATTGATAATCCGGAAACGGTCAATGTCAAAATGGATAAAAGCAAAATTCGCTCCCGCGCGCTGGTCTAAAAGTTCGCGGGTCGCCTGGTAGAACTTCTGCTGTCCGTAAATACCGGTAAGAAAATCATATTCCAGAAACCGCACCTTGCTTTTCTCGATGGCGTTTCCTGCGCGCAGTCTCATGATCCCGGGGCTGGAATTCTTCAGAACAAAATCCCATGCACCGAGCTCCAGACTCTTCTGCTCTCTCTCCGGGTCGTCTTCTGTCGTACACACCACAACCGGAAGATAGCTGTACTCCTTCCGCTTCCGATACATCTCCAAAAATTCATAACCGTCCATCACAGGCATCATCAGATCCAGCATAATCAGCGAAATCTGCGCTCTTTTTCTGGAAAGAATCTCCAACGCCTGCTTTCCGTTACATGCTTCTAGGATGTCGTAATCCGATCTCAAAACATCCGCCACTGCCATCCGGTCCTGCTGACAGTCATCTACGATCAGTACATATTTTCTTCTACCCATACAAGCCCCCGTACCTTGAAACACGATCTGCGTTTCTCCTATGTACTATTATAGTTTTTTCGTTTCCTTTCAGCAACGTTTTTTTAACTTACAAAAGATAATTGCCGCCGCGGTACTACATATAGTCGCAATAAGTCCCGGACCCACTACTGCTGCGGGATTGACGCTCCCGTACTGGCTCCGGTACGCGATGATATTGACCGGAATCAGCTGCAGGGACGAGATGTTGACGATCAGAAACGTGCACATCTCATCCGTGGCAATATCCGGTCCGCGTTTCCGCGAGGTTCCTTTTTGTCCGCAGAGTTCCAGGTTACGCTCCTGCAATGCCTCCATCGCTTTTAATCCCGCCGGCGTTGCCGCCCAGCCAAGTCCGAAGACATTTGCAATCATATTCGTCGCAATGTATTCGTTGGCGGGGTGCTCCTGCGGGAGATCCGGAAACAGGAAATGCAGCACCGGGCGCATTCTCCGTGAAAGTCCCTCAATGATCCCCGCCTTTTCCGCAATCCGCATCAGTCCCACCCAGAAAGACATCACTCCCATCATGGTAATACAAAGCGTAACCGCCTCTTTTGCCGAATCGAGCGCCGCCGTCGTAATCTGCGGCAGGGTTCCGTGGAACGCCCCGTAGATGATGCCCGTCAGAATCATAAATGCCCAGAGATAATTCATATCCCCTCACCCGTTTTTATCGTTTCTCCATATATATGCATCCCGGAATAAATCTTGACAGCACCCCCTTGATGCGCAAAAGCAGCGCAGAACTTTTGAATAATTGCACATTTTCCCACATAGAATATGTTAATTTTCCGACACAGGAGTTTTCTCCTCTGCCGCGTTTCCGAGGTGTTTGTTTGCATTCTTCGTTTATCCACACATTTTCCAGGCAATTCGTCCTTTTTCCACTGATGACGTCCGTTTTTCTGCTCAACGGATGCTCCCGCTTCTCCATGCAGACGGATTTCGTCGCCGGTTCCACGTCCTCTTTCGATACGTTTCTTGATGATTTTTTCCGGGCGGAGGTCTCCTCCAACACGATCAATCTTCATTTTTCACTGTCCCATCCGGAAAACTACGGCATTACAGAGACTCCGATCACGCTCGGCAGTCTCTCGGAAGAAGCACTTGCCGCATCCCGGGCATCTCTGGAGAACACGCTCGCGGCTCTGGCAAAATACGACCGCGATGCCCTTCCGCCCTCCGGTCAGCTCACCTATGACGTCTTGCAGGATTACCTTAAGACGGAGCTCTCCGCATCCGATCTGACTCTCTACGACGAGCCGCTGCGCCCTACGACCGGCATTCAATCGCAGCTTCCCGTACTATATGAGGAATACCGTTTCCGGCAGCCAGCCGACGTGGAGGACTATCTCGCGCTCCTCGCCCTGACCGGCGATTATTTCGACCAGATCATCCGCTTCGAGCAGCAGAAAGCACAGGCCGGACTTTTTATGTCCGACTATGCCTGCAACACACTGATTTCACAGTGCAACGCCTTCACAGCAGACCCGGATCAACACTATCTCATCCAGACCTTCGATCACAAAATCGATGCCATGTCAGAATTGATGGAGGAACAAAAGACACTCTACAAGGAAAAGAATGCCGCTCTGGTTCGGGAACACGTGCTTCCCGCCTACACCCATCTTGCCGCGGCGCTCACAGAACTTCTCGGCAGCGGCAAAAACGATATGGGGCTCTGTTACTTTGCAGACGGAAAAGATTACTACCGCTACTTGGTCTGCCACAACACCGGGAGCGCTTCCGATCTTCCGGCGCTGCAGGACCGAATCTTAGAAAAACGGCAAAGCGACCTGCAGCAGGCGGCAGCACTCCTCTCCGAAAACCCGCAGTTAAAAGCATCCCAGACGACCGTCCGGCTTCCTGCCGCCGATCCCATTGCAACGCTAAACGGGCTGCAGGAGGCGATGCGCGCAAATTTTCCTGCACCACCCGAGACCACATTTACTGTAAGTTCTATTGACGAGTGCATGGAAGACTATATGGCGCCTGCGTTTTACATCACCTCGCCCATTGACGATTATGCGCAGAACTCCATATTTATCAATGCCTCCACCGACACCTCCTCCCTGCGGTATTTCACAACGCTGGCGCACGAGGGCTTCCCCGGCCACCTTTATCAGACGGTGATGTCCTATGAAGCCGGACTGCATCCCGTGCGGTTTCTGCTGAATTATCCGGGCTATGTCGAGGGCTGGGCGACCTATGTGGAGATGATCTCGTACCATTATGCCGGGCTGGATGATGACCTCGCCTCGCTGCTCTCCCTGAATCAGTCCGCCCTCCTAAGTCTCTATGCCTCAACGGATCTGGGAATCCACTACGACGGCTGGAGCTTTTCCGACACAACCGCTTTCTGGAAAGACTTCGGCATCACGGATCAGACCGCACTGCGCGAAATCTATGAGCTGATCGTGGAAGAACCCGCCCATTATCTGAAATATTATGTGGGATATCTGGAATTTGTGGATTTAAAAGAAAAGGCACAGGAAACCTACGGAAGCGCCTACAGCGATATCGCTTTTCATAAGGCTCTGCTCTCCATCGGTCCTGCACCTTTTTCGATCATTGAAACGTATCTGGATGATTATTATCTGCCGGATGCGGCTCCCAGATAGCCCGGCCGGGCATACCCTGACAGGGGCGTTTATTTCGCACGGAATATTGTGCGGAAAATCAGGCGCACCAGTGGTCCTGCAAAAAAGATCTGCCAGCAGAGCGCCATCGGGAAATTAAGAACGGTCGTCTGGAACCATACCGCAATAATCTCGCTGCCCGGATTTTTGAATAAGAGGGTCGCCACAAGGCTCATCATCGGGCACATGAGGCAGACAATCATACTGGAAATCGCGAGCAGGATAAAGATCGGCTTATCGTCCGGTGTGACAAGGCGGAAGGCAAGCATCTTTGCGAGACGTTCCACAACGAACATTTCCAGCACAAATGCTACCGGCCACATGATAATCAACTCGTGAAATGCGAGCAGGAAGACCTCGTTCGTCATTCCGCCGCGGTTGAGCGCGATGTTGTAGCAGATCATGGCGTAGACCATGGCAAACGCCATGAGAAGTGTGAAGATAACATTTTGAAATTTGGTTTTTGGCATAAGTAATTCTCCTTTTCTCTGCAAAATACATACGTGTTGTTCGTTCATCAGGCGAGCTTATGCGTCACATGTATCGTTTCCAATTAAACCAAAATGTTTTTGCGAATTGTAATATGATATTGGTAAAAAACGCTGCAACACGGTCATTCCCGTTTGCAGCGTTTTCTAATATAACACAGTATTTTCGTTTATGTAAGTATTTTTTTTAAGACAACAGCGCCTGATAGACATCTCGTCTGCTGATGCCGCGATCCTTTGCCACCAGCTTCATCGCTTCCTTCCGGCCGATCCCCTGCTTCTCATAGACTTCCATATGCTCCTCGAGAGACAGGTTCTCCCAGTTCTTCTGCTCTTCCTGCTTCAATTCCTCAAATGTCTTTCCGGCGATTACCAGGACATACTCTCCGCGGGGTTCATTGTCTTTATAATATTGAAGAATCTCAGAAAATGTCGTCAATGTCTTTTCTTCATACCGCTTTGTCAGTTCCCTGCACACGGTTAATTTCCGTTCCCCGAGCGTCTCATACAGTTCTTCCAGTGTGCGGATCAGATGGTGCGGCGCCTCGTAGATGATGATTGTGCGCGTCTCGTTGACCAGCTGCGAGAGCACTGCTGCCCGCTCTTTTTTCTCCCTCGGCAGAAATGCCTCAAACGCAAACCGCCTGGTCGGCTGCCCCGACATCGTGAGTGCGGTGATACATGCCGCCGGTCCCGGCAGAGATGTCACCTCAATGCCTTCCTCATAGCAGATACGCACGAGATCTTCCCCCGGATCCGAGATACCCGGCGTTCCCGCATCCGTTATCAGTGCAATGTCGAGTCCCTCCCGCATCTTATCCACCAGCTGATACGCTTTCTCAATCTTATTGTACTCGTGATAGCTCGTCATCGGCGTCCGGATCTCAAAATGATTCAGCAGCTTAATGGAATTCCTGGTATCCTCCGCCGCAATCAGATCGACTTCCTTTAAGGTTCTCACCACCCGGTACGTGATGTCCTCCAGATTTCCGATCGGAGTGGCACACAAATATAACTTTCCCGCCATAACTTTTCCTTTCGTCGTGCACGTGCATAAAGCGTGCACATCCTGTATACTTCCCGCGTGCAATCCCTGCCGGCTAACCGGCAGTCTTCTCCTCTGCCTTCCCCACTCCCACAAGCTTCGGTGCGGCAAAATACAGCACAATTCCTCCGATCACCGCGCCGATGGAGATCAGCTGCGATGTGGACAGTACGCCTACACTTCCTCTGTAGTCGTTGCGCAGGAACTCCACGGCGAATCTTCCGATTCCGTACAGCACAAGATAAGCCGCCGCAACGCGTCCGGTCTTCGGTTTCTTCGATGCAAACCATAATAACAGCGCGCAGATGATAAAATCTCCCGCCGCTGAGATCAGCTGCGTCGGTATCAGCTTCACACCGTTCGGTGCGAACGAGGAGTTATGAAACGTGATTCCGTACCACGCATCCGTCTCCCTGCCGTAGCAGCAGCCCGCAAAAAAGCAGCCAAAGCGGCCGAAGCCTTGTGCAAACGAAACCGCCGGCATCACCAGATCAAAATACGGCATAAACGCCTGCTTTTTCGTGCGGCAGTAGATATAACTTGCCAGAATTCCTCCGATGATTCCTCCGTAGACCACATAGCCGTTCTTGAAATCCCAGAGGATAGACGGATCCTTCATGATCTCCGGAATCTCTACAATATAATATAAAATCCTGGTTCCGAGCATTCCGCCGATGATGGCGCAGAAGAAAATGCCCCAGATGATATCCTCATCATAGCCTCTTTTTTTGCCCCGGCGCAGCGTCATCAGCAATGCCGCCAGAAAACCCGCTGCAATCATCACTCCATACATATGAATGGTAATCGGTCCTATCGCAATATCATTAAACATATTCTTTTCCTTTCTGCCACAGCGTCCTGTCCGCTGCTTTCTGTGCTGTCACACCGGTCGTTCGTTAATATCCGTAGATATCATAGATTTCATCCGTGTATACACCCTGTTCCTTATAAACGATCAGGGGTTTTTCCACGGTCAGTCTCGATCTGCCGCCGCGGCATCCCTCCAGCAGAACCATGTTCGGCTCCTTGTCCACGTACGGATAGACCAGCTGCATCCGCTTGGGTTCAATGCCGTAAGCAACCATTTTGCTCATAATCTCCGCAAGCCGGAACGGACGGTGTACCATGTAAAATCTCCCGCCCGGCACAAGCAGCTTCGCCGACTCCCGCAGAATGTCGTCCAGAGTACACAGAACCTCATGACGTGCGATCGCTTTAGCCTCCGAGCCGGAACTGATTCCGTGCTGTCCGATCATATACGGCGGATTGGTGGTGACAATATCAAAAGAAGATGCCCCGAATATTCCCGAGGCATCTTTGATATCGCCTGTCACAACCCGGATCTTTTCTTCCAGGTGATTATATAATACGCTTCTTCTCGCCATATCCGCGCTCTCTTCCTGAATCTCCAGCGCGGTAAAATCTTCTGCCTCCGTCTTTGCCTCCATTAAGATCGGGATAATCCCGGTGCCCGTCCCCAGATCAAGCACACGCTCTCCCCGTCTGGCACGCGCGAATCCCGACAACAGCACGGCATCCATACCGAAACAGAATCTCGCCGGATCCTGAATAATATAGTAGCCGTTCCGGTGCAGTTCATCCAGACGCTCGTTTTCATGGACAAGATTATTTGGTGTCATCAATCTTGGATTTTCCTCCCTTATCCTCAAGCGCGGACAATTCCTTCAGCTCCTTTGCAGAAAGCTTTATATTTTCCTTTCTGCGGCGCGGACGGAACTTCAGCTCGTCCACCGGATATTCCCGGAGTTCTTTTTCATCGTCCACCTCTACCAGTACCTTCACCATCTGGCGGAGCACATTGACCGAAGACACTTCTCCTTTCAGTCCGTCCACCGTCGTCACGCGGTCGCCGATACCCGGAAGTCTGCTGTTGAGATACTCGTAGGTCTCTTCCTCATTCTTCAGGCAGCACATCAGTCTTCCGCACACACCCGAAATCTTGGTCGGATTCAAAGAAAGATTCTGCTCTTTTGCCATCTTGATGGAAACCGGCGCAAATTCCGAGAGATAGGTGTTGCAGCACAGCGCACGTCCGCAGATACCGATTCCGCCCATGATCTTTGTCTCATCGCGCACACCGATCTGGCGAAGCTCGATTCTGGTGCGGAATACCGCTGCGAGGTCTTTTACCAGCTCACGGAAATCGATTCTTCCGTCCGCCGTGAAGTAAAACAACAGCTTATTATTGTCAAACGTGTATTCCGCCTCGACAAGCTTCATATCGAGCTTGTGCTTGGCAATCTTCTCGAGACAGATGCGGAAGGCATCCTTCTCTTTTTCCCGGTTCTTCGCAACCGTCTTCTCGTCCGCCTCCGTCGCAATGCGGATGACCGGCTTCAACGGCTGGATGACTTCCTCCTCCGAAACCCCTTTCGGCTCCGTCATGACCGTTCCCATCTCGACACCGCGGGCGGTCTCCACGATTACGTGCATTCCCGCATGGATGTCCAGCTTGCCCGGTTCAAAATAATATATCTTGCCCGCACTCCGAAAGCGGACTCCTACTACTTTTACCATATTTCTAGTTCTCCTTTATTGTCAGCAACAGCAGTTCCATTGTAAGGTCAAAGTTGACGTTGGCATTCAGCCGGATCTGTGCTTTGCGCAGCGCCTCCAAGATCGTCTCGATGCCGCTATAAGAACTCTTCTCTGCCTGCCGCTTGATGTCGTACACTTCATCCTTGAAGATCAGACCGTTCACGTCGCCGGTTGCCTTAAACAGCAGCACGTCCCGATACCATACCATCATCA
>ERZ857629.878-NODE-878-length-37711-cov-39.385357_pt1 | contig 37711 bp, 30 predicted proteins | sample MGYA00519700_ERZ857629 | MGnify/ENA primary metagenome ERZ857629 (study PRJEB31778, sample SAMEA3449351) | human gut metagenome | biome: human gut; feature: human-associated habitat; material: faeces | place: United Kingdom | collected 2010/2012 ... | reverse complement strand
ACGAACCAGTAGTCGTAGAGCTGCCGCGCCATCGCCTCTAAATTGCGATTTATTTCACGATTGAGCGCAATTTTTGCCTCTATCTTTGAATACAGACTACAGATTGGTTCAAATGAGTGCGGACACATAATATTGAAATCCTTAAGATAGCCAATCGTTATATTGTTGATGCTTGTACCTTTCGCTTGCGCCTTGATATATCGTGCGAAATAGTCACTTGTAAGGGCTATGGATATAAGCATTGCGTATTCAGGTCGTTTTGGACGGACAATGCGTATAAAAGCTCCTATTTGTGTATTTGGCAAATCAGAAAAACATGTAGCCGCTTTCCCTAAAACCTCAACACTCCCCGTAGAAGCGACCAAAATTGTATCTCCAACTTGTATTTGGTTCTCGCCATTGGAGTACTCTAATGGCAGAAATACATCGTCACTTTTTGTGACAATGGCTTTGTTTTGAATATTGCCTCCGCGTAAAATTCGAATGCCGTTATCACATATATCTGCAGGGTTATATGCGACACCTCCAATAATATATGCTATATATCCCAATTTGTACTTCGCCAAGTTTTCCATTTATACCATTCTTATTTTTTGCGCATTATCCAGTCTTCTGTGGCAATAAGAAATGATGCCTAAGATTTCCAACGCATCTTGTTCGTCGATTTTCCAGTTTATTTTCGGCTCATGCGCCTCTGTATTCCGAAACATACCGCATAGCCCCTTCAAAAGATTGGCAAACCCCTTGTGCTCGTCTTTCTCGGAATTGCTTTGAAAACCATTTATTATCAAAATCGGATTAGAACTAAAAACGTATTCAATCAGTTTATTACCGTCGTCTTGACAGCCGGACAGCTCTCTAATGCGATTGAATAATCCTTTGTTTGCCTCAAAAACCGCATGAAAATAATTGTTTTGCAGCAGTTCTGCTTTACAATACTTAACCAATTCCTTGTGCCCATTACGCTTTTCAATCTCTTGCTTTAGGTTGGACGCCTTTATTTCAACATCAGCGATTACCGTGGCTTTTGAAACCTTTGAGAATTTGCCATTTTCGCCATAGTGCAATCCGCAAAAGGCAAGTTGTTGGTTTACCTTTGCTCTTAATTGCTCAAAGCGTTCTTTGTCATTCACATATCTTTCTGGAGCAAGACTTTTCAAAATAAATGACAGAATATTATTCGAGCATTTGTTATCGTTATGAGACTTGACAAAGGCATTGTATAAGCGGATCCGTTTAGTGTTTGCACTGTCTATGTCTTCAATATTGGACAACTGAAGGTATTTATGAATTTCAGAGCCAGTAAAACCATCGGCAGTGTCGCCTAAAACATTTGCGATGCCTTCAATAACATTTCGTGTCAATATGATGTGTCCCATTGTATTAGCTGTTGAATTTAAGAGTGTCGAGTTGGTCGAGGATTTCGGTTTCGAGGCGGTGGCTCTCGGCAAACATTTCGGTGAGCTTGGAGCGGTAATCAGCCATACGGCGATTGAACTCGTCTTCGGTAATATCAACATATTCAATCTTGATGTCGAAATATTGACCGGCCGACAATGAGTAGTTTTTCTCTTTAATTTCATCATAACCGACCACCACCGAGAAGTTATCAACGGCTTCAGCGTTGCGGAAAGTGGAAATGATTTTCTCCACGTCATCATCGTGGAGTACGGTTTTTTGGTTGCCATCAACCTTGACTTTTTCGCCAAGTTTCGACGCGTCTACAAGTACCACCTTATCGCGCGTCTTCGACTTATCAAAAAACAGCACTGATACATTTGTGCCGGTGTTGGCAAACGCATTTGACGGCATCGACACCACGCCATACACTATACGATTATTCACAATGTGTTTCAGTATTTTATTTTCAATACCCGACTTGGCGGTAATAAATCCGGTTGGTATTACGATTGCACCTTTACCCGTATCTTTGAGCGAATTCACCACGTGCTGAATGAAGCAGGTATATATGGCCATACTGTCTTTTTTCTTCGCAGGAACATTGGGTACTCCTGCCCAGAACCTGGCAGGCTGAGCGGCAATCTTTTCGCGTGTGTCAGAAAAGTCCATTTTGAATGGTGGATTAGAAACCACGTAGTCGAACTGTCGCAGTGCCGTGCCGCTGTCGTTTTTGTGGTATGGGGCTATGAGCGTATCACCTTGGATAGCATGGTCGAGCGAAGTAATAAGGCCGTTAAGCAATAGATTAAGTTTAAGCATCTTATTGCTTCGTTGCGATATGTCTTGTGCAAAGATAGTGCATTTGCTATTGCCTATCTGATGGGCTAATGCCATCAAGAGCGTACCGGTACCTGCCGAGGGATCATACACCTCAATATTATGCAAGTCTTCATCATCACCGACAAGCAGTCGCGCCATAATGGTGGCAATAGCGTGAGGAGTATAATATTCGGCATATTTGCCACCACCAGCCGTGTTGTAATCCTTGATAAGATACTCAAATATGGTGGCGAAAAAGTCATAACCTCCGGCAAACGCACGCTCAAACGAAAAATTCACGAGTTTGTCTACCAGAGCGCGAGCGAAAGCCGAGCGTTGGTCGGAGTCGGTAACGTAAGGTGTCAGCCTCTCAAACAGTGGAATTTTGGTGTTCTGCGTAGTTTGAGTACAGAAAATGTCGAGATTTTGCTCCGCAATATCTGTCATTGTAGCATCGAATATGGTGTCGAAATCGCCTCGGCTTGACTGATTCCACAAAACAGATAGCAAGTGCTGAGGTTGTAGCTTGAGCGACTCGGGTGGCAGAGCAATCATCAACATCTGACGCTCTTGGTCAGACAGCGCGATATAGGCATCCTCCCATTTATCCGCTTCGCGGATCTTGTCGGCATAGCGACTTTTTGCACGTTTCAGTTCGTAACCGAACTTGTCATTCAAGAACTTATATAAGAATACTTGGGTGATAATTTTATATTCGTTACCGTCATTACCAAGTCCGTATGATTGGCACGTGGCTTTCAAATCGTCTATAAGACGGATTGTTTCTTCTTTTATATTCATATTACTATGCAGGGTACGTTGCGTTGTATTGATTGAGATATTGTCGAGCGATGCCGTTTTTTACAAAGTCGTAGTCATCCGGCGTTGCCGTATCGGAAACTTGTGGGAAATGATACAAGATATCATTGACTGTTGACAGTACCGTCTGTTCAAAATAAGCATCCTTTTTTAAGATATCATTACGGTCATATACCTTGGAGTCTACCTCATCTTTTATCATATTCAAAATGACACAAATCTCGCTGTCAGAGAATGTAAACAGTGGCTTCTTTTCGTGTGACTTACGGTCAGAGTTAACTTCTCTGATGCGTTTGTGTACACGGGCAAATTTAGCATCTCCATTATATTTCTTCAGTAGATTGTTATTTGTCTGCTGAATAGTTTTAAGTCTTGTGATAATGGAGTCTAAAGCTGCGGTTTCTTCATTGTATTTGGCGATGGAATCAATCACAAATCCATGTTCTTTGAAACGTTCGGTGAACGCCTGACGCAAGGTGATGAATTCAGGGTCGTCTTGGTCGATATTGGCGGTAAAAGCACGAATGGTATCACGCCACTTGTCTTTGAGCTCTCGTCCTCCGGCTATAATTTTGAGTTCTTCCTCGCCAATTTTTGAGAAAGTAAACTCAATATCTTGCATTGCCTCATTTATAAGTACCGTGGTTTGTTCATTACTGGAAAAAGCTTCCTTCTGATTGATGATAGTAATGTGATGTTGAACTTCCTTCAGCATTTCAGGAAGTCTTGTGAGTTCCATTTTCGCAAACTTTTCTTTCAATTCATCATCGCCAAACGTGCGCACAAGGTTGCCGCAATCTTTAGCGGCTTCAAGTGCTTTTCTCAAGTCGAGGAGTGTTTTCTTGTCTTGAATAGTGGAAACTTCGGAGCTGAAGTCTTCAACATTGTCGATGGTATATTCAAAGAGCGCATCTTGAATGCTGTGCATCATATCCAAAATTTCCTGCGGAGATTCAAGAACTTGAGTAAACGTATTCGTCGTATTGAGGCCTGTTTCTTCAGGATCATTGAATTTGTTCAATTCTTTAAGATATGCTTCATTTGTTTCATCAAAATTTCGCTTAATGTCAGCGAAGTCAATAACGTATCCATAGCGATTATCCTTATAAGGACGATTCACACGCGTAAGTGCCTGTAACAAATTGTGATCCTTTAGCTTTCGCCCAAAATATAAGCGTTTCAATCTGGGTGCATCAAATCCGGTTAAAAGCATATTATATACAATAAGCACATCCACAGTCATATTCTTCTTGAAATCCTTGACTATCTGCTTGCGAGTCTCCTTATCGTCGGTGTCATGAAGAATGAGTCTGGCCTTCAGCGATGTTGGGAAAGACGCTGTTTTATTCATTTCGGCCTGTACCTCGTCCCAATAAGCGGCAAGATTGCGTGCTTGTCCACTCGTTTCACAAATAACCATACCACCAAGAGTTTCATCGCCATGCAGCATACGAAAGCGAGACAAGTCGGAAATGACATAACGAATCAACTCTTTCACATAGCTTTCGTGTTCCACTATGGCGGCTTTCTTCACATCTTTCTTAAGCACAAGTTCTTCCAGCTTTGCCATAACTTGTGTGAGCTTCTCTTTGTATGAGGTTTCGATGTCTTCACGAATTATTTTTAGTGTATATCCATCAGCAATAGAACGATCGTAATAGTAGGTGTGGAAATAGCTGTTAAATACAGTAGCCGTAGCTCTTTCATCCTTTAATAGAGGGGTGCCTGTCAATGCTATTTTAATCGAGTTTGTATCAGCATCAAACAAATTGGCAAGGAAGCATCCGCCGGGACGGTATCCCCTATGTGCTTCATCAAGAATGAATACTCGTTGAAGATTGGTGGCATACCCGGGCAAGTCCACCTTTTCCCTGTCTTCGGCAAAACGCTGAATATTGACTACTGTAATTTCTTGTTTACCACTCGTGCCCTGTTGTGACTGTGAATTACGGAATTGCTCCATTAATTCTTTTTTTGAATTGGCTGTTGTCACAACCAAGCCGCGAGCCTCAAACTCTTGGGAAGCCTGTTCAAGTAAGTCCAGGCGATCAACGATAAAGTAGAATCTTGTTACTTTGTTTTGCCGGGCAAAATAGTCATTCAGAATATAAGTGAGGTGAAAAGCTAAAGCAGTCTTTCCGCTTCCCTGTGTATGCCACACCACACCGGACTTAGCACCATTGTCAAGATTGTCGCATATAGCCATCGAAGCAAACATTTGCTGATATCGCATAATGTGCTTTTGGTCGGTAACTTCGATTTTACCATCAACTTCTCGTTCCGACTTTACATAAGCTATGCCATAATGCAGAATAAAAAGAAGCCTTTCAGGCGAGCACATGGATGTTAATATTCTGTTTGTCGGCGTGTTGGTGCTTAGATTGGTTTGATATTCCGGAGTGGTGTGTATTACTTGACAGTTATAGTCTTTGAGTATTTGTTTTTCCACCTCTTTGTCAATAGACCTATATGGGAAATCCTTATTATATGGCGCGACATCGAGATTTGAGCGATTTTCTTCCCTAAAGCAATTGAATGGAGCAGATTGTCGTGCGGCGGTACAATAGAATGCCCCTTGCAGAGGTACAATGCCTCCCATTGTGTCATACTCCATGTTATTAGAGAAAATCATCAATTGGATGATGTTAATGAACGAGCGGAATTTCTTGTTGGGAAACCGCTGAAGGTTCATCCTTCGACTCTCAGCCACCATTCCACCGGTATTGTTAGGTTTCTTCACTTCGACAAAGCAAAGAGGAAGTCCATTTACAAATAGGGTAATATCGGGCCGAAATTCATCTTGTCCATTTTTGCAAGTAAACTCTGCAGTAAAATGGAATTCGTTGTTGTTTGGATTATCAAAATCGATTAATTTGGTAGGTGATATAGCCTTTAGACGTCGATAAAATGCGTGACCTAAATCATCATTTTTCAATTCTTGTCTAATCGATTGCAACGTTTGCAATCCTTCACCCAAGTGCGAAGGATTCAACTTGTCAAATTGCGAGCAAAAAATGTCCGTGAGTATATTTGTTTCCGGATCATATACTTTGCCGGCATCTTCTTCTGAAATCTTACCAAAATACTTATATCCTAATCTTGTCAAATGCACCATCGCTGGCATTTGAACGCGTGTCGCTTCATTAAATTTAATACTCATACACAATGCGAAAGCTCAGCTCTTTGTAGGGCTTGCAGGCCGGCCATGCCCTATTCTCTACAAAAAATTCAGTAGTTTAAGTTTATTGTTCGGTTAATCATATTTGTGGCCATTTGCAAGTCGTATCATATACAAAACAAAGGTACTAATTTTTGCGAATGTATCATACTCACCATAGCAAAAAAAGTTCCTACGAGCTGATAATATCATCTGCAGCAACATTGTTATTTTACAGATTAAACGAGTTGATGCACTTATATAAAACGGGAATGGGGTAGAGTGGGGCTATTGCGGATGTCGGGGGATATGGGTAACTTTGCCGGGAGAAAGCGAAATTTTGAGCAGAGATATAATTTTGAGCAGAGATATAATTTTGAGCAGAGATATAATCTTATGCAGAGATATAGTCTTGAGCAGAGATATAGTATAAAGCATTAAAATCTTAAGCGAAATAAAAGACGAATATGGGAAACCGGATGGTGACAGTGAAGTTCGTGGATTTCTGGCAGTCGTTTGATTGGCGGGACAACCGCTTTGTGCGGGCGCTGAGGTCGCAGCGGCAAGTGACGGTGCTGGAGCCGTCGTCGCCGGAGGTGCCGGATATTCTGTTCTACTCGCGCGGCCCGGGATGCGACCATCTGCGATATGATTGCCTGAAAGTGTATTTTACGGGCGAAAATGATTTTCCGGATTTCAACGAATGCGATTATGCCTTGTCGTTTTACGAGTGCGACTGCGGCGGTCGCAATTTGCGCTATCCGCTGTATATGCTCTACGAGTGCGATGAGGCGGCTTGCCCGCCGGTGTTGTCGGACGCCGAGGCCTTGGACCGCGGCTTTTGCTCGCTGGTGATGAGCAATGCCTCTAATTGCCACCCCCGGCGGCTCGAAATTGTCGATGCCATCGAGGCTTACCGACCATTGGCCTACGGCGGCGCTTTCCGCAATAATGTCGGCTCACGTGTGGAGGACAAGATTTCGTTTATCAGCGGCTACAAGTTCAATCTGGCGCTCGAGAACTCGGTCATGCCGGGCTACGTCACCGAGAAGCTGCTCGAACCGCTGGCCGCCGCCACCGTCCCTATATACTGGGGTGCGGATGCAGCGAAGCACGATTTCAATCCCGAATCGTTTGTGTGCGTCAACGATTATGCCACATTTGACAGTCTCGTGGCCGAGCTCAGGCGTTTGGACAACGACTCGGCGGCCTACCTGGCCATGCTTCGCGCACCTTCGCATACAGGCGATACTGTGGCGCGAATGGATACGCGCCTGGCCGAGTTTCTCAACGCTATCGCCGACCGTCCCGAGCGACGCATCTCCCCCTATGGCGAGATACACAACCTCCAACGACGCAACCGCGCTTTGGTGCCGCTGTGGCAAAGCCGCGTGGGGCGGGCGGCGGCGCGACTGCTCGGACACATTGCAAAATAGGACATTCGCATGTCAAAATAGGACAAAAACGGGGCTGAATGCACTTTTGATTTGGAATGATGCCCGGAGCGTACTATCTTTGCAAGTAGAGACCGAACGTATCTTTATACTACCGCAATAGTAATTTATTTAACCAAAAAGCATTGCTAATATGAGAAAAATTTTTGCGACCATCCTTTTATGCGCAGGCCTATCGGTAGCGCAAGCCGCACCCAACGTATTCAACCACCTCGGTATCGGTGCCGCTGTCGGTACCAACGGTTTATCCTTTGAGGTAGCCACTCCCATCACCGGCTTCGTCAATATGCGTGCCGGCGTGTCCTATATGCCCGGCTTCACCTTCCATGCCGATGCCGATTACACCTATAGCGTGGCGACAATCAACCGCACCGGCACGGTAAGCCTCAAGGGCGACCTCGGCCGCGTCCAAGGCCAAGTTATCTTCAACGTCTATCCGGCGCCCGTAGTACCCTTCTACGTGGCTGTAGGCGCATACTTCGGCGGTGGTACACTGCTTAAAATTTCCGGTCAAGCACCCGAGCTGGCAGCCTTAGCTTCCACAAGCGGCGGTGCTGTCATCGGCGGATACAAAATACCCGTAGATCCGCAGGGCAATATCTCCGGCGGCCTGAAGGTGAATAGCTTCCGCCCCTATATAGGCATCGGCTGGGGCCGTGCCATTCCCGGCAAATTGGTCAACTTCGCCCTTGACCTCGGTGTCCAATTTCAGGGCAAGCCCGAGTTGTACACCGATTACGGCGAAATCGATCCCGCTATAGTTGAGGACGACAACACCTTCAATAAGATTGCCGATGCGCTCAAGGTGTACCCCACGCTGACCTTCAAGCTCAATTTCCGCGCATTTTGACACACTTGCGACCAAGCGCCGCGCGTGCCTGATGATGCACGCCTCAGGCGCCCCGCACGACACCACGTCCCGGCAGACACGATGCCGGGACGTATTTTTTTTGCGAAAAATAATCGCAAAGGCCAAAGCATTTGGCCGTAACCGCTATTATTTGTAATTTTGCACACAAGGCGCAATGCGCCGTCACCTTTATGACATTTCATGCATGAGCATTATTACACCCCACAATAAGGCACAAGACAGCAGCCAAAAGCAAGACAACGACGCTTCGCTGAGCCGCGACGAACGCAATCGACGCATCGTCCGCCGCATGTGGATAGTCTTCGGCAGCCTTGCAGTCGCCGGCCTGCTGTTTTTCATTATGGTATACAACGGCATCATCGGGTATATGCCTCCCGTCGAGGAGCTCAAGAACCCCAAGGACCGCTTTGCCTCGGTATTATACACCGCCGACGGCGTCGAGATGGGCCGCTACTTCCGCAGCACCGGCAACCGTGTCTATGCCGACTACGATGAAATTTCGCAACACGTGGTGGACGCCCTGGTAGCCACCGAGGACGCTCGCTTCGAAGAACATTCCGGCATAGACTTCCGTGCCCTGTTCCGCGCCATAGTCAAGACCGTCATACTTCGCGACAAAAGCGCCGGCGGCGGATCGACCATCACCCAACAGTTGGCCAAACTGCTGTACACCCCGCCAAGTGACGGACTCTTCGAGCGCGCCATGCAGAAGCCTATCGAATGGATGATAGCCATCAAACTCGAGCGCTACTACTCCAAGGAAGAAATTGTCAAGATGTACCTCAACCAGTTTGACTTCCTGTACAATGCCGTGGGTATCAAATCGGCCGCTCAAGTATACTTCAATAAAGAGGCACGCAACCTCAACCTACAAGAATCCGCCCTGCTGGTGGGAATGGTCAAAAACCCGACATATTACAACCCCGTGCGCCATCCCGAGCGCGCCACCAAGCGACGCAACATCGTCTTCGAGCAAATGCAGAAAGCCGGGATAATCAGCGAAGCGCAGCGCGATTCGCTCAGCCGCCTGCCCCTGGGCCTTGACTTCCACCGCATGGATCACAACGACGGCATCGCGCCCTACTTCCGCGAAGAACTGCGCCGTATCCTTACCGCCAATAAGCCCGAACGCTCCAATTATCCCTCATGGGACCGGCAGCGTTTCGTGGACGACTCCATAGCGTGGGAAACCAACCCCCTGTACGGCTGGATAGCCAAGAACCCCAAAGCCGACGGCTCGTACTATGACATCTACGCCGACGGACTGCGCATCTACACAACCATAGACTCGCGCATGCAGCGCTATGCTGAAGAGGCCGTACACGAACATCTGTCCGACCTGCAACGTCGCTTCGACCGCGAAAAGCGTGGAATGCCCTACACATCCAATCCCAACGAGCTCAGCGCCGCAGGACGCGAAAAGCTCATACGCAATGCCATACGCCAAAGCGAGCGCTACCGCGTGGCCAAAGCCGCCGGCCTCTCCGATGACGAAATCACCAAACAGTTCGACACCCCGGTGGATATGACGTTATTCTCCTACAACGGCCCCGTCGAAAAGACCATGACCCCACGCGACTCGATATTGTACGTCAAGTCCTTCCTGCGCACAGGCTTCATGTCCATGGATCCGCGCAACGGACACGTCAAGGCCTACGTCGGCGGACCCGACTTCCGATTCTTCCAATACGACATGGTGTCCACGGGCCGCCGACAGATAGGCTCGACCATCAAGCCGTTCCTATACACCCTGGCCATGGAAAGCGGATTCTCGCCATGCAGCACATTCCTGAACGCACAACCCACCTATACCGATGCCGCCGGCAACGTCTGGTCGCCGCGCAACTCCGGACGTGCTCGAATAGGAGAAATGGTAGACCTGCGCTGGGCTCTGACCAACTCGAACAACTGGATTTCGGCACGACTAATCAACGAAGTAGGTCCGTCGCGACTGGTCAATCTGATGCACAACCTCGGTATTACCAACAAGTTACCCTCGGTGATGTCCCTGGCTCTGGGACCCTGCGAAGTTTCAGTGCGCGAGATGGTGGCCGCATATAGCGCCTTCGCCAATAAAGGCATGCGCGTAGACCCCATATACGTCACCGCCATCACGGACAACAACGGCAACGTTCTGGCCCAATTCTCACCCAACCAGACCGAGGTCATCAGCGAAACCGCATATTATCGCATACTGTCCATATTGCTCAACGTCGTCGACTCCGGCACCGGCAATCGCCTGCGCCGCGCTCCATATGCACTGACGGCGCAGATAGGCGGCAAAACCGGCACCACCAACTTCAATGCCGACGGCTGGTTCATGGGCTTCACGCCCGAGCTGGTGTCCGGCGTATGGGTCGGCGGTGACGAACGATACATACACTTCAATACCATGGCCGATGGCCAAGGCGCCGAAATGGCGCTGCCAATCTACGGCCGCTACATGCGCAAGGTCTACAATGACAAGACATTGCCGTACAGCCAAAGCACCGCCTTCGCCTTCCCGCCCGACATCAGCCTATGCGACGGATACGAAGGCCCCGAGGTTGAGGCCGAGGAAGCCACCGTCGGCGACGTCTTTGACTAAACGACATAATACCACGGCAAAGCGTAGGCGCATCGATAACTCGGAATCGATGCGCCTACGCTTTGTCGTGGCGAGTGGATTGACGCCTATATTGGCTTTTATAGTAATGTGTCGTAAAAGGCCTATTATAGCTATTACAACTGTAATGGCTATGCTATGACGCCTATATTGGCTATTTTACAGGCTTATGCGTGTCTGCGCTTGAAAGCCTCAAACCACGGACGCAAAAGCGGGCGCACAGCCGGAATCGTAGCGACAACGGGCACGATGGCAGCCACCCACGGCGAAACAAAATTTTTGAGCACAAGCGTAAGCACGGCGCAGACCGTCACCACGGCCAGCAACAGCCATAGACGGCGCGGCCATACAAGACGATAGCGGCGTACATACACCACATATGTAATGACCGTATATAACGCATACCATACTATGTACGACACGCCCAGACCATCGAAACGCCAAAGCGAGTAGCCCAAGACATTCAAAGCCAGCCCCAAGAATGCGCTGAGGCTTTCGGTGAGTATGTAGACCGCACCATCGCCCTTTGCCAAAATGACAAAAGCCATGCACCAGGACGTTGCGCGGAAAAACACGCCGATAATACCTATCGAAACCAGCGGCAGCATCTCCAGAAAACGCTCGGCGTACAATATACGCACCATCAACCCGTCAAGCACAATCATGCCCAATACAACCGGCACGAGGATGCGCAAAGCCAGTTCGCACTCATGAGCCACGAGCACCGAAGTGCGATGCCGCGAGTGCGTCACTGCCGACAGATGCGGATAGTACTCCACCCATGCCCCGGTAAGCACCACGCCTACATAGGTGTTGATAATCGTATATCCCGCCTGGTAAAGTCCGAGGTCGGCGGTGGACCCCGTATGGTTGAGCCATAGTACAAAGACGTAATTCATCAGCTGAGTCACCACGGCCGACAAGGTCATCAATGCACCCAGCTTGACAAATCCGCGTCCGCGGCGTATAATCTCGCGTGCGGCTAAGGCGCTGCGCGCCGTGCGCACACGGTAGAAATGAGCTGCCACGGCCATGCATATCGAGGCGGCAAGTATCACCGGGATGACCGAAGACTCGCGCAACCACCATATAAGAGCCACGGCAACCACGGTGGATGCCACTGCCGCTACCGCGCCGCTCTTGGCCAGTCGACGAAGACGTCCGAGCCCTTGCATCAAAGCGTTCTCTGCGCCGCCGTAAGAAGAGCACAACGCCACCGGAGACAGTATAGCCAAGGTCCACCACTTGTCCGAGGTGTCAAACATCCAATAGCTCAACAGCGGCGATAGCAACAATATCAGCGCCATGCCGCCGCAGCCGAGCCACAGACTCCATCGGCGCACCACCACAGCCGTGTCGCCGGCCGCATCCGTCCCTTCACGCGCAATGTCACGCACAGCGCTCTGGTCCATGGACATACGCGTGACTATCGAGACAAGGTCCAAAGTCGTATTGTACAGCATCAGCAGGCCAAGGCCTATAGGTCCCACAAGTACTGCAAAAAGCTTGTTGCGTACCAGCGAGCATACGATGTTCAGCACACGTATGCCCGAAAACAGGCTTATCGCCCCGAGTATCCGGCTTACCGAGCGACCCATTCCAAAGGATTAAGTTTGTGTGCGCCGCGCCGTACCTCGAAGTGCAGTCGGGTCACGTTCTCCACTTTGTCCGTAAATAGCGTGCCCAGGGCCTGCCCGGTGACCACTTGGTCTCCTTTTTTGACATTGAGCGTCCCGATGCCGCCGTATATGGTGAGATACTTGCCGTGGGTGATGATTATCACCATGTTCATCCCGGCCATGTAGCTGATGGAGCGTACCGTTCCGGCAAAGACGGCGCGGGCGCGCGTGCCGGGCGCGGTGTTCATCTCTATACCCGAGCTGTTGATGGTCAGACCTTCGTAGGTCTGCGTACCAAAGGTGGCGGTAATGGTATATTTGCCCGATACCGGAAACGGCATACGGCCTTTATTGGCTTCGAAACTACCTGTCAACTTGCGTGTTACCGCATCTGCCGTTGTTTCGGCCATTGGAGGTTCGGGGGCGGTCGGCTTGGACGGCTGTTCCTGCCCCCGGCGATTTTGTTGTTGCCGCTCGCGTTCGCGCTGTTGCCGCTGTCGCTCGCGCCGGCGTGCTTCCTCTTGCTCGCGGGCTATGCGGCGCTGTTCCTCGGCGACGATACGGTCCAATTCGCGGTCCAATTGCTGCATGCGGCGACGGCGCTGAGCCAGCACTTCCTGCAAGGACGATCCTTGACGACGTAAATCGTTGACCATCTGCTGCGACCGGTTTTGTTGCGTCACCAGGACATTGCGTGCTATGCTAAGTCGATTGATTGCGTCTGTCTGATGTGCCAGCATATTATTCAGGTCGTTGCGACGGCTGTCTAGCTGCGCTATAGCTTCGCGCAGTCGCGTGATTTTGGCCACGCGATGTCGATTGAGCTGCTTAAGGTAGCCTATGCGCCGTACTGCCATGTTGAAATCCTTGGAAGCAAAGACAAAAGCCAAATTATTGGCCTGACGGCGGCGTGCACGCTGCCGGCGCAGGGCGACAGCCACATCGGCACGCAGCGAATCGACAATCGCCTCCATGCCCTGTATCGAATCCTGCATAGATGCAATACCGCGATTGAGCGAGTCTACCGTGATTTGCAGCGATGATATGTGTCTGTTTTGGGTGAATATGCGCGAATTGAGATCGTTAAGCTGGTTGAGCCGATGTTGTGTCGCACGTTTATTGTCATCGATTTTACGCCGCGTTTCAGTGATTTCGCGTGCCGTATTTGTTCGCTCGCGTTTTATGTCCGAGGCTGTGCGCGGCTTGGATGCTGCGGCCGTGGTACGCGGCTTGGCTTTTCGTGTCTTCTTGGCATAGGCATCCGGTGCAAAGACGGTGCCGCCGATGGCACAGACTATGACGGTAATGGCTATGACGGCAAGATTTTTCATATCAGAGCGTTATGTTCTTGAAGATATGCTGGGCCTCGGCAATGGTGATATTACGATATCCCTTGCCGGGACGGCGGAAGCGCACCTGCGGAAAGGTATTGCACCGCGCCGATGAGGGCGACCACTCGATAGCGGCACGCACGTCCGTTTTCTTCATCGTGGCATCTATGCCGACACTTCGCGCCATGCGTTCCGACCCTGCGTTCTCATAATTGCTGTAGGTGACGCGTACAGGCAACGCCGAGGTTGCACCAAAGGAGACGACGTTGTCTACGGCCAAGGGCGAGCGGCCCATCAGCAATTCCTGTATATGCCCTATGCCCATGTCTTTGCGATAATGTCCGAGGACTGCATCCATCGACTCTGCAAAGAAATACTTGTGGTACTTGTCCACAAAAAATACCGAGTCGGCAGTCACGTTGAGCACTGCGGCTTCGAACCCGAGTACGCGAAAAGACATGTATACCACGCTGTCACGCACAATGGTTGCACGTCCGCCCATCGAAAACGAGGCCGGTGACTTGAGCGACAACTTGACCGGAAGCGTCATGTCGTGCCACGTCCCGCCTTCGGGGGCGAGCGATAGCGCGGCCTTGTGACCGGAGCATCCGACAAATATGCCGCATATCATCGCGGCTATCATCATGTAAATTGTAGTCTTAATCTTCATGTCTGAGTGTCAATGTTTTTGTTTGGACGGCTTCGGCTTGGATGTATCGGGCTTGGACGCGCCTGACTTGGACGGTTTGTCCCGGTCGTCCGCAGCCTGTTTGGCCTTACCCTTTTTGTCTTCATAGAAATAAGTCTTGTACTTGACTTTGCGTGCCAGCATCTCGTCATCGGGAGCGAGAATGGCGGCTCGTTTCCAGAATTCCAAAGCCTGTTCGGGCAGCCCGCTCATAAAGTATATGTCTCCTGCGTGCGACAACACTTCGGCAGACACTATATCGTTTGTGTCAAAGTCCTCGCCTTCAATTATATCCGAGCCGGCATCCGTTGCTTCCGTGCCGATGTACGCCGAATCAGGCGCTATCGAATCGGAGACAAAGCCTTCGGGTGACGCCACAGAGTCAACCGCAATACTGTCTTCGACGGGCAACGAGTACTTCAGTGTCAGGTCTATATATTTTTTTGCCTGCGGATAGTCACGTTTTTTGAAATACACCCACGCATATGTGTCCAGATACGTGGGATTTTCCATGTCAGAGAGCACCGCATAGCGTGCATACGACAAGGCTTGGTCCAGCAGCGTGTCGTTCTGAGCCATAGCATACGCGGCGTTGTTGTACGCCAGGAAGTTGGAAGGATAAATCTCTATGGACTTGTTGTACGTCTCGATAGCCTTGCTCAACGAATCGGCCGCCTGATAGGCATCGCCGAGTGTGGACATAAAATTGGATACGGCTTCGGGGTTGTTCACCTCGTTGATTTTGACCTTATGCAATACTTCCAAAGCCTCTTGCGGCCTGCCGTTGACGATATTAGCCGAAGCGGCCAGTATCGGGAAAGCGAGATTGTCAGGCGAGTAGGTAATGCCGCCCACTGCCGTAGCTATGGCCGCCACCGTGTCGCCGCGCTGTATTTGCAACGAGTACAGCGACGAACGCACATCCGCGTCCGACGGATCAAGCGATAGTGCATATTCCATCTGCTCGGTGGCCTGTACCAAATTGCCGCAAGTGTACTCAAAGGCGCTGTACAGCGAGTGCAACGATGGCTCGCCCGGGTTGACCTGCTGCATACGCGCAAAGACATCCTCGATGCGCGGCCATTGGGCCGTGTCCGAGTACATACGGCCTACGTATCCGCGCAACAGCTCGTGCTTGGTCTCGTACTCCAGCGTTGGACTCACCAGGGCACGGAACACCTGACAATCGTATGCGGCCGAGTCGTTCCTGTCCGCATAGTACTGCGCCATAGCTATGAGTGCCGCTCCATAGGTGCTGTCTATCTCGCACGCCCGGCGTATGGACGCATGGCGCAACGAGTCTGCATCCAAGGTTTTGTATATCTCTGAAGTATATAGGAATACATCGGGGTCTCGCGGATTGGCATTCTCCAGTTGGTTGAGTTCGCGTACTATGGCCATGGTGTCTTTTTTGAGCGCCATGGCGCGTATCTTTTGCGAAGACAAGCCCATGTCCTTACCTGTTCCGCGTTCCAGACGTTCGAATATGGCCATAGCCTTGGTATATGCAGAGGTGTCGCCCGTGGCATATTTAACGATATATGCATTGGCCAGATTGGCGGCAGTCTCCGTGCGTTCCGGATATATTGAGTCAAGTGTGCGCCATACCTCGATGACATCGTCATAGCGGTGCAGGTATCGCGCTATCGAGGCTATGGCCGAGCCGTTATAATACTGCGTCGGATCGGCGCGGAACTCGTCCCACAGCACGGCATAGCTGTGATATACCTCCGCCGAATCGGGATCCATATTCAGGGTCAGCAGCGCTTGCAAGGCCTTGATGTTGATGTCCTCCGGATCAAGCGCCGCGGCATATTCTACAAGTCGCTGTGCCAAGTCGTTAGAATCGATATTTAAGGCTGACACAGCCTGCAAATAGGCATAGTCGGCCTTGCGCATGTCTGCGGCCTTCTCCCATGATGTTTGACGGTGGCCGGAAGCCGCCCACGATACTGCGGCCATCAGTGTCACCATGGCCGCCATTGTGCCAAATGCTCGACGTAGGGTCATATCTGACTGTTGTTGTAATTATTATTGTCTACAATCCACGAGGTCGCCTGCCTAATGCAGCGGCGTCATGCGCGAGAGTACTCCCCCGACTGTGCCCCGGAATGGTTTACTTGACGCCGGTGTGTCCAAAGCCCCCGGCGCCCCGCTCGCTGTCATCCAAAGTCTCGGTCGACGTCCATTGCACCCTGGTATACGGTGCTATCACCATCTGGCAAATGCGCTCGCCATCGTTGACTGTAAAGGGCCGGTCGGAAAGGTTGACAAGTATCACTCCGATTTCGCCGCGATAGTCGGCATCTATCGTCCCGGGCGTATTTACCAGGGTGATGCCGTGCTTGAGGGCAAGGCCGCTGCGCGGACGCAGCTGCATCTCGTAGCCTTCGGGAAGCTGGACACGCAACCCGGTGGGTATTAGGGCGCGTTCAAGCGGACCAAGCACTACCGGCTCGGACAGATGCGCCCGTACATCCATGCCGGCGGATGAGACCGTGGCATACGACGGAAGTGCGTGTCCGGAGGTGTTCACAATCTTTACACTGATATTATCCATATTACGGGATGTCTATAATGTTGGGTGGCACCGACTTCGAATCGGCATCACACGGTTATGCGGCAGGTGGCATCACCGGCCTTGAGTATGTATATGCCGCGGGCTTTGACGTTTAGCCGCGTAGTACCCGCCGGCACGTTTTGCTGAACAATCAACTGACCGAGTATGGTGAAAATTTTCACTTGTATGGGTCGCGACGTGGTGACATATATTGTCAAGCCGCGCACAACCACCTCGATGTCGCCATCGTCCGTTGTGGATACGGTCGAACGCACCACGACACCCGGGCGCGGCGCTACGGGTGTGGCCACAGCCAACCCGCTACCTGCAAGTATGGCCACGGTCATCATTACGGCATATTTGACTGCCTTCAGCTTCACGCTCCAAAGTTACAAAAAAAGCGTCAATCGGCGCCTCTATCGGCCCATAAAAATCAGCGTCCGGCATCAATGGTGTATGGAGGGGTGTCAAATTTCGGGTGCAGTTGGAGGAACCACTATTCCGCGGCTGATAGCGGCAAAATTAAAAGCAGGGGCAGCGCAGCTTCTCGGCAGCGTTGCCCCTGTGTATGGGAATAATGTCGCCGCGTGTTTGGCTGCGGCCCGTATGTCGGTGCAATTCAAGGACTATCGTCCGTCATGTGCAAAATCAGCGCACCACTTTGAGGGCGTGCACGACGCCGTCGGCTGTCGTGGCGCTGACCACGGCCACGCCCTTGGGGAGTGTCACGGCGGTTACGCCGCTGTATGCGGCAATGGTGCGGCCTGCAGCGTCGACAATTACGATGTCGGCGGGTGCTGATACCGTTACGGTGTCGCCGTCGATGTTGAAGAAGCGGCTGTCGGCGTTATCGTTGTCGTCGGCTTTGATGTCGTTCACCGAGAGTGTCGATTCGTCATACACGGCTTCGATGCCGGGTATTTCGACGTGGTAGTCGGTCTTGGTTTTGCCGCCGATGCCCATAGCCACGGACACGAAGCGTATGGGATAGATGCCTATGTCGCTGACGTCAAAGTAGTCGGCAACGGGCATTTCGTAGACGTTGGTTTCGTTGGCCTTGACGTCGGTGAATTTCTTGGAGACAACGCCGATAGCGTTATTGGCCTTCAGGGTTATGGTCACATCGGTAACCTTGGCAGTGCCGGGGTTGAGGCGTACCCGCACGCTCTGCGGATGGCTGAAGATGTCCGCCTCGGGAAGGACCGAAATGCGAGCGCCGCGAGGGCTCTTGATGACGTAGTCCACGTTGGTGCCATTCTCGTTGGGTGTCAGGGATACGGAAGCCATACCGATATTGGTGGTCTTCCAATCGGCCACGCGCATTAGGCGGTCGGCGGGAGCGACCTCCGAGCCGGCAATCTGCACTTTGACGTTGATGTTGACCGTAATCTCGCCGCGCACGCCGGTGATGACGGTCTCGCCGTTGGCCACGGGTGTAACCAGACCTTCGGGCGTGACGGTAGCCACGGAGGCGTCTTCGGACGTCCAGGACATGGTGCGTGCAGCCAGCGGCATAGTGGTGTTGCCCACGTATGTGGTCACTAATTCAGCATCCCATTTGCGAGTTTTGTTGAGCACCACGGTCTCATATTTGGCCCTGATGTCCTTGACTCCGGTCAGGAAGACGTTGACGCTTGCCTTGATGCCGTTGGCAGAGGTGACGGTGAGCACGCCGGAGGTGGAGGCCTCGCTGGACATCAGCGAGTGTCCGTCGTTGATAATCTCACCCAAGCCGGCGGGACATTCGAGGGAGTAGTCCTTGTAGTCGGCATTGATAAGCTTGCCGTACTTGTTGTAGGCGTATACCACGGGGGTATATACGGCCAAGGACGGAATTTCGACTTTCCAGTCGGAGAATTGAAGCTCGGCAATTTCGTTGTCTTCGGGCGCTTCGAGTACGGCAAATACACCGCCACCTACCGAGCGCTCGGTACCGTCGCTGCAGTGGTTGCGTATGCCCAGTGCTTGTGTGTACAATGTGGACGAGCCGCCACCGTCGATATTGGTGGACTCGTAGGCGCCGGCGTAACGCATCACGTCAGCCAGCATGGAGGTGGTTACACCTGCCGAGGCGCTGGTACGGCCGTCGATGACCATCATTATGATGTGCTTGCGGTCCTGAGTGTAGCCGATACATGTGCGCGGATGACGCGAGGATGCATCGCCACGCTCGCCTTCGGTATCCAAGGTCTCGCCAAGTCCTACATTCTTGGGGTTGCCCGAAACGATGCTGCGCGGATATATGCGCTGTCCGTCGGAAGTGAGGATGACGTTGTCGATGGTGATGACGTCGCCCGGTTTGAGGCCTTTGACAAAATCGGCAGCCCCGGTATTGCCCTGCGATGTGTTGCCACGGCCGTGGAGCACGAAGCCGTCAGCCGGGATTTGAGTATCGCATGTGCTATTGGGCTCGGAGGTAATTTCGATTTTATATGTGCCGCCGGCGGCAAATTTCTCGCCGTCAACGAGTTTGGCTGTCACTTCGTAGCAGCTGCCGGCACGGTCGCCCTGGTTGGTGCTGCCCCAATAACGTGGGGTGTACAGCGTCAGGCCGTTGTTGATGCTTGCACAGTTGACGCCTTTGAATGATGTAGTCTTGTCGCCGCAGGCAGCTGTACCCTGGTAGTAGTCGATATGGTCGACGTAGGGTACACCACTCATATCGTATACAAATTGATACCACTGATTGTGGGCTGTATAGACCTCATTTTCGACGGTACACGAGCTGGTAGGTGTTCCGACCTTCGACGAGCCGTTGGTGGCTGTGCCGCTGGTCCAATAGAAATCACCGTTGGTGCCTGCAAAATACAGCAGGCCTTCCTTGGAATGGGACTCGGCCATGGCCGAGGTGCGGGATGTTCCTGCCACCTTGTCCGTGCCGCTGACCGTACGTATGGATACGCCGGGAGTGGAGACGTCTACGGTGAGGTAGAACACGTTGAGGGGGTTGGGGCCTTCGAGGCGCAGCTGCGTCTGAGTGGTACCCGGGCCAATCTTGGCGTGAAACAGTGTATCCACCGTGTAATCGACACCGCGAAGGTCTATATGGTCCAACTCGCCAAAAGCCGTCAGCGCAAATGTCGCGCCCAAAGCCAATGTCAGAAGTCGTTTCATGTTGCTGTCTTTTTTAGAGTGTTTATCTTTAATAGATTGTAAACCATTGTTCGAACAAGAAGAGAGGGGAGGGGCACACTGCCACTCCCCTCTCTTATGGTCGAAAATTATAGTCCGTATTATTTAACGATAACTTTGCCACCCTTGCTGCCCTGACGAGTCAGATAGATACCGGGGGTAAGGTTGTTGGCGTTGACTTCCACACCATTGAGGTTGAAGTACTGCACGGGGGCGTTGGCATCTTCATTCACTGTTATGTCGCTGACACCTTGAGGAGTCTGGTAGCCTTCGGGAGCAACCTGGTATACGGCAAGACCGTTGTAGCATTTGAAAGTCAGCACGAATACACCATCCATACCGTTGGGGTCGGTGATATGAACAGCGTCAAGAGCGTGGTAACGTGTGCCACCGTCACTGGTGTCGCCGAGGCCTTTATTACCGGGTATTACCCACATTTCCTTCATGCCTTCGAAAGTCTGACCCTCGCCGAGTTGTGCGATGCGAGCGGCGCAGAACAGGTTCTTTCCGTCAGGATCGTAACCTTTAGCGTACTGGTTCAAGGAGTATACGACAAAGTCCTTGTTGTCGATGGAGAATTCGGCTACGCCGTTGGTGCCGACCTCGGTAGGAGCCATATCGGGAGCGTTTGCGAAGCTCTCAACAATGCCGCCTGTGGTGTTATACAATGTGGGGCAGGTTGTGAAGCCGTCGATATAGAACAGCTGGCCGGAGAAGTCTTCGTCCTTAACGATGGCTGCCGTGGGAGCATAGCTCCACGAAGCCTGACCTTCGGGATATGTCTCGGTGAAGTTTTGTGCGTAGTACGAACCGTCGTTCATCAGGGGCTGCCATGCGTCTGCACCTGTAGCACCCTGCTCGGCACGGAAGCCGTATACGGGAGCTGCCGTACCATTGATAGCGGCCATGTATACACAGGGAGCTTGCTGCAAGGTGACATCACCTACGAGACTGCAGTAGTCGATACGTCCGGCATTGGTGACGGAATAGTCGTCTTCGCCGAGTGCGAAGTCATTGACGATGGTGCATTCGCCGGTTTTCATGTTCACCTGGTATACGCGATGTGCATTGGCTCCGGTCACCTGAGCTGCCGCACCTTCTCCTGTTGTCTTGAGAGTGGAGGAAAGTAAACCGGCAATCCATACGTGGCCGAAAGAATCGCAACCGATCTGGTTGGCACAGAGCAGGCCGGTGATGGGCTTGCCTTCGTATGTACATTGGATAACGCGCTCTTCCTTACCGGTAAGGAAGTTGATGACAACAATCTTAGCGTAGTCATTAGAGGTTTCGCCCTCGGTTATGGTTGGAGACCAGCCTACGAGAATCTTGATATCTTCGTTAGTTTCACCCAGTTTGGCGATACATGCAGTACGAGCTCTGGTGCCCATTCCCATAAAGGAGTAGCGAGCGAAGTCGTAGTTGTTGTGGAAGCGGTCGGCAATCCACAGGTTTTTACACTCGAGGCCGTCTATCATTTCGTAGGTGGCCCCGTCTGTTACAGCGAAGGCAGACGAAGCGGCCAGCGCCATAGTCGCAAGAAGTAGAATCTTTTTCATGCGTTTCTGTTTTTTAGGGTTAGTAGATGAATATTCAAGTTGTTATTGATTAAGGCAAGCTCGCACGCCAAGGCTGCGGAGTAGCTTGCCGTAAAACACGTACACACCCTCTTATCGCAAGGCTTGACTTCATCAAGTCTTTCGGACGTCAATGTGCATACGCTTTCACGCCGCTAAATTAACACTAATTTCCGAGATAACGCCGTTTTAACATCCTAAAAAATTATTAAATAGTGCTAAAAGCGGCATCTCGCCTTTGTTTGAGATGCCGCCTATTGCCATTATGATTGCTTATACGGGGAAATTGTTACCTGGTGAGGACTATGCGCGGTTATTTGGTGAGGACTATGCGCGACTCTTCAATATAACGTCGAAGGTTTATGATGGCATACCGCATGCGTCCGAGAGCGGTATTGATGCTTACGCCGGTACGCTCGGCTATCTCTTTGAAGGACAGGTCGCGATAGTAGCGCATGGCCAAAACCTGACGCTGCTCGCGTGGCAGGCGGCGTATCATGGCACGCACGTCATCGCGTATGGTCTTGGCTATCAGAAGGTCTTCAATGTTTTCCTCGGCCAATTCCATGCGGTTGAGCAGATTTCTGTCTTCGGACATGCCGTCAGCGCTGACCACCGCATAGCCGCGGTCGGCACGGTAGTGATCTATCATGACGTTGTGCGCGATGCGAGTCAACCAAGAAGCAAATTTGCCGTCAGGTGTATAGCGACCCTGCTTGATGGTCGTAATCACCTTGACAAAAGTCTCTTGAAAGAAGTCGTTTGCCAGATCCTCGTCGCGTATGACACGCAATATATAATTATACAATCGCGTCTCGTGCCGTCCCAAAAGGGCGTCAAAAGCTTGATTGTCTCCTGCGGCAAATGCTGACACCAATTGGTCATCAGTCAGTTTCCGAAATTTCTGCATTCTACTAATTTGTCTTATTTAGTTCTAATAGAGTAGCAGTGTTTCGATAGGCAATACGTTGTTAGTAGGTTGATTCTATGAATTATAGTTTCGTTTCTTCTTTCTTCCGCACGTTTCGCCGGACATCCGGCCTACAATGCAGCATTTCGGGCAAAGTTACGGCATTTATCCTGCACCGACAAAGATAGAGGCTCAAAAGATAATCAATTTAACCTTAATTAACATCATATGAACAATACACGGTGTCGGATGGCGTTGCTCCAAAGCAAGGTTATATGCCTTATAACGGCTTCCCGCGACATTGATTTTAGGAGTAAATCGGGAGATCGACTATTGCGTTTCATCCCTGAATTTGCAAGCATACAGATGCGCTTCTGCCTTGAAAAATACGCAGTTTCATTATTTTTGGCGTCGGCGACGTAATAAAACAGCGTACTTCTGCGTTATCTCTATACCGCATGTGATACAAGGCGCCATACCACAGCGCCTCTCTACATAATGGCTCATAGCACAAAAACACAACGTAAAACTTAAGACACCAAACACTGATACATGCCTATGAAGCAAAACTACTCCCAGCCCACCATGGTGGCTCAGTCCGCCAAAACATCCGGCCGTGCACGTCGCAGCGGCCTTCGCAAAGAGACTGTCGAACTGATACGACAATTTGCACGGGCATACACTCCCGTTGCAGGCTTTCCCGGCATCATCGCCAATTGACAGTCCATTCAAGCAAACAAAACGCCTGCCGACACACCGTACCCTCGTTTGCGAGGCCGGAGTGCCGGCAGGCTTCGTTTTATCGTACTACTCAAGTATCCGCACTACTCAAGCATAATTTGCCATTATGCGCTCTTGCAGAGAACCACTATTCCGCGGCTGATAGCGGCAAAATGAAAAGCAGAGGCAGCGCAGCTTCTCGGCAGCGTTGCCCCTGTGTATGGGAATAATGTCGCCGCGTGTTTGGCTGCGGCCCGTATGTCGGTGCAATTCAAGGACTATCGTCCGTCATGTGCAAAATCAGCGCACCACTTTGAGGGCGTGCACGACGCCGTCGGCTGTCGTGGCGCTGACCACGGCCACGCCCTTGGGGAGTGTCACGGCGGTTACGCCGCTGTATGCGGCAATGGTGCGGCCTGCAGCGTCGACAATTACGATGTCGGCGGGTGCTGATACCGTTACGGTGTCGCCGTCGATGTTGAAGAAGCGGCTGTCGGCGTTATCGTTGTCGTCGGCTTTGATGTCGTTCACCGAGAGTGTCGATTCGTCATACACGGCTTCGATGCCGGGTATTTCGACGTGGTAGTCGGTCTTGGTTTTGCCGCCGATGCCCATAGCCACGGACACGAAGCGTATGGGATAGATGCCTATGTCGCTGACGTCAAAGTAGTCGGCAACGGGCATTTCGTAGACGTTGGTTTCGTTGGCCTTGACGTCGGTGAATTTCTTGGAGACAACGCCGATAGCGTTATTGGCCTTCAGGGTTATGGTCACATCGGTAACCTTGGCAGTGCCGGGGTTGAGGCGTACCCGCACGCTCTGCGGATGGCTGAAGATGTCCGCCTCGGGAAGGACCGAAATGCGAGCGCCGCGAGGGCTCTTGATGACGTAGTCCACGTTGGTGCCATTCTCGTTGGGTGTCAGGGATACGGAAGCCATACCGATATTGGTGGTCTTCCAATCGGCCACGCGCATTAGGCGGTCGGCGGGAGCGACCTCCGAGCCGGCAATCTGCACTTTGACGTTGATGTTGACCGTAATCTCGCCGCGCACGCCGGTGATGACGGTCTCGCCGTTGGCCACGGGTGTAACCAGACCTTCGGGCGTGACGGTAGCCACGGAGGCGTCTTCGGACGTCCAGGACATGGTGCGTGCAGCCAGCGGCATAGTGGTGTTGCCCACGTATGTGGTCACTAATTCAGCATCCCATTTGCGAGTTTTGTTGAGCACCACGGTCTCATATTTGGCCCTGATGTCCTTGACTCCGGTCAGGAAGACGTTGACGCTTGCCTTGATGCCGTTGGCAGAGGTGACGGTGAGCACGCCGGAGGTGGAGGCCTCGCTGGACATCAGCGAGTGTCCGTCGTTGATAATCTCACCCAAGCCGGCGGGACATTCGAGGGAGTAGTCCTTGTAGTCGGCATTGATAAGCTTGCCGTACTTGTTGTAGGCGTATACCACGGGGGTATATACGGCCAAGGACGGAATTTCGACTTTCCAGTCGGAGAATTGAAGCTCGGCAATTTCGTTGTCTTCGGGCGCTTCGAGTACGGCAAAAATGCCGTTAGAGACAGATCTTTCGCTGCCGTCGCTGCAGTGGTTGCGTATGCCCAATGCTTGTGTGTACAGCGTAGACGAGCCGCCACCATCTATATTCACAGCCTCATAAGCGCCGGCATAGCGCATCACATCGCCGAGTGCCGGGATAGATATGCCTGCACTGGCGCTGGTGCGGCCGTCAACCACCATCATTATGACCTGCTTGCGGTCTTTGGTGTAGCCCAGACATGTGCGCGGATGGCGTGCCGCATCTTCTATGGTGATGGTCTCACCCAGGCCTACATTCTTGCTGCTGCCGGAAATGACGGTGCGTGGATACAAGCGCTGACCGCCCTCATCGAGGATGATGTTGTCGAGGGTGATGACGTCGCCCGGTTTGAGGCCTTTGACAAAATCGGCAGCACCGGTATTGCCCTGCGATGTACCGCCACGGCCGTGGAGTACGAAACCGTCAGCCGGAATAGGGGTGTCGCCATCGGTGTTTGCCTCGGAGGTTACAACGATTCTGAATTTTCCACCGGCAATGAAAGTCTCGCCGTCCGCAAGTTTGGCTGTGACCTCGTAGCAATTGCCGGCGTGGTCGTTTTGGTTGGTGCTACCCCAGAAGCGCGAGGTGTACAGCGTCAGGCCGTCAGCGACGCTGGCCGGGTCATTGATGCCCTTAAAAGACGTGGTCTTGTCGCCACACTCGGCCGTCCCTGTGTAGTAATTGACATACTGCACGTGTGGCAACCCGTCGTTGTCATATATAAATTGGCATCCGCCATTGAATGTCAGGAAAGGCTCGTTCTCGACCACAAAAGAATGCGTGGGCGTACCCACCTTGGAAGTGCCGTTGGTGGCCGTGCCGCCTGTCCAATAGAAGTCGCCGTTGGTGCCGGCAAAGTACAGCAATCCGTCCTTCGATTTGGTTTGGGCCATTACGGAGGTGCGGGATGTCCCGGCCACCTTGTCGGTGCCGCTCACGGCGCGTATGGTGACGTTGGGCGTAGTGCGGTCTACCGTGAGATAGAACACATTGAGAGGGCTGGGGCCTTCGAGCCGCAGCTGCGTCTGAGTGGTGCCCGGGCCGACTTTGGCGTGGAACAGCGTATCCACGGTATAGTCCACGCCAAGCAGGCTTATATGACCCTGCTCGGCAAAAGCGGCCAGTGCAAAGGTCGCACCCAGTGCCAGTGTAAAGATTCGTTTCATACAGGTTTTCGGTGTTTCTGTGGGAAGGTTCGTTTGACTTGCCAATTTAGCATATTTTTTTGACATGTAGGACTTTTTGGCCATTAACAAAATGTTAAATAACGCAAAGGCGCGCTCTATCGGCTTTTACGACAGGGCGCGCACTATGCTGAATCGGCTTCAGCCGCTATAGTTGCAGTATAGACGATGAATTGTCGGCGTTGTTGAGGCTTCGGCGGCCGCTGCGGAAGATGCTGCCGAAGTCGGCGGTATAGCTGGCCGTAATCACTACCATATTGGCGTTGTCCTTGATATATCGGTCGGTATATGCCGGCGCTGTCGTCGAGATATTCCATTGCGGATACTCGGTGCCGCGAGCAAACATGTACCACCATCCGGCTTGTATCATCCAGTGCTTGTCGGGGCGGAAGGTTACGGACAGGCCGTCGCCGTTTTCTTCCTTGCCTATATATGGTCCGTGGAGGTTTTTGCACGGTATTTTGCGCCAATAGGTGATGGTCCACGGGCCGCGATTCCACCAAAAACTGCCGTAGGCGTAGAATGTCGTCAGATTTTTGTTCCACGTCGTGCCCTGCGTATGAGTCCAGTCGACATCGAGACGCACGTTGCCGCCGAATCCGGCTATGCCGCTGAGTTTCATTTGCAGCGAGGCGCCGGCACCCTCGTTTGTACGGTAATTGACTGTTTGGCTCAGGAATTTCTTGTCGCCGAGGTAGAGGTATTCATTGGTCATCGGATTATTAGCGTTGCTGTAATACGCAGTCAGCGAGGCAAAGAATTTCTTGCGCGAGAATGAAGCCATCAGTCGGTAGTTGAAGTATTCGGTCACCTTGAGGTTGGGGTTGCCGTTGTCTATCAGATAGGGCGTGGTCTGCTGCTTGTAGTCGGTGAGTGCGGACAGGCCGGGGATACTCGGCGAATAATTGAAATTGGCCTGCAGACTCCATTCGTTGCTAATATCCCAGTTGATATTGACGTTGCTGAGGTTGCGTACAAAGTCGCGTTTGTTCTCGCCGTTTTCCATCCGGAAGATTTTGACGCCGGAGGCCAGCCAAAAATTGAATTTATCGATGGTAAAGCCGTAATTGACATAGCCGTAGTTGTTGTTCTCGGTCAGTATGGGGCGGTAATCGGTGCCGATGTACTTGTTGCGGCTGTGCGACAGCGTATTCTGAAATCCGGCGCCCAATTCGGAGGCATTGCCGAAGCGGTGCCGATAGGCAATTTCGGTGATGAGCGAGCGGCGCGTATTGTCGATTTCGACATCGTACACCTGTGGATTGACCGGGTCTATATAATATGTGTTCGTGCGGTTGTAGTCCTCGAAGCGGAGCGTGCCCACGGCCTGCACTTCAAGGCTGTTGGCATCGTCAAAATCCTTCTTGAAGAACAAGTCGAGCGACGGGGTGGTGTATTTGCTTGCGGACTTGCTTGTGCTTTCGTAATCACCGGCATACGAGTCTTTGGTGTCAGCGATATAACGACGCCCGCTTGGATTGATGCCTCCGGAGAGTTTGGCCGAAAACAATGTCTTGCTGTCGGGTCGGTATGTATACCCTAATTGCAATTGGTTGATTACGTAATTGAACGGATTGCGGTCGTGCGTCTCGAGGTCTACGCGGAAGTCGTCTCCCACGTAGGATTGGGTCGTATTGTCATAGACGCGTTGGTAGTTGCGCCACGAGTTGTAGAAGTATAACTTGAATTGCGATGGTCCTTGGTGATACGTGGCATTGACATAATCGTCTACAAAGGCGGTGGCGGTGGCGGTGCGTGCCCACAGCTCGATGCTTCCGCCGTCGTTGCGTTGTTTGAGCGTAATCTGCAGCAGCCCTTTGTACCCCTTGTCTGCATAACGTGCCGGGGTGATACGCGAGTACTCGACACGTTCGATGTCCTTGGCTTTAAGCGCATTGATGTCGCTCATGGCCGAGGGTACGCCATCAATGAGTATCATGGGCGACCCGCCGTCGACGCTCAGCAAGCGGTTGATAGGGTCGGCTGTAAGGCCCGGCAGAGGAAGTTTTTGGAACAACTCGACGGAGGTTGCGGAGGCCGAGGCTTCTTGCGCGGACGGGTAGACTATGGTGCGACCGTTGCGCATCGTGGCGGCAGCGGCTGTGACGGTTACTGCCTCGAGGGTCTTGATGTCCGGCAGATAAATCTTCAAGTCCTTGATGTCGTGGCCTCCATCGGGTATCACGATTTCGGCCTGCCCGTATCCGACAGCGGAGACACTGAGTGTCGCAGCTTTTCGGTCCGAGGTATTGATGGTAAAGGCTCCGTTGACGTCGCCGGCGGCTTTGATTGCCGTCGCGGCATCGGATTTCAACTCGCAAACGGCGCCCACGATGGCTGTGGAATCGTTCTCGGACAATACTAAGCCGCTGATTTGACGCGCTTGCGCCAGGGTAGGCACAAATAGTGCTACGGCAAGCAGTTTGATGGTTCGATTGTTCATGTGTCTTTTCTTTTTCGGGGGCTGTTCTATTTACGCCCTATAGTCTTTTATCTATAAGACGCACAAAGAATCGTAACGTGACGGCGCTATGGTCAAATTCACGTTTTTTTATGTTTTTTTAAGATTTCTGATACTCCGATGGAGACATTCCGGTGAGATGCTTGAAGTATTTGCCGAAGGCGGACTGGTTGGTGAAGTTGAGCGCATAAGCCACCTGCTGGATGTTCTTGCCGGAAAACTTGATGAGGTTCTTGGCTTCGAGCACCACAAATTCGTTAATCCAATCGGCGGCCGAGCGGCCCGTAGCGTCCCTGATAATCATCGAGAGGTACTTGGGTGATATGTACAGCTGCTTGGCGTAATAAGATACATCGCGATGGCGCATATAGTCGTTGTGTACCAGATGCATAAAATCGCGCACATATGCCAGGCGGCGGTTGACGGGCTGCTCGATTTGCATTTCTATGCGGTTGAGGCGCGAGAAGTTGAATTCGAGTAGCTGGTAGACGCACGATGACACCAGCGAGCGAGCGGTGTTGCGCGAATACACACTGTCGGCGTTGCAGGCGGCGATGAGCCCGAACAACTCGAGGAAGCGCGTAAACAGCGTAGTCTCGTCCGGTGTCAGCGTGGTCACCGGAGTGTGCCGCTGGAACAGTGATCGGATATTGATGGCATTGAGGTCGATATTGACATCGGACAGGAAGTCGGAAGAAAGAAACAACACGTAGGCATCTATGGACGAGTAGTCAAGATCAAAAATCCGGAAGAGCATCTTCGGATTGATGACTACCAGGGTGTTGTCCTGCGCGTGATATTCCTGGAAATTGATTTCGAGGCGCAGGCTGCCGTGGTGACACATTACAAAGACCATGCCGTCGAGACGTAAAGGATGCTCGAGAGTGGCTATGGGCTTCATTCCCGGCTCGAGGCGCCAGCACAAGTATTTGTCCGTCATGCGCGAAAAGTGCGGCGTATATGCCTCCACACGCGCGATGTCTTCGATGCGTAGTATCTGTTCGGTTTCCATGTGTTCAGTATTTCATAATCACAAATCCGGCGTCAAAATTACCCCACATCACGGGGTGTTGCTTGTTCCGCGAATCGCGGCGCACGGCTCCGCTGACGTATCGAAAGAGCTCGCGCGCTGTGATATTCCGGTCGCTGTCGGCATCGGCATTGCCGCGCATTCCGCGCAGCAGGTGATAGGTGAACAGCGATTGGGACATGCCCTGCACTTCCAGAGAGTACTCGTTGGTGCGCGATGACATAAAGAGTATGGTATTGGGGTCTCCGATATTGTGGCGCACCTTGCGCGACGAGGAGGTGGTGTTGCGCGACGACCCCGAGTGGCACGAGTCGATGATGATGACCTTACGCGTCGCCGGCGAGCGCTTCATCAGTCGTGCCAAGACCTTGTAGGATAGTATGGAATTCTCGCTGTCGTCCTCGGTGTCGTAAGCCACCACTCCGCCGCCCACGCCGTGTCCGGAGAAGAAGAATATCAGCGAATCATCGGCCTTGGCCTTGGCAAAATGGCTTCCGATGACATTGATGAGGTTGGCCCGCGTGGCTTTTGAACCGGTCACCAGCGCGACATGCAGGTCGGGATACGACTTGCACATTTGAGCAAATGCCCGGGCATCGTCCTCCGATACGGTCAGCGACGTGACATATTTATAGTTATTGATACCGACGGCGACAATGTACGTGGACGCACGTGAGACCGTCACGCACAACACCGTCAAAGTCAACAGGCACAAGCGGCGGACAGCGGAAGTATTGATTTTCATAATCTTGGGTGAGAAGTATGGGAACAATGGAAATTATGAGAACAATGGGAGTGATGTAGGGTCGGCAGTCTCCGGGGTCTCGGGGGCTGCTGTGGTTGTTCGGCGATTACTCTCTGAACTTGGCTTTGCAGAACGGGCATTGTCCTTGTTTGACAAGAACTTCGTAGGGCTTGGCAGCACCCATAAAGTTGTGGCAGCACGGGCAGCTGTAATCAACCTGAAAACGTCGGTTGAGGTCGAATTGTTCCTCGGCCAGACGGTCTCCCATAGGAATCATGCGCAATGTCAGGGCCGACCCCACGGCCATCAGTCCACCCATGCATACGCCCTTGACGGCGATGTCGGTCGTGAACATTCCGACCAGTCCCATCACCAGCGGCATACCTACGGCCATGGGCAATATGCGGTATACGGATGCATGGTTGCGGCGACGCGCTATTGTCAGGGTGTCATGGCGATATTTTTCGTAGACGGCTTCGAGGTGTTTGATGGACACGCTGCCGTCAGCGGCGACATCCGGGGCGGGCATCGAATCGGATGCGGGCATAGGCGCCGGCTTGGCGGCTGCGATGCCGGAAGGCTCGGGATTATGCTCAGCCGCAGGCTTTGCCGCGGATGCGGGTGCGAGGTTCAGCAGCTGCCTAAGCGTGGTCTGCAACGACCCAAGCATCAGCGGAGTGTCGGCATCGACGATGGCCGTCACCACCGGCAACCCGTTGACATACGTGCCGTTGGTACTGCCCAAGTCTTCTATGGACCACCGCCCGTCGGACATGGGTGTGGCCGAGAGATGACGCTTGCTCACCGACATATCGTCGATGGACACGGATTGCTGTCCCTGACGGCCTATAATAACGCTTTGAGATTGCATATATCTATTATAATATGTTTGCTTTAATACATCTTTGCCCGGCGGGCGCAATATATTGCGCCCTTACAGTGACGCACTATTGTGATACGGCTTCGCCGTCCGGACGAGGCTGCACGCCCTCGACATCCGCAGCACTACGGCGCACCGGCGTGGTATACAGAGTCTTGAGCTTACGAAGGGCATCTTTGCTCACCGAAAGTGTCGCCGTATACGGGGATGCCAAGTCGCTCAGCACCAGACGCTGACGCAAGACGTTGATTTGGAACAGGTATGCGCTATTGATGATATAGCGCTTGCCAATGCGCACAAAGATGCTGTTTTTCTCGATAAGTACTCCGGCTATGAGTTTCTCGAGATGTACCAGCGAGGTCAGCAGCGTGGCCGTCACCCCGTTGGAAAACACGACCTTCGTGTAATTGGCATCCGCCTCAAAATACATCACACGTTCCAGCCGTATGCGCGTCAGCTCGTCGCGTGTCGAAAAGAGCAAAATATTGTCCATAACGTCTAATTATATCTGCCTCGAAATCCTCGGCAGCCCTCGTCAGCCCTCGGAGCTTTCGGAGTTCTCGGCAGCTTTTATTGCACAAAAGTACTAACAATTTTCCTTTTCAGCCAAAAAACATCCGTTTTTTCTAATCATTAGCCCTTATCGCGCATCTCGCCGGCGTTCTATTTTGCATCCGTGACCCCGGCATCGGCCTGCAAGCGGTTGACGTAATTGGTGATGTTTTCCGATATAAAACGATAAAAGAGGATGCCGAGGACATAACTCTTGAAGTCCCAGCCGTCGACCGAATTGCGCAGGTCTTCGGCTGTAGCCCAGATGGCTTTGAAGAGTTCTTGTTTTTGCTGTATGCTTGTAGCCATGTGATTAGGTGTTGTCTATGGTTTCTTTTAGGGGGAGACGAGCGCCCGGGATGGGTGGCGCGACGCTTGATTTCGTTTGAATTTACAAATTTACATAAAATTGTCGTCAGGGGATGGTGTTGTCGCCGAAAAATGATTAAATTTGTAGTCACCGAAGGCGCCGGGGTACCGAAGGCACTTGATGCTACGAAGGCGCCTGATGCTCGGGGCTACGCCGCCAAGCGCTTGGCGCGATGTTTTCTGCCGAAAACAATGGATGATACTTACGACATATTCATCAGCTATTCCAGTCTCGATAGTGAGACGGTGCATGCTTACGTGCAGGCGCTCAAGGACGCCGGGTACAGGGTATGGTATGACAGCGAGGGCTTGTCCGGAGGGGACGAGTTCCCCGAGAAAATAGCCAAGGCTATTTCCGCCTCGCGCCTCTTTGTGTTCTTTTCGTCCAAGCATTCTAATGCGTCTGTATGGACCAAGGGCGAAGTTGCCTTGGCTATTAAGAATAAGAAGTCCATATTGCCGGTGCGTTTGGACGACTCCGAATACGATATCTCGTATATGCTGATGCTTGTCAGTTTGCATTATATAGACAGTGTATACGGCAAGACGCCTAAGTCGACGCAGGATTTGCTGGATGCCGTCGCCAAGAAGCTTGACTCCGACGACCGGGCTTCGCTGCCTCCGCGCCGGTGCGGACATAAGCGTAAGAGCCTGTGGATTTCGGGCGTGCTGTCCGTGCTTTTTGCCTTGGGGATGATGCTGTGTAGCGGCGAATTCCGTATAAATAAATCGTTGTCGATGTTTGTCTCCACTATGGCTGCTGTGGCATGTTTCGCCATTTCGGCGTATATCATTTTGGGTGATACGAACTGGAGACGCAGGCCTTTTGCGGTGAATTTGTTTTACCTCGCCGGTACGATATTTTTCGGGTCTTACGCCGTCTCGGCTTTCGGGCTGTGCTTCGTAGGTTCGAAAATTGTTATGCTCAACGCGCCCAGTCTTCTGTATGCCGGTTTCGCGCTGTTTGCGCTTAATCGTCTTATGGCTTTCAAACGTTACGGGTATTGGCTGCTGTGGTTTTGCGCAGCTGCTTTTGCCATAGGTAGTTATGTCTGGTTGGGTGTTTGGATAGCTCCGGCCGTTATTGCTCCTGCTGCGTGTATTTGTATGCTGGTGCTGACTGTCATCCTTCGCCGCCGTCACGATGGCTGTTCGTTTTGGGAATGCCTCTCATAGCAGCCGCCCGGCATAGCAGACGATATAATATATTTTTCGAGGCATGTTTCACCACAAGTGAATGTATGGGATAAAAAAGTGAGAGCCAAAACCTTGGGAGGTCTTGGCTCTCGGGTGATCCGAGTGCGGTCACAAAAAATTACATAGTCAGTTGTGCCACATATAGTTATGAAATGTGTTTTTGTGGTGCTGTACCACAAATTGTGGTACACTTTGACCTTTCGGGGTCAAAATGTGGTACAAAAACAGCTTCTTTTAAGCGTCATTAAAAATTAAATATATTTTAACTAAATTCTTTAATATCGGCATATGTTAAAGATATATTAGCATTAATTATGTGTTTTTTACCATTTAATTAAAAAAATAATCGTATATTTGCCGTGCAAAAGAAAAATATTTGCTGACATATTGAATTATTAAGAGACGTTATGTCCTCTGCTTGTATGTGAAAAGCGTCGGAAACTTAGCACAGTGCACAAGAGATGGCAGAACAGTCTCCACGTCATAAGGCGTGGAGCTGTTTTATTCCACCACTTTGCACAAGGTAATCCGACCACCTTCACATAAAGGCGTGGCATAGCAGCCCACGTCTCTTTTTTATTGCCAAAGTTGGGTTGCAGTGGCGTTACGATAATAATTTGAATTATGAGCATATTAGATTTCTTTAAAGCAACCTTTAATGCACTTATGGGAGATGATGAGTATGAAAATGAAAACGACTCCTTGTCAAAGCCAAAAAGGGAACATAAACATAGCGACATGGAGGATTTTGAAAGTATTGAGGACACAAATGAAGATAATTTTGAAGATAAAGATGATAACGAATTTGAAGATGAAGACGAGGATGATGACTCAGGATTGTCTGAGGAAGAAATGATGGTTTTAGAGTCTGCTTTGAGAAGTTTTTATTCGAGATTGTCAGAAAAGGAACTGGAAGATCCGGATATTGATAAGATAGTAAATGAAGTTCAGGATCTATATATTGATAACAAGATAGACAATCCCGAGAAAGCACTAAATGAAGCATATACCCGGTGGAAGTCCACAAAAAAAGAACGAAATCAGAAACGCTGCAATAGAGGGAAAGCCATTGTTGATTTGCTTAGACAATATGATACTCTCACTAAAGAAGAAAAAGAGCAATTAACCGACTATGAAAGTCCGCTATACCTTGGAAACCTCACTAAGGCTGACAGCAAATCCGTTGAGGAGATAGTGCAGTCATGGTTAGATAGCAAGTCAATTGACGATGAGAAATGCGAACTAATGAATCTTATGGCTGGCTCGAAAGCTGAAGAATGGGTACCATACATTGAAATATCTAATGTCCCATTATCAGAAGCAGATTACAAACAACTTTTGGCACTTTTTAAATATAACTATACCCCAAAATTCCACTATAAGGAAATGAGCGATTATATCAAACGCTATTGGCTGGAATCAGGATATAAACCACAGCAAGTGGAATGTGATGACTTAATCGTAAACCGTCCCTGCTATATGGCAACTGAGTTGGAGCTCTGCACCCCGCATTTTCATTTAGGTAAACGATACTTTGATGAAGACGACTGCTTTCAAATTGTTAAAGTTTACTTATTCGCCGACAAATTGGAGTATATATGCGATGGCGGGCATATAGAAATCGCACTTTCAGATATAATCGACATAAAGATTAACGATTGGAGTTACATTGAAATGGGATGGGCAGACATTAACCATTGGCGCGAAGTTGAAAAAGGGTGGTATGGCGATGCCACTAATTCCAAACCGTGTCCTGAAACTCCTGAACCTGAATTGCTTGAAATTACATGCAGAAACAATAGGAAGTGCCTATTCACATATAGAGACTATGATAGCGAACTCCTTGTTTTAAGAGGTTTACTATTTTACTTCATCAAAATAGCGAAATAAATGGAACAGTTATTCAAGAAAATCAAAGAAATAGAACAAACACAGATGGCTGAACGTGAAGCAGCTAGAGCAAGAGGTGAACACTTTAATATATTTGCTGTGTGTGGGGTGAATCATTATGAGGTAAAACATTCCTTCATTATCGCTGAATTGCTCAATCCACAAGGTAGCCATGGGCAAGGCTCATTGTTTTTGGATGCATTTCTTAGTTCATTCTATTCCGATTTTAATTTTCGATCAGAAGGAGTGAGTGCGGTTACAGAATATGACATTCACGATGGTCGTATAGATATTCTGATAAGGAATAGCATTGGGCAAGCCATTATTATTGAGAATAAAATACACGCCCAAGACCAATATGAGCAGTTGAAACGCTATAACCATTACGCACATAATCATTTCGGTGATGGACAGTATGAAATTTTATACCTGACACTTTATGGTGAAGAGCCGTCAAAAGCAAGCACAGGAGACAAGAATATTCCACATCGAACCATTTCTTATGCAACCACTATTGTGGAATGGTTAGAGGATTGTATCAAACTGACCGCTCGACTGCCTATTATCAGGGAAACGCTTATACAATATCAAAATCACATCCTTAAATTAACAGGTAAAGATATGAATGCCAAAGACCAAGAGGAAGTCTTCAAATTAATGATTGCTCATCCGCATGAAACGGCAACTATAGTGAATGCAACTAAAAACGGCTATTTGCAATATGTATATGAAACTTTTTGCAGAGAAGGATTAACAGAATATGCAATTAATAACGGTTTCACTTTTCACGAACAAGAGAATATCAATGACGGCTTCTACTTCCAACGTCCGGAATGGAAACGAACTTGTATAAGAATTTGCCGAGCAGGGAATCGTCATTACATTGGTATTTCATGCTCAATAGATGGATCTGATGAAGATCTAGCTGCACTTCCACAACAAAAACTTGAATGTTTTGATTGCAGCCCAAATTCGTGGTGGCCCTACGGAAATACTTGGTTGGAGAAATATGACGACTGGTCGGCAGCTACCGATACAATTCCGGCAATGATTGACGGATGCTTTGTCAACTTCATTATAGATATTGTTGACGCCATTATACTTGAACTACAAAATAAGAAATGTAAAATGATTTAATTAATACTTTTATGGTTATCAAGAACTTTATTGACAAACTTCGCAGCAAGGGCTATGACGATTTATATTTGGCTGACCTTGCACACAAGTGGGATGGAGCTCTAATGCTCGGTTTTTTTTGTATTCAATCACTCATTCCGTTTGGGATAGGTTTCCTGCTTGGAAAAGTTTGGGACCCACTATTCCTTCTTGGATCTTGGTGGGGAGTAGGTGCTTTTCTCGTATTTTTGTTTTGCGTTATTCCAGACGTGGGAATCAGAGAGTCCAAGGAAAAAGGAGAAACCGACCTTCGCTTCTCTTACATTATTGGCTCAGCCATCAGTAAAATTGCGTTGAAAGCCTTAAGGTATGCTCCGATAGTATCCGCTATTTTACTCATAGTTTCATATATCACATCCCTTTTTATGATAGGTTTTAGCTTGATTTCGCTTGTTGCACTTATCTTAGGTGGCACATTACTTCTGCTTACATCAAGATTCTACCATAAGATACTTTCCAAAATAGCGATGGAAGCCACTTACTACGCCGAATGGAAAACAGACCAAAATGTGGAGCACTTTGACGAGTTGGTATCACGACACGACAAATGGTGGATACCATCTGCATCACTTGACTTCGAAAAATTCAACATTGATAAGTTTCGTAGCATCCGAATTGCATCTGTTCTAGGCACATTGGCAAGCATATTGACAGGATTTATCTACTCTCTTGGAGTATATCCACTTATAGGAGTATATATGAAATTAGAAAGTCCAAAACCGGTGGTAGAACAGGTCGTTCAGAATGAAGATACACAAAATGTTGAGCAAGTAAGCCAACCGGACACTTTGGTTATCGAACAAGTTGCAGATGAAGCCATGCCGGTCAGTGAAGAAGACAATGACATAACTGACGATCCTTCCGTGCAAAACAGTAATTACTCAACCGGGGCAATATTGTCCTAAATAAAATCGGAAAAAAAGGAAAAGGAAGTAGTCACTAAGGCAGAAAATAACTACCTTAGTAGTGAGTGCTCAAA